>Ga0209474_10001943_pt1 | contig 19491 bp, 17 predicted proteins | sample GraSoiAngelo_145_FD_185902 | JGI IMG/M metagenome (GOLD analysis project Ga0209474, IMG submission 185902) | Grasslands soil microbial communities from the Angelo Coastal Reserve, California, USA - 14_1009_05_20cm (SPAdes) (version 2) | ecosystem: Environmental > Terrestrial > Soil > Grasslands... | reverse complement strand
TCGACGGTGGCCAGCGGCGACCTGGGTGCTCCCATGTGGCTGCGCGACTCGACGCATGTGCTCGTGGCCGCGACGGTACGGTCGCCCAGCGGGCCGGTGCGCAAGGCCTTCCTGATCAACGTGGCCGCGCCCCCGCCGTCGCTCACGCTGAGTGTTGGCCTGCCCGCGGATCCATCGATCGACGTCAGCGATCCGGTCCCCTCGCCCGACGGCCACCAGATCGCATTCCTGAACGCGAACCAGATCTGGCTGATGAACGCCGACGGGACGCGGCCAGTGCCGCTGACGGCGTTCGACGCCGATTCGTTCCCCTACTCGTGCCTCATGCCGGCATGGACCAGGGCCTGAGAGGCAGCGACCGAGCTGAACAGCTCGATCAGGCGGTCGGCGGTCCGGCTCCACGAGAAGCGCTGCGCGAGGAGCTGGCCCCGGCGGCCCATCTGGCGCGCGAGCTCTGCGTCGTCGAGCAGCCGCCCGATCCGGTCGGCGTACTCGGCCGGGTCGTCGCCGTCGACGAGGAAGCCCGTGACGCCGTCGCGGACGACAGAGCGGATGCCCGAGACCCCTGAGCCGACGACCGGGCACCCGCAAGCCTGAGCCTCGAGTCCAACCAGGCCGAACGATTCGCTGTACGAGGGCATGACGCAGGCGTCGGCCGCGGCATAGAAGTACGGCAGCTCGTGATGCGCGACGGAACCCAGGAACTCGACACGATCGCGGACTGACTCGGCCTCCACGACCTGCCTCAGGCGCACCTTCTCGCTCTCGTCCCCCTCGCGGCTGTCCTCTCCAAGCACCAGCAGGCGCACATCATCGTGGCCGCGGCGGCGCAGCTCCGCGAGAGCGTGGATGGCGATGTCGACGCCCTTCAAGCGCTCCAGCCGGCCCACGAAAAGGAGCAGCGGACCGCCTCCGACCCCGATCTTCCGCCGCGCTTCCTGGCGGTCGATCGGCCGGAACGTGGCCAGGTCGACCCCCGGTGCGACGACGAACACACGCGCCGCATCCGCGCCGTAAAGGTCGATCAGGTCCTGGCTCTCGTCCGCCGTGGAGGTGATCAGGAGGTCCGCCTGCCGGGCGAGCTCGGTCTCCACCTGGATGCGAAGCTCGGGCTCGGGCCGGGCGCCGACGGCGAGCCGGCGGTTCTTGACGAGGCCGAGCGTGTGCGCGATGTGCGCCCAGGCGGGCGCGAGCTGGGGTCGCAGGAGGCAAGCCACCTCGCCGGAGAGCCAGTAATGGGAGTAGATGAGGTCGTAGGTCAGGCCGTTGTCGGCCGCGTACTCGTCCACCCGGGCGGCGAAATCGGGGATCTCGCGGTAGAGCGAGTATTTGTCCAGGTCACGCCCAGCCGGCAGATAGATCACGCGCGAGAGGGGCGCGAGCTGCTCGGTGGCGGGGTCGTCGGACGACTGCACGCGGGTGTAGACGTCGGTGGCGATTCCGCGATCCGAGAAGGCGGAGCAGATCTCTCGAACGTAGACGTTGAGTCCGCCGTTGGCGCTCTGGCCCAGCGGGGCCGTCGGCGAGGTGTGCATCGAAATGACCGCGATCCGCATGTGTGCGGCGCGGTCGGGGATCAGCTCGGTGACCTCAGCCACGGTAGGCCGACCTCGCATCGAGCCAGCGCCTCGAGACGCAGCAGAACCCGGATCGCGAGACCGGCGAACACGAACCCATACAGCGTAAAAACCTACGCCGATCCCGGCTATTCCCGTCCGGGCCTCCCCGCCCGGGGTAGATAGAATGGGCCCAGATGCGCCTCCACAGGGGCTTGAAGCAATACGCGCTCATCGCGCTCGCGGTACCCGGCTTGCTGCTTCTCACCGGCATCTCCACGCTCGCCGACGCCTCTCCATCGCCGTCGGCGTCGGGCGCAGCGATTCCCGGCGCCGACCCCAACAACGGCCAGACGGTCTACGCCCAGAACTGCGCCACCTGCCACGGCACCAGCCTCGAGGGCGGCATCGGAGCCACGCTCAACCCGATCGACAAGCTGCCCGGCGTACCCAACTCGCTCGATCCGACGTTCCTGATCGACGTCATCACCAACGGCCGCACTCATCAGGCGGGTGACCCCAAGCAGGTGGACATGCCGCTCTGGAAAGGCAAGCTGTCCGATCAGGAGATCAAGGACGTCGCCGCCTACATCATCCAGCAGAACCAGCTTGGGGCGGGGAACGCGCCGCTCTCGCCGAACGAGCTCGCCAAGCGCACGATCACGTGGGTCAGCATCGGCATCATCGCGATGCTGTTCGTGACGTACCTGCTGGCCCAGTACAACATGCGCTGGATCGCCCGCCGGGCGGCGGCGCGACGACGCAGGTAAGCGTCCAACCTGCGGATTCACGACCGCTGCAGGCCCCGCCGCGCCAGCCGACTCCGGCGGGGGCCGCGCCCCGCGTTCTGATCCTCTTCAGCGACACCGGCGGCGGCCACCGCGCCGCGGCCCGGGCCCTGACCGACGCCCTCAAGCAGCTGGACCCGACCTGCCAGGTGATGGTCGCCGATCCGCTGATCTCGCAGGGTCCGACGGTGGTGCGACGCCTCGCGTCCCTTTACTCGCCGGTCATCCAGCGCTCGCGCGCAGCGTGGGGCGCCGTCTATCACAGCAGCAACACCAAGCCGACCTTCGCAGCGATCCGCGCCGTGTTCGGGCCCGGCGTGCGCAAGGTGATCGTCGAGCTGATCAAAAAGCACGACCCGGACGTCGTCCTGTCCGTGCATCCGCTGCTGAACCAGATCAGCCATCAGGCGATCCAGCGGTGCGGGCGCCCGCGGGGGCTGATGACTGTGATCACCGACCTCGTCGACTTCCACCGCGGCTGGACCTTCAGCCAGGCCGACCTCGTAATCGCCCCGACTGAGGTCGCGCGCAAGGTCGCCATCCGCCGCCGCGTGCCGCACGAACGCGTCAAGCTGCTGGGCCTGCCCGTGGACATGCGGTTCAGGCCGCCGGCGCCCGGCGAGAAGCAGGCGCTGCGCCGGCGCTTCGGCCTCGACGAGGCGCGGTTCACCGTCCTGGTCATGGGCGGCGCGGCCGGCGTGGGCGGCCTCCTCAACCAGGTCCGGGTGCTCGGATGGGAGCCACACCAGTGGCAGGTGATCGCGGTCTGCGGCCGCAACGAGAAGCTGCGCCGCCAGCTCGCCCGCCTTCGCTTCGCGACCCCCACCCTGGTCCTGGGTTTCGTCGACAACATGCCGGAGGTGATGCGCGCGTGCGACGTGGTCGTCACGAAGGCCGGCCCCGGCGCCATCACCGAGGCGCTCGCCACGGGGCTGCCGCTGATCATCACCGGTTACCTGCCGGGGCAGGAGGCCCCGAACGTCGACTTCGTCGTCGAGTCGGGCTTCGGCCTGTACGCGCCGCGCGTCAACGACATCTTCGACGAGGTGCGAGTGCTCGCCGAGGGCGGTCCCACGTGGCAGTCGATGTCCCACCGCGCGCGCGATATGTCGCATCCGTACGCGTCGTCAGACATCGCCCGCGAGTGCTTGCTGCTGGCGGGCCGCTACAGCGCATCGGCGCACGCAAGCCGGTAGGGGCAGAGGCGGCACTTCCGCCGCTCCGGCTGCGGTTCGAAGCCGCCTGCCCGGATCCCATCGGCGGCCTCAGAGGCGATCCGCCTGGCTTCAGCTTGCAGCGACCGGACTCCATCGAGCGTGACGCGCGTGCCCGACGCCAGGTACACGATCTCGAGCTCGGCCGGCTCCAGTCCGAGTCCGCCGGCCGCGCCCAGCCCGTACAGCGCGACCTGCAGGTCGCGGCGCGCGCGCCCGACGGGCCGTCCCGTCTTGTAGTCGACGATCCGCCACCCGGAGTCGACGCGGTCGACGCGGTCGATGATGCCGTGCAGGGTGAACCCGTCGACGGGCGTGGTGAAGTCGCGCTCCACCAGCTCCGGCGGGCTGTCGAAACCACCGGCGGCCCTAAACGCCTCGAGCTGGGCAAGGCCATTGCGCCTGAACGTGGGCGCACGCCGCTCGTCGGGAAAGCTCGTCGCCTGCCACGCACTCGCATGCCAGGACTTGAGGCGGCCGGCGGTGACGTGCTCGCCGGCCCGGCGCGCCTCTCCGGCGCGGCGCAGCACGTCATGAAGGATCACGCCCTGCACCGCCTCCGCGCTCTGCCGGGCGGGCAGCCTCTGCTCATACCGAAACCAGTACTGCCGCGGACAATCCCGGTAAGCCTGGATAGACGAATAAGAAAGCGTCAGCGGAGAAGCAGGGCTCAACCCCTCCCCGCGAGCGGGGGATTGGGTGGGGACAAGCGCCGCAGGAAATTGACGATCGACCACAGCGCCGCCGGCCCGAATTTCTTCGAGGAACCGTGATTCTCGCCAGCGGCGATGACCCTCGTATATGGCAGCGCGAGAGAGATAAAGCTTCTTCCGCGCCCGCGTCATCGCCACGTAGAGCAACCGCCGCTCCTCCGCGATCACGTCCTCGCGTCCGCGGACCAGGGGCTCGAGCACCGCGGGCGGCAGCTCGAACCGTTGCGAGCGTCCCGACTGGGGCAGCCGGCCCTCCACCAGCGCCGGCACGAAGACCGCGTCGAACTCCAGACCCTTGGCCTGGTGGATCGTCATCACCGAGATCGCGTCGCCCTCGATCTCCGGGGCGCCGGGCGCCTCGTCCTCGCCCGACAGGAGCACCAGGTCGAGGTGCTCGATGTAGGCCGCCAGCGAGTGGTCCGGATTCGCGTCGCAGAACTCGGCGATGCGGTCCGCGAACCGGCTGACGTTGGCAGAGACGCGCGCGGCCGCGCTCGGCTCAGCACCGGCGGTCGCGGCATCGAGGTAGCCGGTGCGATTCATGAGCTCGAAAAAGAGGTCGCGCACGTCCATCGTCCGGGCCTCTGTGCTGAACTCCTCGAACAGCGCGGCGTGCGGAGCCGTCGCGTCTCGATCGCGCATGGCGCGAACCGCGCCGGCCGGATCCAGGCTGTACGGAGCGCGCGTGAGGACGCGGAGCGTCGCGATCTGGTCGGTCGGATCGAGTACCACCCGCAGCATGGCCACGACGTCGCGGACCTCCGGCCGGTCGAGCAGGCCCTGCCCTCCGATCACCACATGGGGCAAGCCCAGTGCGGCCAGCGCATCCGCCACCGGGCGCGCGATGGCGTTCGTGCGGCACAGGACCGCTATGCGTCCTGGCGCGACGCCCGACTTCATCAGCGCCGCCGCTTCCGTGGCGATGGCGGCCGCCTCTGCGTCGCCGTCGGGGAGCGACCACACCTCGACACGCGCGCCGGCCCGGCTGGAGGCGAGGTCCTTGGCCAATCGCTCCGGGTTGTTGCCGATGAGAGCGGCGGCCGAGGCCACGATCCTTCGCGAGCTGCGGTGGTTGCGGCCAAGCGCCACGGTGCGTGCGGCAGGGAAGCGCGCGCAGAAACGCTCGAGGCTCGCCCTTGAGGCGCCGCGAAATCGATAGATGCTCTGGTCGTCGTCGCCGACCACGAAGGGCGCCACCGCGACGAGCTCGACGAGCTTCTCCTGGGCCAGGTTCAGGTCCTGGTACTCGTCGACGAGCACGAACGGATACCGCCGCCGGTAGGCCTCTAGCACGCCCGGGTTCTGGTCGAGCATGGCGACCGATCGCTCGAGCAGGTCGTCGAAGTCGAGGAGCCCGCGGCGGCGACACTCGCGCTGGTAGGCGGCGAACAACCGCACGCACGCGCGCATCAGCTGGCCCTTGTCGACGTCCTCGGCTGAGGCGGCCCACCGCGAGAGGCGGCTTAGGGGCACGAGCTCCTGCTTCAGGCGCTCCAGCATCTGGAGGGCGGGACCGACGAGGTCGTCGGGTCGTTCGTCGCCTGTGAGCGCGGAGTCGCCCAGGCGCCACATCAGCTCCCGGGCCAGAATCCAGCGCTCGGCACCGGCCACGATCCGGAACCGCGCCGGCACCCCGACGCGCCATCCGTCCGCGCGCAGCCAGCCCAGAGCGATCGAGTGCACCGTGCCGACCGCCGGCGCGTCGGCCCCGATCAGCTGCTCGATCCGGTCGCGCATCTCTTTAGCCGCGCGGTCGGTGAACGTCATCACGAGCACCGATGACGGATCGGCGCCGGCGGCAACCAGCCGCCGGAAGCGTTCGGCAATGACCGCCGTCTTCCCCGTGCCCGCACCCGCGATCACCCGCAGCGCGCCCTCGGTGGCCGCTGCTTCGCTCTGGGCCGCGTCCAATCTCATCGCGCGCGCGTGTGGCCTCATCAGGCGGGCGTGGACCTTCCGATGCGCACCCTCAATGACCTGACGTGCCGGCCGAGCTCGAGCTCGTTCAGCCGCCTGACCACGGTCTCAGCGTCCAGTCTCAGCTGGTGCGCCAGCGCCGGGCTGGAGGTGGTGATGATAAGAACCCCCGACTTGAGCTCCACGTCCTCGCACAGCCGGGCGGGTTCGGGACCGATCATCGCCCTGAACTCGGCCGCCACGCGGCTCCCCAGCATGCGTCCGCCGCCGGGCTGCCGGCGCAGGACTGTAGGGAGGATATTGCCCAGCTTATCCACAGGCCTCGATCCTCCCCGCCGTGACCGTCCAGACCCTCGCCGCGTCCATGAGATCGGGCGGGAACGGGCCGGCTTCGGCCGAGGTGACGATCACCTGGCCTTTGCCGGCGACCTTGCTGAGCAGGGCGCTGCGGCGCTCGGCGTCGAGCTCGGAAAGCACGTCGTCGAGCAAGAGCACGGGACGTTCGCCCGTCCTGCGGGCCACCAGCTCGGCTTCAGCGAGCTTGAGGCTGACGACGGCTGTGCGCTGCTGGCCCTGGGAGGCATAGCTTCGAGCCTCCCTTCCGCCGAGCGAGATCGAGAGGTCGTCGTGGTGAGGGCCCACTGTGGTCACGCCCCTGCGGAGGTCGTCGCCAAGCGACTTTTGCACAGCCACCGCCAGGTCGTCGGGTGGCCCCAGGTACTCGATTTCCAGGCGCTCGCCGTCCGCAATCTCGGCATGGGCGCGAGCCGCTTCCGGCCTCAGCTCGGCGATGGCTCGAGCGCGCGCGCGGGCGATCTCGCTTCCGTACGCGACCAGCTGCTGGTCCCAGACCTCGATCGCGTCCGACCCCTCGTCGCCGGCGGCGATCCGCTTGAGCAGGCTGTTTCGCTGCTCGAGCACGCGCCTCAGGGCGGCCAGCGCCCGGGCGTAGCCCGGCTCGACCTGGACCAGCATCTGGTTGAGGAAGCGGCGCCTCAGCTCGGGCCCGGCCTTCACCAGCCCCAGGTCGTCCGGCCAGAAGAGCGTGACCCGGATCCACGCCGCGCCGGCGCACGCCGTCGACCTCGATGGTCCGGCGGGCCCGGTCCCCCTCGACCTGGAGCGCGATGGACACCTCCAGGCGCCGGGCGTGAGCCTCGACGAGGGCGTCGATCCTTGCCGCCAGGCCGACAGGTCCCACCAGCTCGATCTCTCTTCGCGCCCGCGGCGACGATGAAAGCGCGAGCATAGCCACCGCCTCGAGCAGGTTGGTCTTGCCCTGGCCGTTGGGGCCGATGAAGACGTTGACCCCGGAGCCCGGCACCAGGTCGAGGTGCGGGTAGTTGCGGTGGTTCTTGAGCTGAAGGCGCTTGAGCTCCAAGCTGGAGCTAAGTGGCCCGCGCCGGGGCCGCGGTGGCGTATCGCGGCAGGCGCCGCGCAGGCGCCGGTCCGGGGTCCGAGGCCAAGGAAGGGGTGGCGTGAGGAGGAGCGCATTGAGTAAATGCGTGACGACGAGCGCCGGGCCCCCTGACGCCGGCATCGGGCCCCGGAGCCGATGAGACGGCGCCGTGGCATCCGGCGTGGGCCACTTACGCCATCGCCACCCGCACAGGCATGATCACGTAGAGGTAGTGCTCCTTGCCCGGCGGGCGCAGCAGCCCAGGGCTGAGCGGGCCGTCGAAGAGGAGCTCGACCTCGTCTTCGCCGATCACCCCCAGGGCGTCGAGGACGTAGCGGGCATTGAACGCGATCTGGATCTCGGAACCTTCCACCTCGGCCGGCATCTCGGCGCGGCTGTCACCGACCTCGTTGGTCGTCGCCGACAAAATGACGGCGCCTGACTGCGCCTTGACCCGGATGACGTTGGCGCTGTCGCGGGCGAAAAGGGATACCGCCCGTACGGTTTGCGTCAATTCGGCCGTGTTGACCCGAACGGTGGTCGAGCTCTTGCTGGGGATAACCTGTGCGTAGTTTGGATACTTTCCGTCGATCAACCTGGACGTCAGCTCTGAGTTGCCGGCCTTGAAGAAAATCTGGTTGCGGGCCTTGGAGATGATCAGCTCCACCCGGCCTGGCTCGCCCTTGAGCACCCTGGCCAGCTCCGCCAGCGCGCGGGCCGGCACGATGAGGCTCGCCTCGAGGTCCCCGGCGCCCTGAGCGGGCAGCTTGCGGACGGCCAGCCGGTGGCCGTCGGTCGCGGCGAGTGTGAGGTTCCCGGCCTCGATGTGTACAAGCACACCCGTCAGCACCGGCCTCGCCTCGTCGGTGGAGGCGGCCATCTGCGTCTGCTCGACCGCCTTGATCAGCTCGTCGAGAGGCACCTCGAGCCGGTCGCCTTCGTCAGGCCGCGGCCCTGGGGGAAATTCCTCGGCCTCGATGCACTTGATGTGCGTGTCGAACCGCGCGCAGCGCAGCCCCAACGACTGGGTGGCACCGTCCAGGCTGAGCTCCAGGTCCTGGTCGGGCAGCGTGCTGACGAAGTCCGTGAGCAGCCGGGCGGGGGCGGTCGTGCTGCCTTCCATCGTGACCTCGGCCGGCACGACCTTGCGGATGCCGATCTCGAGGTTGGTCGCCGTCAGCGCAAGGCCTTCCGAGGTGGTCTCGATGAGGATGTTGTTGAGGATCGGCAGCGTGGTCCGGCTCGAGATCGCCCTGGACACCACCTGCAGCGCCTGACCAAGCACAGCCGGCCTGCAAGTGACCTTCATCTGAGTGGCTACGGCTTTGGCATTCACGCGTGTTGTCCCCCGTTGCTATCGGTCTTGCTAATTGAATTAACCCGTAACGGATAACAGTAAGCGCTGTGGGAACTGTGGACGTAAAGATCATCCGCAGTTCGCTCCCGGCCGGGGATAAGAGGCGCGTAACCCGATCGCACCTGGCTGTTGCTTGTGGCGACGGTGGGGAAGAGTCGGCGCCGAGCCGATATTCCCACGGCCCTCCCCACCACCACGGCGGAAGATGTGGACAACCGCGTCATTCGGCGTACAGCTTTTCGCGGATGGCCTGCACCTCGTAGCGCAACCGCTCGTCTTCCTTGAGCTCGTTGGCGATCTTCTCGATGGAGTGCAGCGCGGTCGTGTGGTCGCGGCCGCCGAAGGCCTTGCCGATCGCCGGCAGCGATGACGGCGTCTCCTCGCGCACCAGGAACATCGCGACCTGGCGCGGGAACACGATGTGCTTGTCGCGCCGCTTGCCCTTCATGTCATCGAGCGTCACGTTGTAGAAGTCGGCTACGAGCAGCTGGATGCGCTCGACGTTGATCGGCTTGCGCGTGCTGGCCGGGATGATGTCCGCGAGCAGCCGCGCCGCCTCCTCCTCGTCGACCGGGCGCTGATGCACGGCCGCGAAAGCCTGGACCCTGGTCAGCGCGCCCTCCAGCTCGCGGATGTTGCGCTGAACCTTGTGTGCGATGAAGCTCAACACCTCCTCGGGCACGAGGCTCGTGTGGCCTCCGAGCTTGGACTGAAGAATGGCCAGCCGGGTCTCGAAGTCCGGCGACTGGATGTCGGCGATCAGGCCCCACTCGAATCGCGAACGGAGGCGGTCCTCGAGCGTCGGTATCTCTTTCGGCGGGCGGTCCGAGGAGATGACGATCTGCTTGTTGATCTCGTGCAGGGCATTGAAGGTATGGAAGAACTCTTCTTTGGTGCGGTCCTTGCCGGCAAGGAACTGGACGTCGTCGATGAGCAGCACGTCGACGGTGCGGTACTTATGCCGGAACTCGCCCATGCGCGCTGTGGCGATGGAGCTGATCACCTCGTTGGTGAACTGCTCCGACGTGAGGTAGACCACGCGCTTGCGGGGGAAGCGGTCGTGAACCTCGTGGCCGATCGCGTGCATCAGGTGGGTCTTGCCCAGGCCCACCCCTCCGTAGAGGAACAGCGGGTTGTAGCTGTCGCCGGGCGCCTCGGCCACGGCCTTGGCCGCGGCGTGAGCGAACTGTGAGTTGTGGCCGACGACGAACGAAGAGAACTTGAAGCGGCCGTTGAGGTCGGACGAAAGAATCGGCTCGACCTCCTGCACCTGGACGCCGTTTTCGTGACCGTTCTCGTGGCCGTTCTCATGCGGGCCGTCGAGGTCGGCATCCGCCGTGAGCACCGGATGCCGGTGGCCGCTGGGAGAGATCACGAAGTCGATGTCCACCTCGGCGCCGGTGACCGCCTGCAGCGTCTCCTGGATGAGCCCGGAGAAGCGATCCTCCAGCCAGTCCTTGGCGAGCTTGCTGGGCACCCCGATGCGAAACGTGCTGCCGTCGGCTGAAACCACGGATGTGTTCTTCAGCCACATGTCGTAGGTGCGCTTGGCGAGCTGAAACCTCAGCTCCTCCTGCACCTGAGACCAGATCTGGTCCTGGTTCACGGCGCCCCTCCCCTGTTTTGATATGCGGCTCGACCGCGCTGCCGCCCCTGCGAAGCCTGTTGATATCGGCCCGACGCCTGTGGGTGGCATCCCGCAAGGCTCCGCAAATGCTGTGGATAAACTGGGGTCAGGCTTGGGGTCACGTCGGGTGCGGACCTATCGCGCGCCAGGCCGGTTCGGGCCTGGAGCGCGCGCGCACGTTCAACCGAGGACCTTTGACTGACCAGCTCCGCCTCCATGTAGTCTGTGGAAAAGATCGGTACGGATTTCCACAGGCTGGCGGTGTCAGCGGGCAGGAAATCCCCCATCCGATCTCTACTTACTGTGGAAGCGGTAGTGTAGCTTTCTACGAGATCGGAGACGGGACGATTGCTGGGTCCGTAGGGCTCAGGGTGTACTGCGGCGATCCTCGGTCAGGGCTGGGGCTGCTTCCGGCGGGGGATTGTAGCAACAACCAGGCGGCCTCGCAAGGCCAAGCCCGCATGCGATGAACTTATACGAGCGGTATCACAATCCGCAAACCCGCCGTTCGGTACACTACCGCGGTCCCGAATGAAAAGAACATTCCAGCCCAAGAAGCGTTACCGCCGGCGCGTCCACGGCTTCCTTCGCAGGATGAACACCCGTGGCGGCGCCCGCGTTGTGCAGAACCGCCGTCGCAAGGGCCGCCAGCGCCTCACGGCCTGAGCCGCTTCATCGTTTGATGAAGAGGCGCTACCGGCTGCGCCGAAAGGCCGAGTTCCAGTCGGCGCAGAAGCAGGGGCGGCGGATTTACAGCGGCCGCGGCCTGGTCGCGCTGGCGATCCCGAACGACCGGGAGGAGAACCGCGTGGGCGTCACCGTCAGCCGCCAGTTCAAGAGCTCCGTCGAGCGCAATCGAGCCCGTCGCCGGCTCCGCGAGCTGGCCCGGCTAGCGTTGCTGGTGCCCGATTCAGGCGGCGCCCGGCTGGGAATACGATATGACGTGGTTCTGATCGCCCGGCCCGCCGCGCTCACGCTGCGCTTCGCCGATCTGAAGGCTGAGGCCGAGGAGGCGGCTCAACGGCTGTCAGGCCCTCGGTCGGAGTCATGACCCGCGCCGTCCTCGTCCTGATCCGCGGCTACCAGATGTCGTTCTCGAAGGTCCTGCCGCCGTCGTGCCGCTACTACCCCTCGTGCTCCCACTACACATACGAGGCCGTCGAGAAATACGGATGGCTTCGGGGCGGCTGGATGGGGGCGGTGAGGATCGCGCGCTGCAACCCGTTTGCCAGGGGCGGTTACGATCCCGTCCCTTGATCCCCCTGATTCCTTAGGAGACAACCCGCCCTCTAAATGAGCTCGTTCTTCAACATCTTCTTGCCCGTCGTCCACCTGTGGGAGTTCCTGATCAAGAACCCCCTGGACTGGCTGCTCAACAACATCTACGTCCACCTGCAGGGCGTCCCCTTGATCGAGACGATCGGCGCCTACGGCGTCGCGATCATCGTCGTCACGATCATGATCCGGCTCCTGCTGGCGCCCCTGCAGCAGTTCCAGCTGGTCAACCAGCGCCGGACGATGGCCGAGCAGCGCAAGCTCGCGCCCGAGGTCGCCGAGCTGCGCAAGAAGTACAAGAAAGACCCGCAGAAGCTCAACGCCGAGATGATGAAGCTCTACCAGGAGCATGGCGTCAACCCGCTCGGGGGCCTGATCGGCTGCGCACCACTCGTGGTCCAGCTGCCCGTGCTGACCGCCCTTTACTACGTGTTCAGGGGCGCCCACGTGACTGCGCCGCACTTCCTGTTCATCCCGAACCTGATGGCTCTTCCGAGCCATACGTTCTTGGTCGCCGGCCTGCCCATCCCGGCCTTCGTCTACCTGATCTTCCCGCTGCTCGCGGCGGGGACCACGTACGTGCAGTCGAAGATGCTGCAGCAGCAGGCGCCGCCCAACCCGACCGACCAGGAGCTGCAGACGCAGCAGATGCAGCGGACGATGGTCTATTTGTCCCCGCTGATGATCGCGTACTTCGCGCTGCAGGTGCCCGCCGGCCTGGGGCTCTACTGGTTTGTCGGCAACTGCGTCAGTATCATTCAGCAGAGCTTCGTGGTCGGGTGGGGAAACGTGCTGCCGAAGCGGGGTAATCCGCCGGCGGCCACCGGTCAAGCCAGGATCGTGGGGCCGCGGCCGGGGCCGGGGGCGATGTCGAAGGACTTGCCGAAGCAGAAGCCGCCGTCGAACGGATCGCAGGGCAAGAAGCCAAAGAGGAAGAACCGATGAGAACTGCAGAAGGCCGGGGCCGGACCCTCGATGAGGCTGTCGACGCCGCCCTCATCGAGCTCGGAGAGACGCGCCGCAACGTCGACGTCAAGGTTCTTCGCGAGACTCCTGACGAGACGGTGGTCGAGGTCGTCGTCATCGACCCCGAGGCGGCCACCGCGACCGCGGGAACGCCCGCCAACGGCAAGGCCGAGACCGTGCGCTCGTTGCTCGAGGGCCTGCTCAAGCACATGGGCGTGCGGGCCACAGTGCAGGTGCGTGCGGGCAGCGACCCCATCACGCTCGACGTCAGCGGCCGCGACCTGGGCGCCTTGATCGGCTGGCGCGGCGAGACGCTGCGCGCCTTGCAGTCGGTGACGAACGTGATGGTGGGCAAGCACCTCGACGAGGGCGAGCGCGTGATCGTGGACGTGGAGCGCTACCGTCAGCGGCGAGAGCACACGGTGCGCGAGATCGCGCTTCGCGCCGCGCGCCAGGTGAAGATGACCGGCGACGCCATCACTCTCGACGCCATGCAGGCTTTCGAGCGGCGCGCCATCCACCTCGCCCTCGAAGGCGACCCGGACGTCACCAGCTCGAGCATCGGCGAGGAACCGGAGCGGCGCGTCGTGGTCGGACCTCGCAAGCCCGCCGAATAATGCCCTCCGCCGCCGAGCGGATCCGCAGGGCGATTGCCGTGGTGAACGCGGCCGCCGACGGCGCCGGCGACGAGGAGATCACGCCGACGGAGATCGCCGAGGCGATCCGCGACTGCCTGGAGCTGCCCGAGATCGGCAGCATCCCGAACGTGCGCAAGTACCTGGGCGAGGCGCTGGATGCAACCTCCGACGGCATGCCGGCCGACTTCGTCGCCATGACTCTGTATGCAGCCCTCGGCGCCCTCCAGGAGGGCCATTCGCTGAATTAAGCGGTTCGTCCCGACGCTCCCGTAAGCTGGCCCTTCCATGGCCGCCTCCCATCGTCTTCAGCAACTTCGGGGAGGGGCGAAGCTGGTCACCTCGCCGATGCCGGAGCGCCAGTCGGCCAGCCTCGTGATGATGTTCGCGGGCGGCTCGCGTGACGAGGACGAGCGGCTTGCCGGCGCCTCGCATTTCATCGAGCACCTGAACTTCAAAGGCACCGAGCGGCGTCCCACGTCAAAGGAGATCGCGGTCGCCATCGAGTCGATCGGCGGCTTCATCAACGCGTCGACGGACAAGGAGCTCACCGCGTACTGGGCGCGCGTGCCGGCGGAGCACCTCGACCTCGGCGTCGACGTCCTCTTCGACATCGTCTCCAACTCCAAGTTCACGCCCGCGGACATCGAGCGCGAGCGGATGGTGATCCTCGAGGAGCTGAAGATGTACCAGGACCAGCCGCAGGACCATGTGCAGAACCTGTTCGAGGAGATCATCTGGCCCGCGCACCCGCTGGGACGCGACATCGCCGGTACCGAGAGGTCGGTCGCGAGCCTGACCCGCGATGACATCCTGGAGTTCGCCAATGCGCATTACCGGCTGCCGAACCTGGTGATGGGCGCGGCCGGTGCCCTCGATGAAGACGAGCTGCTGCGCGCGGTGACGCCTCGGCTCACGCTGCCGGGCGACCTAGATGGCGCGGCCGCGGCCGAAGCGCCTGGCGCGCTCGGCGGGCCCAACCTGCTGCTGCGCCGGCAGCGAACGGAGCAGGCGCACGTCTGCTTCGGGGTGCGCGCCCTCAGCTACCTGCATCCCGACCGCTACGCGCTCGACCTCATGAACACCGTGCTGGGCGAGGGCATGAGCTCGCGCCTGTTCCTCAACATCCGCGAGAAGCTCGGCCTCGCCTACGACGTGCACAGCTTCACCCAGAAGCATCGGGACACCGGCTACCTCGGGGTCTACCTGGGCGTGGATCCCAGCCGCGCGGTGAGGGCGGTGGAGGCGGCGCTCGCCGAGCTGCGTGCGATGGCGGCCAGCGACCTTGCCGACGACGAGCTGGATCGCGCCAAGGAGTTCACGAAGGGCAGGCTTCGACTCGAGCTCGAGACCACCAACGGCGTCGCGTTCTGGCTCACCTATCAACAGCTCGTGATGGGCGAGATCCGCACCATCGAGGACGAGCTGGCGATGGTGGACGCGGTGACCGCGGCCGACGTGCGCCGCGTGGCCGGCGACATCCTGAGCGGGCCGATGCAGATGGCGGTGATCGGGCCCTTCGCGAAAAGCGCTGCCTTCTGGACGGCGATCAGCTGACGCGCCGGGCGGCCGTCAACCCACGAACACCGTGCTGGTCTCCAGCGCGGGCACCTCGGAGTAGATGTTTCCAAAATGGCCCAGCGGCCAGATGCGAAACCATGCCTTGCCGTCGATGCGGTCCCTGTTGATCGGCCCGAAGACGCGCGAATCCTGCGAGCGGTTTCGGTTGTCGCCCATGACGAAGTATTCGTTCGCGGGTATCACAGTCCCGTTGGGACCTCCATAGTCGGTGCCGACAGTCCAGGCCTCCGGCAGGTATGGCTCCTCGAGCAGGTGTCCGTTGATGTAGACGTGGCCGTCCTTGATGAGGAGCCGCTCGCCGGGCAGCGCGATCACGCGCTTGATGTAGTCGGTCGTGCTCAGCGTGGGCGGGCGAAGGATGATGATGTCGCCGCGCTGAGGCGCGTGGAGGCGGTAGTCGATCTTGTTCGCGATCAGATAGTCGTTGTCGTTCAGCGTGCCGAACATGGACAGGCCTTCGACGTGAACGGTCTGCACCGCGAAGCTGATGCCGAAATAGAGGATGACGGCAAGCACCACGACCTCGAACAGCTCGCGCAAGAGCGAGGACGTGGTCGAGGTTTCGGCCGCTTGAGGAGCCGCGACGGGCTGTTTTGAAACCGCCAACTAGTCGTGCACCTGGAGTTAGGTGACGAGCTTAGCGCAGACCCGCTCCAGCTCCTCTCGGCTTGAATAGCGAAGCTCCACGCGACCCCGGTTGCCGGTGCCCCGGAAGCGAACCGGGAGGCCAAGCCTCGCCTCGATCTCTGCTCCGAGCGCGCGGAGCTCGGCCGACTCGCCACGTCCCGGGCTGCGCCGAGGCCGGTACGTCCGCACCCAGTTCTCGGTCTGGCGCACGGAGAGCCGGCGTCCGAGCACCACCTTCAGCCCATGCTCCTGCGCGGCGGCGCCCTCGAGCGCGATGAGAGCGCGAGCGTGTCCAGCCGTGATCGCTCCCGCGCCCACCGCGGATTGCACCGCCGGGCACGCGCTCAACAGCCGCAGCGACTGTGTAACCGAAACTCGGTTCTTGCCGATCCGCTGCGCGGTCTCCTCGTGCGTGAGCCCGAACTCCTCCGTGAGCCTCTGCAGCCCGCGCGCCTCTTCGATCGGGTCCAGGTCCGCGCGCTGCAAGTTCTCGATAAGCCCCAACACGAGGTGCTCGTGGCTCTCCGTCTCGCTGCGCACGACCGCCGGGATCGCGGTCAGCCCGGCGAGCCGGGCTGCGCGCCACCGCCGCTCGCCGGCGATGAGCTCATATCCGTCCACGTGGCGGCGCACGAGGATCGGCTGCAGCACCCCGTGCCTGCGAATGGAATCGGCAAGCTCACCGAGCGGCTCGGCGTCGAAGCGCGCGCGGACCTGCTGTCGCGATGGGCGGATCTGGTCGACTGCGACCATCTGCGGCACCATCGCACCGCCGTCACGAGACATCGGGATGAGGGCTTCCAGACCGCGGCCGAGTCCACGCGCGTGTGCCTGCGTCATCGTTTCATGCGCTCCTTGCCATGAGCTCTTGCGCGAGCTCGCGATACGCGACCGCACCACGGCACGTGGGGTCGTACTCGATCACCGACTTGCCGTGGCTTGGCGCTTCACTGATGCGGACGTTGCGGGGGATTAGGGTCTTGAGCAGCTCGGCGGGATGAGACCGGCGCACCTCCGCGAGCACGTCCCACGCGAGTGTGGTGCGTGCGTCAAATTGCGTCATGAGAATGCCGCCGATCTCGAGGTCGGGGTTCAGGTTCGAGCGCACGAGCTGATGCGTGTAGAAGAGATGGCGGAGGCCTTCGAGCGCGAAGAACTCGCACTGGGTGGGGATGAGCATCCGGGTGGCGGCGGTGAGGGCGTTGAGCGTCAGCAGCCCGAGCGACGGCGGGCAGTCGATGATCACGAGCTCGACGCCTTCGGGAGTGGTGGTCAGAGCCTTGCGCAACCGTGTCTCCCGCTCACTCATCGTGGCCAGCTCGATCTCGGCGCCGGCGAGATCGATCTGCGAGGGGATGAGCTGGAGGCCGGGGACGCCGGTCGGCACCGCTGCCTGCTCCACGGTGCATTCGCCGGTGAGCAGGTGGTACACGGTCATCCGGGCGCGGGTCGGGTCGAAGCCCAGGCCAGAGGTCGAGTTGGCCTGCGGGTCGAGGTCGACCAGGAGCACGGGGTGGCCGAGCTCGGCCAGGGCGGCGCCAAGGTTGATGGCCGTGGTGGTCTTGCCCACGCCGCCCTTCTGGTTGACGACCGCCAGAACGGGAAGGCCGGATGGGCCCAAGATCTTGGGGAGAAGCTGTGGAGTGGAGACTATATCTGGGGCCATGCTGGATCGTAGGGTTCGACGCTGCCCGAATTCTAGCGCACGCCGCTCGGTTTCGGCCATCGCCTCGGCGCTCCGCCGCCGCATCGACCAGATGACCAGGCCCACGATCACCGCGAGCACCAGCTCTACGCCGATGCCGATGTTGAGGGCCAGGCCGGCGAGGTTGAGGCCGACCAGCAGGTTGTAGGCCACGTGGCACGCCGAGCTGGTCGTGGTGTTCGTGTACTTGCGGATTGCACCCAGCCCGAGCGCGATCACGAAGATCGACAGCGCGTCGATCGAGAAGGCGTACTCGGTGTGGATGGCGGCGAAGAGGAACGCCGTCAGGACGAGGCCGAACCGCGGCTGCAGGGCGCCTCGAAACAAAACGTCCTCACAGATGCCCGGGATCAGGGCGAGGGCGATGATCCCGCCAAGGCTGCCGCCGAGGCCCCCGAAAAGGTGCTCGCTGCTCTTGTCGACCTGGTCCGCCAGGCCGGGAGTGATGACCTGGCTCAACGAATGCGATGCCAGGCCGAAGGCGTAGAAGGCCCCGGCCGCGGCCAGGGCGAGGACGATGTGCCACCAGGCCGGGACGACGATGCCGAGCCTGGCCGCCGAGGCACGGAGGTCTCGGCGCACCCAGATGCCGACGCCGGCCAGGCCGATGAGCAGGAACGGCAGCTCCTGGGCGACCAGATCGCCGAGCGCCAGCGGCGGCAGCTGCTGGTCGGAGGCCAGGACGTTGGTGAACGCGAGCGAGGCGGCGGACGTGCCCACCACGATCACCGCCAGCACCAGGGCCAGCGAATGGACCGGATTGTCCGGGTCGACCGGGATGAGCCGGGCTACCCGCTCGCGCACCGGCTTGGAGGCGAGGGCCGCAGCCACCACGCCGGTCGCCATCACCGCGAAATCGAAGGCCTGCGGGTTCGGGGCCGTGGCCGGCGCCGTCAGGTAGAACACCCCGACCAGGAAGACGCCGCCCGCCATCAGTCCGGCCAGAATCCCTGTGGCGTGATGCGCCCAGGCCTTGCCCACCGAGGCGTTGGCCGCGATGACGGCAGGCAGCGGCGCCGTCAGGAACACGAACGCGCCGACGGCGTCGAGGAAGCTCGAAGAGGTCAGCCCGACTTCGATCCCTCGGCCGGCAGCTTCGCGGCCGGGGCCACCGGCGTGACCTCGGCGGTCGACTTGCCGCGCGCGTCGAGGATGGGCGCGATCAGCTCGATCGGGATCGGCAGCACGATCGTGGTGTTCTTCTCAACGCCGATCTCGACCAGCGTCTGCAGGAAGCGCAGCTGCAGCGCCCCCTGCTGCGTGGCGATGACCTGGGCGGCATTGGCCAGCGTCTGGGCGGCCTGGAACTCGCCATCGGCGTTGATGATCTTGGCCCGCTTCTCGCGCTCGGCCTCCGCCTGCTTCGCCATCGCGCGCTGCATCGTCGATGGCAGCTCGACGTCTTTGATCTCGACCACCGCGACCTTGATGCCCCAGGGTTCCGTCGTCTCGTCGATGATCTTCTGGAGGGTCAGGTTGATCTTCTCGCGCTCTCCGAGCAGCTCATCCAGAGTGGACTGGCCGAGAGTCGCGCGCAGAGTGGTCTGCGCGATCTGCGATGTCGCGTTGATGAAGTTGAGAACGGCGACGACGGCTCGCTGGGCGTCGACCACCTGGAAGTAGATGACCGCGTTGACCTTCGCGGTCACGTTGTCGCTGGTGATGATCTCCTGCGGCGGCACCTCGAGGGTGATCGTGCGCAGGTCCATCTTGACCAGGCGGTCGATGCCAAACGGGATGATGAAGAAGAGGCCAGGCCCCTTGAGGGGGATCAGGCGGCCGAGCCGGAAGACGACGCCCCGCTCGTACTCGTTGGCGATGCGAAGGCTCGAGAAGACGACGATCAGGGCGAGCAGAACGATCACCCCGATCACGATCAGCGTGCCAATGTCCACGCTCAAAGCTGGAATGGTGATAAAGCCAAGGCCGAAGTTGTTATTATTAGCGACGTAGCCGCCTACACCGAGCACTGCCGCGGTACCCAGGATCACCAGCAGGGAGACCAGAGGGGCGAATTGCGCCGCCAGGCTGCCCGCGCGCAAGCCCGCCCGGCGGTTCTTATCGACGTAATCGCCAAAGCGCAGGGCCTCCTTCTCCTCGCGCGTGAATACCTTGATGACGGTGAGGGCGT
>Ga0209474_10001942_pt1 | contig 19498 bp, 16 predicted proteins | sample GraSoiAngelo_145_FD_185902 | JGI IMG/M metagenome (GOLD analysis project Ga0209474, IMG submission 185902) | Grasslands soil microbial communities from the Angelo Coastal Reserve, California, USA - 14_1009_05_20cm (SPAdes) (version 2) | ecosystem: Environmental > Terrestrial > Soil > Grasslands... | reverse complement strand
GTTCCAAAAAAGCGCCCCGATGGCCGAGTGAACGGTCGTTTTGACGTATGACGCCGGGAGCCTTCGCGCAGCTACTTCGGTCGCTCAGCGGGCTTTGGCGTTCATAGCGGCTTACTGGCAGGCGACCGAGCACCTCCATGGTAAGGGAGGGGGTCGACGGTTCGAGTCCGTCAGAGGGCTCTGCAAAAGGCCTGCACAGCGGCTGCTTATCGCGCAGAGCCACTTGCTCCTAGTTCAACATGCGGTGGGTATGGAGCCCTTTATGGAGCCTTCAGGTCGAAAACTTCTTCTGCGGCTCGGGCCGAGAGCCCTCTCTCGCAGTTATCGAAAGCCGCCGAAAAGTCGCTGATCTCATGGTCGCCTTCGGTACCACGATCGGCTTGCGGTTCGTCAGCGCCGATCCTGAGGAGCGTTCATACATCGAGCGCGTCTGAAGCGTCGAGTCGCAAAACCGCGGTTTCTGTCGCCTGTGATGTAAACGCGGGCAGGTACGGGACAGGTCGCATCGCCGGCCTTCCAGGCGTAGTCGCTTGCAATCGCAGTTAGCGGACGCGAGCTGGCTTCGAAGTCGCGATGACACCTCCGCGCGCGTCGAGGGCCACGACTTGGACCTTTTTCGGCACACCGGCGATCTTCATGGTGGTATCGAGGCCGCTCCAGGCAGCCGCCCGTATGCGGACGAGCTTCGCCCTGCTGCGACCGGCGAGGATTCGCCAGCGAGCCACCTCCGTCGCGCCGTTCCAGATGGCGTGAACGGTCGTCGTGCGACCCGTATGGCGCGCGGTCGCCGCCGGCAGCGTGCCCGGCTGGCCCGTCCATTGGAAGCGGTAGCCACGGTAGGTGTCGTCGTCGCCGGGGAGGGTGGCATCGAAGAGAAGCTTTCCCTGTGAGTCGAATTCGGAGACACGACCGAGCTCACCCCAACCCACGAACGTATTGCCGTTGTCGAGCGCTTGCGCGTTCCCCTGGGAGGGGACCGAGAGGGCGCCGGGGTGTGTGATCGCTTTGACCAGAGTCGCCGTCATGGTGGCGGTGTCAAGGTGGATCCAGACGACACGCGACTGCGCCATGATGCGTCCGCCGGGCTCTCCGTTGTTCTCGTTGTCGAAGAGCCGGATCGTGTTCGCTCCGGCAGGAAGCGGGTTGTGCTGCCAGGCGAGCCGGACGCCCGGCCCCAGCGTGAAGTCGGTGTGCTTGCCGCCGAGGCGCCAGATAATCCGGCCGCTCTGCCGGTCGACCTTGTAGACAGTCCAGGTGTGTCGGCCCGAGATGAGTAGGTTGCCGTCGCTGTCGAGATTGACCGCGTTGATGTGGAAGTAGTCGTAGGAGTCAGGGTCCGAGTTCACGGGGAGATAGCTCTCGTCGACTGGGACGTGGTCGAGGCTGTGCCATTCGAAGAGCACGCGTCCCGTGGCGACGTCGATCTCCTGCACGATGCCGTCGACGACGGTGCCGTCCTTCGGGCCCCCGATCGAGGAAAGATCGAATGGAACCCCGTGGAAGATCGTGATGAGCGCCGTCCCCTGCGGTGTCAACGCGAACTCGTGCCCGTCGAGGTCGAGGCCGTTACCCGCATGCACGGTTGCGACGACGTGGTAGGAGTTGTCCGCGATGTAGTCGATACCGCCCTGGTACCAGGTCAGCACGGGCTTGCCAAGGTAGCTCTGGACGCGGAAGTCGGTGGCCTCGCCGCCGGGATGGAACCAAACCGGTCGGCCCTGCCCGTCGACGATCTCCGGCCCGTGCGCCGTCTGCCCCAGCTTCGGCGCGATGAAGATGTATCCAGGAGCGGCGAGCGAACTTCGCTGGACCACTCGGAGGCGAGGCGCCCGTGGCTGCGACGAAACCGCTCGGGTCACGCTCTTGCCCGCTGCGTGCGCGACGCGCAGTTGCGACGCAGCACCGGCCGACAGGACAAACGCCGACCAGAGCGCCGCCACCAGAAGGAGGGCGAACACTCCCCTCGGCTTGCGCGCTCCAGCTCCCGTTGTCATCGCGCTGCTCATGCTTCCTCCTTTTGGTTCCGAAGCGAGCTCACCGTTGGGGCCTGATCCGCAGCACTCGACCACTGTCGTCGCGGACCCACACCGACCCGAATCCGACCCCAAGTCGAATCGGCAGCCCGCCGACTCGCAGCCGGGCGGCGATACGGCTCGTACGAACGTTGACGCGGTCGATCGTCTTGGCATCGAGGTCGGCGATCCAGAGAGAGCCGAAGCCGAGTGCGAGACCGATTGGGGCGAACAGGTTGCCCTTCACTTGCCCGACACGTCGATTCGAGTGCGGATTAATTCGAGTCACGTAGTCGCCACAGTGGGCGCCTGCCGCCCAAACGGCGTTGCGCCCGGCTGCGAGGAAGCCGCAGGGCTGTCCGGAGGCGCGAATTCTCGAGACGACCCTGTTCGTTGCCGGATCGATCCGGACGACGGCGTTCAGGTTCGGAACCCCGACCCAAACGGCACCGCCCCCGGCCGTCACGCTCATCAACTCAGAGGCGGCGGAAGCCGGGCCAACACCAATCGTTGCAACGACACGGTTCGTCGAAGGGTCGATGCGGGAGACGCTCGGCCCGCCGCCATTGGCGACCCAGACTGCGCCGGCTGAAACCGCGACCTGCCGCGGTTGTGGTCCAACGTTGATCGTCGCCGCCACCGCGTTCGCCTGTGGATCGATGCGCGAGACGGTGTTGTCGGTTGTGTGAGTGACCCAAACGGCACCGTCACCGGCCGCGGCCTCGCCACAGCCCGGCGGCTCGGCCGGACACGCGTTGCTCAGTTTGAGCTTGATGCTGGCGACGACCGCGTTTCTGTCCGGGTCGATCCGCGTCAGCACCGGCCCCGTGTCGCTGACCGACCAGACTCCTCCCGCGCCGACGGCAAACGCGCCGGTGCCTGCTGGAATCGGCACCTTCGCAACGACCTTGCCGGCGCGCGGATGAGCAGCGTCGCGTGAGGTGGACCCGGTTGCCGCCGCTACGCCACCGATCGCACCTGCAAGCGTGATGAGACCGAGAGCAAGCGCTCCTGTCGGGTTCTTCATGTTCCCTCCTCGATCGTTCCGCTTGTGGGGCATGCGGCGATCGAAGCAGCGGTTGGAGCTCATGACTTCGGGGATTCCCCTGAGGTCGACGCAAGTCAAGGGAGAACCCTGAGCTTGCAGCCGGACCGGGGCCGACCGTCAGCGCTGCGGTTGGATGCGCAGCACACGACCCCTGTCGTCGTTCACCCAGATCGAGCCGAAGCCGACCGCGAGCCGAACCGGGGTTCCTCCGACCCGCAACCGCGCCGCGAGCCGGCCAGTACGTGGGTCGATCTGATCGACGTCTGCCGAGTCGAGATCGGCGACCCAGACGGAGCCGAAGGCGAGTCCGAGACCGACAGGGTGCGGCTCGTAGAGCCTGCTCGTCAGCGCTCTCGTGCGGGGGTCGATTCGACCAACCGCGTCGGCGCAGCCACCGCCCGCCGACCAGACGCCACTCTCGTCGGCGACAAGAAATGCGCAGGGTGCGTACGGAAGCTTCACCGTCGCGACCACCTTGCGCGTCGCCGGATCGACGCGCACGAGCCCGTTCGCGTTCGGGACCGCAACCCAGAGCGCACGGTGAACGGCGATCAGGCTCATGTGCTCGGCGCAGCAGGCGAGAGGCGGGCCGACGCGGATCGTTGTTACAACTCGGTTCGTCGCCGGATCGATCCTCGAGACGCTGGGCCCGCCGGCATTTGCGACCCAGACCGCATCCGGCGCGACGGCGATGCCGGACGGTTGCGGGCCGACATGGATCGTCGCCGTCACCCTGTTCGTCACAGGATCGATCCGCGAGACCGTGTCCTCCGACGGGTAGGAGAGCCAGACCGCGCCGTCCCCGGCAGCGGCCGCTTCGGGGGCAGGAACCTTGATCCGCGCGGCCACTGCGTTTCGCGTCGGATCGATTCGCATAAGCGTCGACTCGCTGTTGCTCATCGCCCAGACGGCGCCGTCCCCGGCGGTGAGAGCGCCGCCCCCGAAATCGACGGGGGTGCGGGTCAGCGCAATCCGCGCGATGACTTTCGCGCCGCGAGGAAGTGCACCCGCGTTGCTGCGAGCCGTGTGGGAACTCGTCGCCGTGATCGCGCGCGGTTGCGCGGCCGTCGAGGTCGCGCTGATCCGGGCCAGCGTGCTCGAAGCGAAGCTGCTGACCCAGACGGAATTCCCTGCGGGCGCGACGGCGAAAGCCGGCGCAGGTTTCGCAGGCGGGGCGACCCGGATCGGTGGGCCCGCCGGCTTCCCCGAGCGTAGGTCGATCCGCGTAGCCGTCCCTTGGACTGCATCGCCGACGAACAGGTAGCGCCCGGCTCGCGCCAGCCATGCGGGTTCCCCACCCACGCGAACTGGCTTGCCCCGAGGCTGAAGCGTCCGCGGGTCAAGACGCCCGATCGCGCCCCGGTCACGGTCGACGAACCAGACACTCCCCGATGCGACCGCAATTCCGACCGGGGAACCGCCCACGTGTGCCCGCCTGATCGAACGCGTTACGGGATCGATGCGAAGAACGTCGGCCGCATCGGACGCCGTTGCCCAGAGGTAGCCCCCGCCGACTGCGAGTCCCGCTGTTCGTCCACGAGAGAGCGGAAGCGGAGGCGCCTTCGGTACCAGCGTGAGCGGGTCGAGCTGGAGGAGCGTCGCGGGTCTAACCTGCAGGGCCCACAGATTCTTCCCGCTTTCTGCGAGCGGGCCCACCGATGTCGGGAACTGTCTGCGCAAGAGGACGCGGCCGCTGCGCCAGTCAAGCGCGACAATCAGGCTCGGCCCGGATCCGCTGCCGCCGACGTGCTCGACGGAGGCGAGCAGCCTCTTGCCCACGTGCGCCAGGTACGTCGCCTGTCCGCCGAGGAGGATCCTGCGCTCGACCGTGCCCGAGGCGAGATCGAGACGGAGGAGCGGTCGGTCGCGGACGGGTCTCCGTGTATCGGAGAGCGCGAGCCAGAGCGCATCTCGCCCAGCGGCCAACCAGCGAGGGTGGCCTGGCACACGCAGCGTCGCGGTCACGCCGCGTGTGGTCACGTTCTCGCCGGAGTGATGGGTGGCCAAGAGAACCGACCCGACGGTGGCGGCGACGACCGACGCCAGGACGATTGCGAGTCGGAATCGGTGGCGAGTCGGTTCGCGCGCAGTCGCCGAGGGAGTTGTCACACCGTTCATCATCCACCGCGCTGGTCCGGGATTCCAGCGAATTCGGGCGATTCCAGGGAAAACCCTGAGCCGCTGCGAGAGAGGTGTGCGACGATTGCAATGTGCGCAAGCGCGTCCTGATCGTCGACGATCACCAGCCGTTTCGCGCCATCGCGCGGGAGTTGCTCGAGGATGCGGGCTACATCGTCGCCGGCGAAGCAGCGGACGCGGGGGAAGCCCTCGCGGCGGTCGCTGCCGACGCGCCTGACGCCGTGCTCCTTGACGTGCAGCTCCCGGATCGCGACGGCTTCGCGGTTGCGACGGCGCTCGCAGCAGTAGACGGCCCTGCGGTTGTGCTTATCTCGTCGCGCGAGGCGGACGACTACGGGAAACGGATCGCGGCGTGCGGGGCGCGCGGGTTTATCCCGAAGTCGAAGCTATCGGCAGCGGCTTTCGCTGCGCTCCTCGAGTGATGACGTCTGCCGCCATCACGGCGTCGCCGCGGCGAGGCGTGCTCCGTGATCCTGTGCTGCTCTTGCCAGTCGCCGTCGCTGCGGGTCTTGCGATCGGCTGGCTTGGCGTTCACGAGGGAGTCCCGGGGGCGCGAGTCGCTGCGGACCTCGCGCTCTCGTGGGCTTTGGTGGCGGCTTCAGTCGTCATGCTCGAGCGACCGCGTTGGCGTCGAGCGAGTTGGCTGCTCGCCGCGACGGCGTTCGCGCTTCTGGGCGCCGATCTCGAGTGGGCTAGTTCGCACGCGTTGTGGACGCTTGGGTTCGTAATTGAGGGGTTGTGGGCGGCCTTCCTGGTTCAGCTGGTGCTGACCTTTCCCGAAGGCCGCCCCTGGTCGCGCGCTGCGAGGATCGCGATCGTCTGCGCCTACGCAGTTACGTTTGGCGGGCAGCTCGTCGGCGCATTCGTGGTTCCGGACGGACGCGACGCGCTTTCCGTCGCGCCGCATGCGAGTTTCGCCCACACAGTCGACCGAGCGCAGGAGATCTCTGGCGTTGCCGTTGCTCTGGTCGTGCTCTTTCTCGTCGTGCAGCGGTTGCGTGCCTTGCGCGGTCCGGCACGGCGAGCGCAGGCGCCGCTTCTTATGGCCGCGGCAGTCTCGGTTCCCACCGGCGTCGTGTGGCTGGGTTGGGCGATCGCGAACGACGCGGGCACGTCCACGCTCGGCACGATCGATCGAGCAGTTGCCGTATCGCTTCCGCTCGGGGTCGTGGCGGGAATCGTGTGGTCGCGGCTGCGTCGACCAGAAGCGTCTGAGCTAGTCGTCGAACTGCGAACAGAGGCGGCGGCCGGAATGCGCGAGCGGCTCGCGCGGGCACTCGGCGACCCGACGCTGGAGGTTGCGTACCGACTCGGGGACGGTCGTTTCGTCGACGCAACGGGCCGGCCGATCGAGCTGCCGCAGGGAGCCGACCGTGCTGTCACGGCGGTGACCGCGGGCGGCGAAGAGGTCGCTGCACTCGTTCACGATCCGGCGTTGCTCGATGAGCCGGCGCTGGTGGAGTCGGTTCGTGCAACCGCCGGGCTCGTGCTCGAGAACGAGCGTCTGGCGGCAGAGGTGCGTTCGCAGCTCGCGGAGGTGCGGGCGTCGCGCGGGCGGATCGTCGCGGCAGCTGACGCCGAGCGGAGGCGGATCGAGCGGAACCTCCACGACGGCGCACAGCAGCGGCTCGTGACAGTGTCTGTCGCACTCGGGCTCGAAGCTTCTCGAGCTGACGCGGCCGCATCGGACGTCCTCTCGCGCGCCCAGGACGAGGTCGAGCAAGCAATCGCCGAACTGCGCGAACTCGCCAGGGGAATCCACCCGACACTTCTGAGGGACGAGGGTCTCGAAGCCGCGGTCGAGGCGCTGGCACGACGAACGCCGTTGCCGGTGACGGTGAGCGGCACGACGCGCGATCGTCTGGCAGATCCTGTCGAGCTCGCCGCCTACTTCGTCGTCTCGGAGGCCCTCACGAACGTCGTGAAGCATGCTTCGGCCTCGGAGGCGTTGGTGCTGCTCGAGCGAGAACCGGACGCACTTCGTGTCACGGTGACAGACGACGGAGTCGGCGGCGCAAGCGTTACGGCCGATTCCGGCCTAGCGGGTCTCCGTGACCGACTCGAGGCGCTCGACGCAACGATCGTGATCGAGAGCGAGCCAAGGCAAGGGACGACCGTCTGCGCCGAGATCCCATGCGGGTCGTGATTGCCGACGACGCGCCGCTGATTCGCGAAGGAGTTGCTCGTCTGCTCGCGGAGAATGGAGTCGATGTCGTCGACCAAGTCGGTGACGCAGATGCCGCACTTGCGAGCGTCCGCGACCTCCGCCCCGATGTCGCGCTCGTCGACATCCGAATGCCTCCCACGCATACAGACGAAGGTCTGCGCGCAGCACGCGAAATCCGTTCGCGCTACCCGGACACCGCCGTCCTCGTCCTCTCGCAACACCTCGAGTCGGACTACGCCCTGCAACTCGTTGAAGAGAAGCCCGAGCGCGTCGGCTATCTGATGAAGGAACGTGTGGGTCGCGTCGAGCAGTTGCTCGACGCCGTGCAAAGAGTCGCAGCGGGAGAGTGCGTCGTCGATAGGGCCGTCGTCGACGAACTGCTCGCACGACGCCGCCGTGTCGATCCCGTTGAGGAGCTCACGTCGCGCGAGCGAGAGATCATTGCGCTAATGGCCGAGGGCCGGTCGAACCAGGGCATTTGTCGCGCACTCTGGCTCAGCCCGAAGACGGTCGAGACGCACATCAGAGGTGCCTTCGCAAAGCTCGGGATCAAAGAAGCGCCGGAGGACAATCGCCGCGTGCTCGCCGTACTCGCCTATCTGCGGCGATAGCGATGCAGCGCGCGCCTCCTGTCCGCAGAGCCTCGGATGGAGCCTTTATGGAGCCCAGCGGGCGCAATCGGTGGCAACCGGTCGCAAATGGACCGAGCGGAGAAACCGCAAAGTAACGCCAAATCCGTTGCCTTGATAGTAAACGGCTGTCACGTGCGGGCACGCGCGGGCACTGCCTGATGTTCCCTCGTTAGGCGCATGGGCAGGTGGGATTCGGCTTGATCAAGCGGATCCGACCGGTCTGACCCCCTCTGTACGAGGGAGAGCCATCCTGGGGCGACGACGAGCCAATTTGCGCGCTACGTCCTGCGGGCTGCTAGATCACCGAGTTTTGCTCGGTTAGACGACCGGATCGAGCGGAGCCGCTCGCCCTCAAGCTGTTCTCCAAACTGCCGGATCAGCCCCAGGCGTGACGCGTTACCGTGCCGCCGACAGACGACGGATAGGAGGGAAAGCTTGTCGCTTGAAGAGAACAAGGCGCTGGTCCAGCGGTTCTATGCGGAACTCGACCCCGGCGGTGATCGATGAGCTCGTGGCCGAGGAGTTCGTCAACCATTCGCCACCGCCTTTCCCCGTCGAGCCGGGCCGCGAGGGACTGAAGCAGGCGTTCGAGCTCTTCCGCCGGGCGACGCCAGGCTCGCACGAGATCCTCGACCAGGTCGCCGAAGGCGACAAGGTGGTGACACGTCTGCGCGCCGTTGGGACACACGACGACGACCTCCCCGGAGTTCCGAGAACTGGCAACAGACTCGACGTGACGGCGACCGTCGTCCACCGCATCGAGGGCGGGAAGATTGTCGAGAAATGGTCCGACCGTGATGAACTAGCCCTTTTGCAGCAACTCGGCGTCGTTTCACTCCCGGGCAATCCGAACTAGCCGAACTCAGCGAGATCGGTGAGGCCACAGCGGCAGAAAACGGCCGGGTTCGCCGCGAGTCCAAGGGAACACTGAGGGAACACCAACGCGGGCACGCGCGTCCACGGCGGATCACTCAGTTCTCGGCGATTGCTTCTCTTTGCGCGGCTTTCGTGCCCGCCGCACCCCGGCCTTGCCCGCGGTTCCCGCCTCGTCGCTCGATGGTAAGGAGGGGGTCGACGGTTCGAGTCCGTCAGAGGGCTTCGAGGAACGCCTGTAAATGGGGCGGTTGCCTTGTCCACATCGTAAACGCTTGGTACGCGCGGGCACTCGCGGGCACTACCTGACGTTCCCTCGCTAGGCGCGTCGCCAAGCGAGATTCGGCTTGTTCAAGCGGATCCGAACCGTCCTGACCCCCTCTGTACCGCTGAAAGCTCATGGGCGAGCACGCGCCAATCTCGCGCCAGATGCGAGGCGCGACGACGCGCTACTGCGGACCTTCTAGCTGCCGGAGCGCTGGGAACTAGCTTGGTCTTGAGCTGCGCGGGCGAACCGCACCTCCTCGAGGGCCTCGCTCGCTAGCTCGACACATTCCTGGCGATGCGTGCCCCTTCTCGACCGGTCACAAGCTCACCGGGCGGACGCTGTCTACCGCAGAAGCTGCACGGGAGCGTGCGCACGGGACGATCGTACGTCCAACGAAGCCGAGGCGACGGTTGACGCGCGGTCCTCGTCGGTTGGGTTCGTGGTCGCTCTCCCCCTCATCCTCGCGCCGTAAGGCGCACAGCTCTCATAAGCCTCGTCACGCCAGCCGGCGCGAGGGAGCCGGCGGGGAGTTCGACGACGAAGGAGCTCGCATGTGGGAAGCGGTGGGTTTCCCAGGTGACGGCGCTTCCGGGTTCTCGTGTGAGCCGCGCGAGGCGGAGACCTGCTGCGCGGGCGAAGCGCCGTTCGAGTGAGCGACTCCCGGTGGAGTCGTCGACGAGGTCGAGGTGTTGATGGAACCAGATCGAGACCGTTGGGCGCACGCGCTCGATCAGCCGGTATGCGACCCGCGTCTCCGGCTCCGAGAGTGGCCGCGGTCCGGAGTAGTAGGTGCCGGAGAGTCGCTGCCAGTGCCAGGGAAAGTTGCGGTTGAGGTCGACCCCATCTGCGTTGCCACGGGTTCCGGCGGCGGCACCGTCCGGGTTGAGGTCGGTGACGATCCAGAGGTCGGTCTCGGCGGGCAGTTCGGTCGAGATGAGTCGCTTGGCGATCGCGATGCCGGCTCGCTCGTTGCCGTGGATGCAGCCGACGACGAGCGTCTTCCGTTGTGTGTCGGGGTCCCCCATCTCGACAGCTGTGATGGTGTGCCCGTCAACGGAGCGGCCGAGCAGGAAGGTGCGGTGAACGGTCGCATCGGCGCGCGCCGTAGCGTTGACTGCGTGCGCCTGCGCGGCCGCGGCGAAGGCGAGTACACACAAGACGATGAGGCGGTGTCGTGGCGTCATTGCTCGCGCAGAATTGCCCCGAGCGGGAGGCGGCGAATCTGCAGCGTGGTAAGCGCGGCTGCGATCAGGCCGCCGGCGAGGGCGGCGCCTCCGAGGCCGAGGAGGAACCTCCACGGGACGGCGAGGTGGTCGGGGGGCGGGTCGAAGACGTGTTGGAGCATCGCGACGAGCATCTCGGCGAGCAGCCAGCCGAGTAACGCCGCAAGCGCGAGCGAGAAGGCGAGGACGAGTGCGGCTTCGCTCCAGAGGAAGGCGGCGGCGCGGCGGAGGGATGCGCCGAGTGCGGACATGGTGGCGAGTTCCTGCCGTCGCTCGGCGAGGGCGACGGCGACGTAGAGGGCCATGGTTGCGGCGGCGAGAGCGAGCACGAATGCTTCTTCGATCCGGCTGATTCCGCGCAGGTCGACGGTCGTGATTGAGCTGACGGTTTGCGTGGTTTGTCGACGGATGTCTTTGACGTTGGTTCCGTAGCGGCCGGTCGCGGTCGCGACCTGACGTGCAAGCGCAGTCGGATCGCCGGCGGCGCGGACGAAGAGGACGTTCGGCCCGGGGTCGTGTGTGACCTGTTCGAGGTAGGAGAGGTTCGTGACCATGAATGAGTCCCGTGGTGCGGACGGGAACTCCTGGACGATCCCGATCACGTGGAAGGGCGCGATGCGGAAGCGGCCGGTCCTATGGTCGAGCACGCGCAGGCGCAGCAGGTCGCCGAGGTTGAGCGAGTAGTCGGTGATCGTCTCCTTCGAGACGAGGATCCCGTCGCGGGTTGTTCGCAGCCGCTGGAGCATCTGGCCGGCGCTGCCCGCGAGGAAGTAGGAGTTGCGCAGGCTCGTTCCGCGCGTGAGTCTCGCCGGGTCGACGCCGAAGGTGTCTTGGAGGTCGGGGCCGACGTAGGCGTACGTGTGGTCGACAGCGGAAACGCCGCTCGCGCCGGGAAGCGCAGCGACCCGGTGTACCAGGTTGTGGCGCGCGACTGAACCGGGCGGCGCGGTTGCGACGACGTCAGCGCCGAGTGTGAGCTGGGCGTCGATGCGGGCCTGCTGATCGTAGGTCGCGACGAAGATGCCGAGATTGACGCCGAAGGCAAGCAGCAGCCCGAGTACGAGCAGGCCGCGGTTGAGCGCGGCGCCGCGCCGGCCGGCGCTCGCGAGCAAGAACCCGGCCGGTGTCGTGGAGCGGCGGCCCGCCGCGCGGGCCGCCGTCCAAGCGACGAGCCGGCCGCGCAGGCGTACGAGCAGCAGGGCGGCGCCGATCCAGAGCAATGCCGGTGCGAGGAACATGTAGACCGAGAGGGACAGGGTCGGGTTCGAGTCGGGATTGACGACGGCGGAGAAGCCGGTGCGCGCGGTCAGCCAGTAGACGAGTCCGGCGACGGCGAGGCAGATCAGGTCGAGGTAGAGGCGCTGCCAGAGCGGCTTGGCGGTACGGCGGACGCTGCGGCGGCCCTCGCCGACGCTGCTGCGGAAGGCGGCGATCGAGGTTCCGATCCGCGCGGCTGCCGCGCCCGCCGTCGCGAGCGCGGTGCAGATGCCGAAGGTGGCGAGCACACGTGTGGTGCTGATGCCGCCAGCGGCGGCGGCGAGCCGGACGGCGCCAAGCGCGAGCCCGGTCCCGAGCGCCCCGGAGACGAGGCCGAGCAACAGGCTCTCGAGCGCGGCGAGCGCGAGCAAGTCGCGCCGGCGTGCACCGCGGGCGCGGAGCAGCGCCAGGCTCTGCCGGTCGCGCTCGACCGTGCCGAGGGCAGCGAGGTAGGCGAGCCCGAGTGCGACGAGCGCCCCGGGGACGGCGAGCATGATGTAGAGCGTTTCCGCGTACAGCGCATCGCCGGCCGCCGTGTTCAGCTGGTCGGCGAGGTTGTCGACGAAGACGACCTGGCCGGGCAGGGAGCGCTCGACACGGTTGCGGATCCCGGTCGCCTGCACGAGCGCGTGCGCGGGGCTGCCGGTGAGCACAGCTGGATCGGCCTGCGCCTGCACCTGCCACTGTGTCCCGGTCTGCGAGCCGGGGACGGCGGAGGCGCCGGCAGCGCTGCTGATCGACGGCAGCGCTGGGGCGACCGTGGCCGCGAAGGTAGCCAGCGGGAGGATTGCGATGTTGGCGGGCGGCTGCGCCGGCGCCGGGCCGAGCAGCGGGTTGAGCGGCTGGAAAAGCACTTCCGGAGCGGTGACGAGCCCGATCCCGCTTACGCGCAGCCGAACCGCCCGCACCCCGCGCTTCGGCGTCAGCAACACCCTGTCGCCCGGCTGCGCTTGCAAGGTCGCAGCGAGCTGCTGGTCGAGCACGATCTCGCCCGGCCGCTGCGAACCACGGAGGAGGCGGAACGTGTGCAGATGTGTGAGGTAGCGCGGCGGGACCGCGAGGATCGAGCCCGCCCCGGAGCGGATCGTTCCCACCGTCGGCGAAGTGTGCTCGAGCCCGGCGAAGGGCGCGGTCGCGGTAGGCACGGCCTCCGCGACGCCCGGCTGGCGCGCGACGCCGGCCGCGACGCTTGTTGCGGCGCGATAACTGCCGACCGGTCCCTGCCAGTCGAGCGGCACGCTTCTGACGGCCGCCCCGGTCATCGTGCCGAGGGAGTGGCCGACGAAGAGGAGCATCGCCCCGAGTAGGCCGACTGCCGCGGCGAGCGTCAGCGCGCGTACGAGCGTCCGCCAGGGCGAGCGCGCCAGCTCCGACAACGCAAGCGGCGCGACAGCGATCACTGCGTCTGCTCCGCGGCGACAGATCCGTCTTCGAGCTCCAGCCGTCGGTCGAGGCGCGAGGCGACCTCGCCGTCGTGGGTCGCGAGGACGAGTGCGAAGGCGAACTCGGCCTGCAGCGCGTCGATCAGGTCGAGCACGCGCGAAGCGGTGTCGGAGTCGAGGTGGCCGGTCGGCTCGTCGCAGAGCAGCAGCTCGGGCCGCTGCGCGAGCGCGCGCGCGAGCGCGACGCGCTGCGCCTCACCGCCTGAAAGCTCGGCGGGCAGGTGGTCCGCCTTCGCTTGGAGCCCGACCAGCTCGAGCAGCGCGTCAGACGCGACTGCGGGACCGGCGCCGTCGAGCGCCAGGTGCGCGGCGAAGGCGACATTCTCAAGCGCGGTGAAGTGGGGCAGCAGGTTCGCTCCCTGGAAGACATAGGCGATCCCGTGGGCACGCACGGCGCCGCGCGCCGCTCGGTCGAGCGACGAGAGCGGTCGTCCTCGCCAGGCGACCTCGCCGCCGGTCGGCTCGACGAGGCCGCCGAGCACGTGCAGCAGCGTCGTCTTCCCTGAGCCGGAGCGGCCGAGCAGAGCGACCCGCTCGTGAGCACCGATTGCGAGCGAGACGCCGGCGAGCGCGTGCACTGCCGACTCGCCCTCGCCGTAGACGACCTCCACGTTGCGGCAGGAGGCGAGCGATGCTTGCACCGGAGAGTCGACCGTCATGCCGTCGCCCCGTCTCGAATCTCAACCACGCGGTCGACCGCATCGGCGACGCGCGGCGAGTGCGTGACCACGACGACGGTGCTGCCGAACTCGTCGCGCAGTCGCTGCAGCGCCCGCAGAACGATCTCCTCGTTGCGCCGGTCGAGCTCCGCGGTCGGCTCGTCTGCGAGTACGAGCGGCGCCTCCCGCGCGGCCGCGGCCGCGATCGCGAGTCGCTGCTGCTCGCCGCCGGACAGCGAGCCGGCACGCTGTCTGGTGCGGCGCTTCAGGTCGAAGGCCTCGAGCGCTCGCTCCGCCGCCGCACGGCCGCCTCGGTGGCCGGCGAGCCGCAGCCCGAGCGCGACGTTCTCGCGTGCGCTCAAGCCGGGCCAGAGGTTCCTGCTCTGGAAGATGATCGCGACCTCGCGCGCCCGGTAGGCCGCCAACTCCGTCTCGCCGAGGCGGGCAAGCGAGCGGCCGAACGCGACCACGTCGCCTGCCGACGGCTCGTCGAGGCCCGCTGCCAGATGGAGGGCCGTGCTCTTGCCCGAGCCCGACGGCCCGTACAGCGCGACGAGTTCGCGCGGCTCGACCCGTAGATCGAGCCCGCGCAGCGCGACCGTCTCGGCCGGCCCGGAGCGGAAGATCCGGAAGACGTCGTGGAACTCGAGCGCGCCGAAGGAGAGTTCCTCGCGAGTTTCCGGCTCACGGTAGAGGCTCCTTAGCTCCAACGGAAGCTCTCGATCATCAGCCGGTAGGCGTCGACGTTGTCGACTCCCTGCGGTGTGCCGAGATCGACGACGGCGCGGCGGCCGCCCTTCCAGAGGTAGTAGCGGTCGACGACGAGCTTCACCTGCTTGCCGGTGACCGCGTTCGGCGCGCTCTCGGTGCTGTAGACGATCTTGAAGGCCGGCCGGCCCGAGATCGTCATCGCGTGTGGCGGGCTCTCCACGTGCGCGCTGCCGAGCTGGGCGACGTCGGCGCGGACGGACGCCTGCGTCGGAGCCGCTCCCCGGCCGACGACGATCCGGACGATGTTGTTCTTGTCGCGGAACGTGACTTGGTCGCCGTTGCCCTGTTGCGCCCATCCCTCGGGGTACTTCATCGAGTAGCGGGCGGCGTGGTTTGCGAAGACGAGGAACACCTGGTTGTCGGGGATGTCGCCCGCAGCCGCGGAGTTCGCCTCGGCCTGCAGCGCGCCGGGGCCGGTGCTCGCGGACGCAGTGGTCGTGGTCGCGTGTGTCGTCGCAGGCGCCTTGGTCTGCGTCGTTGTCCCACCGGTCGACGACGCGGCGGCCTTGTGCCCCCCCGAGCCGCAGCCGGTCGCCACCAGGGCGGCGAGCAGAGCGGCGACGGCGGCAATCGGCGTGACGAGACGGCGCCTCAACCTTCACCTGCCTGCCGCCTGCCCGCGAGCTTGATGACTAGGTCGCGCACGTCGTACCTCCTCGGATCGCGGCTGGGAATGCACGAGCAGGCTAGAAAGCGAAGGTGAACTGGCGGTGATGCAGCGCTTCACACCTGCTTCACCGCGCCGTGGCACCCTGCCGCTGGTGCGAACGCTCGTCGTCGAGGACGATCCGAAGCTCGGCCCGCTCCTAAGACGCGGCCTGAGCGAGCGTGGCGGTGTCGCCGACCTCGCCGTGCGCGGCGAGGACGCGCTCTGGATGGCGCAGTCGAAGAGCTATGACGCGATCGTGCTGGACGTTATGCTGCCGGGCCTAGACGGCTTCGAGACCTGCGCACGCCTTCGCGCTGGCGGGATCTGGACGCCGGTCCTCCTGCTGACTGCGCGCGACGCCGTGGAGGATCGGATCCACGGACTCGACTCGGGCGCCGACGATTACCTGATCAAACCTTTCTCGCTCCCGGAGCTGCGAGCGAGGCTGCGTGCGATCGTCCGACGCGGGGCGGTCGAGCGGCCGGCAGTGCTCGAGGCCGGTGACCTGAAGCTCGATCCCGCCACGCAGCGTGTCTGGCGCGGTGAGGTCGAGATCGAGCTCTCTGCGAAGGAGTTCGCGCTGCTCGAGCTGTTCATGCGCAGGCCGGGGCATGTGCTCTCGCGGTACGAACTGCTCGAACAAGGCTGGGATATGAACTACGACAATCGCTCGAACGTCGTCACCGTGCACGTCAACCACCTCCGCGAGAAGATTGGCCGCCACTCGATCGAGACGATCCGCGGCTCCGGCTATCGCCTGCGCGACACCGGCGGATGAAGAGGTTGCCGATCCGGGCCCGGCTCACGCTCGCCTTCGCGGCCGCGATCGGCGCGGTGCTCGCAGGCGGCGGCTTCCTCCTCTACCACCACCTCGCGAACTCGCTCGACCGCACGCTCGACCAGAGCCTGCGCGCTCGCTCCGCCGGCGTCGCCGCAATCGTCCGCCAGGGCGACCCCGGCCTGCGCGAGGCGCCGCCCGCCCCCGTCGCCGACGCGACCGGCAGCTTCGCCCAGGTCCTCGACAGTCACGGCACGATCCGCGACCAAAGCCCCGGCCTGAGACAGCAGCCGCTCCTCACCGGTCCGCTGCTCCGCAGGGCGCAGGCCAAGTCGCTCCTGATCGCCCGCGCGCACAGACTCGGCGGCGACGTCCGACTGCTCGCCATCCCCCTCCAACCGCGAAACCAGAAGTTGGTCCTTGTCGTCGGCGCCCCGCTTCGCTCCCGCGATCAGACGCTCGCGAACCTGCGCAGCGAACTCCTCGTCGGCGGCCCGGCGGCCCTGCTGCTCGCCTCGCTGATCGGCTACCTCGTCGCGGGGGCGGCACTCCGACCCGTCGAGCGTATGCGGACCCGCGCAGCCGCCATCACCGAGCAGCATCTATCCGAGCGGCTGCCGGTGCCGAGCGCAAACGACGAGATCGCCCGGCTCGGCGCAACGCTGAACCAGATGCTCGCCCGAGTCGAGCGTGCAGTGAAGCGCGAACGCAGCTTCGTCGCCGACGCAAGCCACGAGCTACGCGCGCCGCTCGCGCTCGTGCGAACCGAGGTCGACCTCGCTCTCGACCTGCCCCGCAGCGCCGAAGAGCTCCAGGCCGCGCTGCGCTCGATCGGCGAGGAAGCAGACAGGCTCTCCCAGCTTGCCGATGATCTGCTCCTGCTCGCCCGGCTCGACGAAGGCGAGGTTCCACTCCGCAAAGAACCACTCGAGGTGCGCGACCTGCTGCATGACGTCGCCGAGCGGTTCCGGCGCCGCGCCGACGACGACGGCCGCACGATCGACGTCGACGCTCCCAGACTTGCAGTCGAGGCCGACCGCGTCCGCCTCGAACAAGCCCTTGTCAACCTCGTCGGGAACGCGCTCCGCCACGGCGCCGGCACGATCAGGCTCACCGCATCGTCGGAAGTCGACGGCGTCGAGATCCACGTCGCAGACGAAGGAGCCGGCTTCGACAACGGTGTCGCCGACACGGCGTTCGAGCGCTTCACGCGCGGCGATCTGGCACGTAGCAGCGGCGGTGCCGGCCTCGGGCTTGCGATCGTCAAGGCGATCGTCGCCGCCCACAACGGACGCGTCGCGCTCTCGACCGACATCGCACACGGTGCCGACGTCGTCCTGACGCTACCCGCCACCCCCGCGCTGCCCGACCTGACTCGAGACCAGCACGGCGAGATCGCCGGCGACAGCGTCGCTGACGGTTCCCTCGTCGCGACGAAAGGAAAGGAATGATGAAACGAATCCTCGCCCTCTGTACGCTCGCCGTCGCCGCAGTCGCCGCCGGAACGGCGTCCGCCCGCCACACCGGCGGCGACTGCGGCGACGGCGAGCGTACAGAGGGCGAGGATTCGTTTCATCATTCCTTTCCTTTCGTCCCTCTGCACGCTCGCCGTCGCCGCAGCCGCCGCGGGAACGGCGTCCGCCCGCCACACCCGCGCACGCGACGCGACCGGGACACCGCGGATGCCCCCGGCTTCGACCTTTACTGCCCGCGTCGACAACCCGTGGTTTCCGCTCAAGCCCGGCACCCTCTACCGCTACACCGGCGTGAAGGACGGTAAGCCGTCTCGCGACGTCGTCACCGTCACCCACCGCACCAAGGCGATCGAAGGCGTCCCTTGTGTCGCCGTGCACGACCGGCTCTACCTACGCGGCCAACTCGAAGAACGGACGACCGACTGGTACAGCCAAGACTCGAAGGGCAACGTCTGGTACTTCGGCGAGAACACCGCCGAGCTCGACAAGCACGGCCACGTCACCAACACCTCCGGCACATGGAGAGCCGGGGTCCACGGCGCCAAGCCCGGCATCTACATGCCCGCCCACCCGCACGTCGGACAGTCGAATCTGCAGGAGTACTACAAGGGCCAGGCCGAAGACCATTTCAAAGTCGTCGGCCTCTTCGGAACCGTCGCCGGGCCGAAGACGAGGAACACGCTCCTCACGCAGGAATGGACACCGCTCGAGCCGAGCGTACTCGACCACAAGATGTACGTACGCGGCATCGGCACGGTCCTCGAGCAGACCGAGAAGGGCGGAAACGAGCGCAACGAGCTCGTATCCGTAACGAGGGGTGCCTGAGGCTCACACGTCCTTAAGCCCAGGCGCTGTGGGTCGCCGACCACGAGGGAACACTGAGGGAACAGCAACGCGGGCACGCGCGTCCACGCGTGGTCACTCGTCATCGGGCGATTCTTTCTTCTTGCGCGGCTTTCGTGCCCGCGGCTTCCCGCCTTTGCCCGCTGTTCCCTTCTCGTTGCTCAATGGTAAGGAGGGGGTCGACGGTTCGAGTCCGTCAGAGGGCTTCACGGAACGCCCTGCAAAACGGCTACTTGAGTTGTCTCAGTGGGAAACGGCTGTCACGCGCGGGCACTCGCGGGCACTACCTGGTGTTCCCTCGTCAGGCGTATCGGCAGGTGGTATTCGGCTTGATCAAGCTCATCCGAACCGACTTGACCCCCTCTGTAACCACGCGGGGACCTCGCCGAATCGGCGCGGCAGATCGAAATGAGCGGAAAAGGGGACGCGGGCGTCGCGCATGTGCAGCACGGCGGGGACAGCTTTGGGGAGAACCGGTGGTCCGTCGTCGGCGCTCAACCTAAGCGTCGCGTTCGGCGAGAGCGACGCGCACGCCAGGGCAGTCCCTCTATTTCCCGATCACTTCGAGCGTGGCTGCCGCCTTCTGCCTGACAGGCCAAGCCCTAGAAAGACAGCCGCAAACACCAAGAAGGCCGCGCCGATGCCCGAAGAATCACGGGTGAAGTCAACGATTGCGACGATGAGGAATGCGACCCCTGCGAGGACGTTGCCTAGTGCTTGCTTTGACATCTAGGTCACGCCTCCCCGGCGTCGTGGGCGAGCAGCGCGATCTGGACGCGATTGTTGAGTTCGAGCTTCTCGAGCACGCGCGAGACGTGTGCCTTGACGGTCGCGACGCTCATGTAGAGCTCGCGGCTGATCTCTGCGTTTGGCTTGCCCTGCCCGAGCGCGACGGCGACCTCGCGCTCGCGCTCGGTGAGGCGGTCGAGCTGCTCGCGAGCGTGGCGCTTGCGGTCGCCGCCCTCGCTGTCCCTCACGTGGCCGATCAGCCGGCGGGTGATCGTGGGTGAGAGCATCGGCTCGCCGGCGGCGACGGTCCGCACGGCGCGGACGATCTCGGCCGGCGGCGTGTCCTTGAGCAGGAACCCGCTGGCGCCGGCGCGCAGCGCGCGCAGAACGTAGTCGTCGGCCTCGAACGTCGTGAGGACGATGACCTCGGGCGCGTCGGCCTGCGCGCGCACCAGCTCGGTGGCGGCCAGGCCGTCCATGCCGGGCATGCGGATGTCCATCAGCACGATGTCGGGCTCGTGCTCGGCCACCGC
>Ga0209474_10001941_pt1 | contig 19498 bp, 19 predicted proteins | sample GraSoiAngelo_145_FD_185902 | JGI IMG/M metagenome (GOLD analysis project Ga0209474, IMG submission 185902) | Grasslands soil microbial communities from the Angelo Coastal Reserve, California, USA - 14_1009_05_20cm (SPAdes) (version 2) | ecosystem: Environmental > Terrestrial > Soil > Grasslands... | reverse complement strand
TGGCCCGAAAAACAGCGCTGCACTTTCTAAAACTCGGCTATAGTGAGCCGGCTAAGGAGGCCTGGGAGTAATGACCATTGCGCACTTTATTGCTATGGCGGCCGCATTCGCGCTGATCTTCGCCGGCGGCGCGTCCGGCCAGACGAAAGATTCGGCGTGGCCGGAGACGGCTCCGCCGAAATTGGCGCTGCTCGTTTACCAAACATTTCCGCTCGATAAAGCGGCTGCAAGCGGCAAGGCCCTTGCCGCCGCGGCACGCGTTTGCGCGAACCTGGAGGCGCCGAATTCGTGGATCGTGATGGATTCGGTCACCGGAGAGCCGGAAGTGCTGTCGTTCGATCCGTTCGACTCCTTTGCGCACGTCAACAAAGCTTTTGCCGAATGGGGACCGATTTACGCCGGTCATCCGGAACTTGCAAAAGCGCAAGAGCAGATCGCTGGAGCGCTGCAAAGCCAGCGCACGATCATCGCCGTGCGGCGAGACGATCTGAGCTACTGCGCGAATCGCATCGATCTGTCGAAGGCGCGGTTCCTGCGCGTGCTCGAGGTGCGCCTGCATCCCGGCCACGAGGCGGAATTCGCCGAAGCCTTTCAGAACCTCAGCGCGGCTTACGAGAAAACCGATTCCGACTTGTGGTGGGTGGTGTATCAGGTGAATGTGGGGACGCCTTCGCCGGCGTTTTTTGCGTTCGTGCCCATGAGAACCCTGGCGCAGAACGATGATTTGCTGAATATCCGGGAGAAGCTGCGCGAAGCGGAAGGCGAAGCCGCGGAGCGCATGCAACAGATCGCTCGCGAGGCCTACGCGCAAACGGAGAGCAACCTCTACGCCATCAGCCCCGAAAAGTCGCATGTCTCGAAAGAGTTTGCGGCGGGCGACCCGGAATTTTGGACGCCAAGACCTGAGACGCCTGCAAAGTTAAATATTCAGAAGAGAGAAAAGAGCAAGCAGAAACACTAGCTGCCTAGAAGCTATCTGGATGTAATGCGGTGAGGCCGTCGAAACGGCTGAAATCTGCTACGTTCAGCGTGAGAATATGGCCGACTCCGTGCACGTACATCGCTGCCGCCAGGCGAGCGTCGTGGACCCTAACTCCGGAGACGTTGTGCTTTACTACAATGCTTCGCCATTCCTGGTAAACCAAAGCGCTGTCCGCCAGCAAAATCATGCCAGCTTCGATTGCGCGCACCACCCGGTCAGTTTCAGCAGGTGATAAGCCGAGGCCGTTATTGGTGACGGGCCGCGTCATGACGTTCCACAGTTCGGCAATGTTCTGAAGTGTGTAGTGGAGAAGCGCGCCTTGCCCCGCCAGACGTGCGAGGGCAGAATCAACAGCCCTGTGCTGGGGATCGGAACGGCGGGCGATGCGCAGCAGAATGTTCGTATCGACGAGACACGAAGCAATCGCCATTTAGTCGTGTTCCTGATAAATCCATTCACGGGAGATGATTCCCGGCAGAGGAGGAATTTTGTCGGAAAACTGCGCGAGCGAATCCAGCCATGCTCGTACTTCGGCAGGTGTCCGGGTGCGGCCGTTACCTGTGGGCCCTGCTACTAGCCGCTGCGCCAGAATTTCTTCGATGTACGCCTCGACGGGCAGCCCACGCGCTTTCGCCTGTGCGGCAATTTCCTCAGGAATTTTGACCTTGATTTCCATACCAGCACTGTAGCACGGAATGAAGACTTGCGAATTGGGACCGTATGAGCCCTGCGAATTTGCGCGGGTTGTTGTCGAAGCCCGGGAACACCGGCTTCAAATCGGCGACGCCGATGTGTTTGGTAAGAATTTCGCCGAGGACGCTGCGAAAATCCGTGGTGAGCGCCAGATCGCGGCCTTCGTTGAGCTGATGATCGTTCAAGCCGGGCCACTTGCCGTAGACTTGCCCGCCGCGCACGTCGCCGCCCATCACGAACATGCAGTTCGCGTGGCCGTGATCGGTTCCACGGTTGCCGTTTTCGCGGGCGGTCCGGCCGAATTCGCTCATAATGACGAAAACGATGTTCTGCATGCGGTCGCCCAGGTCCTGATGAAACGCCGCAAGGCCCTGGCCGAGATCGCGCAGCAGACTCGAGAGCTGGCCTTGCACGCCGCCTTCGTTGACGTGATTGTCCCAGCCGCCGCAATCCACAAACAACACTTCCACGCCGATGTCGGCTTTCAAGAGCTGGCCGATTTCTTGCAGGCTGTGGCCGAGGCGGCTCGTGGGATATTGCGCGCCATTCTCGGGCTGATATTTTTCGGGATCCGCTTTGCGCAGCAAATCGATGGCTTCAAAAGTTTCCGTGCCCGTGCCTTGCAGCGCCTTGTCCACGGTTTGCGCGTACATGGCTTCGAAGCCGCCCTCGACCATCGCGCCGGTTCCCGGAGCCTGCGCCATCACCTTGAATTGCTTCAAATCGGGCAACGCAATCGCGGGCGCGCTGCCATGCAGCATGCGCGGAAGATTCGGCCCCATGGCCACGGCGCGAAACGGCGAAGCGTTTTCTTCTGGAACCGTTTCCAGCGCGCGATTCAGCCAGCCGTCTTCGGTGGATTTCAGCCCCGGCGTGCCGGATTCCATGAAGTCCTGCGCGTCAAAATGTGAGCGCGTGGGATCGGGCGAGCCCGCCGCGTGCACGATCGCCAGCTGATTTTTATGAAAGAGCGGCTCGAGCGGCGCGAGGCTCGGATGCAAACCGAAAAATCCGTCGAGGTCAATCGCCGCCTCGCTTCCACCGCGCTTCGGCTGAGGAATCGCAATGCTGGGGCGCATACGGTAATAGTTTTGCTCGCCAAAGGGCACGACGATGTTCAATCCATCCGCGGCGCCGCGCTGAAAAAGCACCACGAGCTGCTTTTTGTTCGGCATTGGCGTGGCGGCAACCGCGCGCTGCAAGAACGCCGGCATGGCGCTGAGGCCCGCCATGGCCACGCCGCCTTGCTTCAAGAAATACCGCCGCGAACATTTCAGCCCGCGCACGCCTTCACAACATTCGTAACTCATTGCAACCTCTTTACGTAGAGTCACAGCTTGCCGCACTCACAAACGCCTCGGCCGGCAGAAAAGCGGGAGCAAGCTCCCACACTCCAAAAACTAACGGCGCTGAAATTCCGGCGCGCCGAGAACCAATCCCGCAACGACGCCCAAGTCCATCTGCTTGCGCGGATCATCGAGTCTCGCTCGCAGCACCTGCGGATTGTCCAATTGTTTCTCGAGTATCTCGACGGTCGCCGGCGCCGCCTGCCCGCCGAGAAAAACTTGCACCGCGCGGTCGAGCGCCGCTTTCGGATCCGCCGACGAATCCACTCCCAGCAGCGAAGCCGCATCGCTGCGCGCGCCGCGCATTTTGTTTCCGGCCAGCGCCAACGAAAAATTCAGCCGGTTGAGCAGCGCGCCGGTGTTGACCCACGCTTCGGACTTGTCGGAATAACCAGTTGGCGGCTGACATTGATACAGCGGCTCGCCGATGCGGCCGACCCACTGCACCAGGGGTAGCGGGGTGTCCACGTCGGTGCCGAGCGCGCGCGCCGCGGAAACCACCAATTCGAATGGCGTCTTGATTTTTGCGCGATACGCCTCGCGCGACCAGAATTCCGGCGACCAGATCACAGTCTTCATGACCGCGCGGATGTCGCCGTCGCTCGATTGAAAAGTCTCCGCCATGCGATTCACGAGCGAGGCGGGGGGATTGTCCGAAACGAAGCGGCGCGCCAGCTCCGTGGAAATGAATTTCGCCGTGCTGGGATGATGCGCGAGCAAATCGATGACCTGCTCGCCGTCTTTCATGCCGCCGGCGTGAATCTTTTTGCCTAGCACGATTTTTGGATCGGGATCGTGCAAGCGATCGTCAAATTGGAAATCGGCGTACTGACGTGGCTTTTCGAGCGTCCAGCCGGTGAAGCTGCGTGCCACTTCGGTGACGTCTTTCTGCGTGTAGCCGCCGTCGACGCCGAGCGTGTGCAATTCCATCAGCTCGCGGCCATAGTTTTCGTTCAACCCGCGCTCATTTTTCTTCGCTTGCGGATTTACGGGCGGGCGCGGGGGCCAGGGCCGGCCGAACCGGCCATAGCGCGCCTGCTGCCGCATCGCGCGCTCCATCGCCTGACGCTGCGCCGCGCGAGGGTCAGCGCTCAAAAAATTGTCGAGATAAAAGAGCATCGCGGGGCTCTTCGCCGTCGCGGTGAGCAGGTCTTTAAATTTTCCCAACGTATGTGGCTGGATGACGTCGCGTTCGTAAGAAGTGAGGTAGTAGCGGTCTTCGCCTTTGCCTGCAAACACGTTGAAATGATTGAACCAGAAATCGTCCAACACCTGTTGCAATTGCCGCTCGCTGTAAATCGCGCGGGTGACTTTGGCCATCGCAAGTTCGGCGACGATGCGTTGCGGACGCTTGCTGTCGTCCGCAATCGCGCGCGGAATACTATTTGGGTCGCTTCCCAGCGCGTCGCGTTTGCGCGCGCCTTTTGTCGCGCTCTCCGGCGGCATTTCAGGCTCTTTCATGAGAGCGGGTGCGTTGGGATTTTCCGCCGCTGATTGCGACGCAGATCCAGAATTAGCGGTCGCGTCCTGTCCGTCGGAACGCCCGCTCTGCGTTTGCGAAGATTGCACCCCTTTATCCGCGGGTGGTGCGGCATCAGCAGCATTCGCGCGCCGTTGTTCCTGCCGCTCTTGCGCTTGGGCGCGCCTTTCGGCCTGCTTCTCCGCTTGCTTGGGCTGCGGATATTCCTCAATCAACTTCGAGGTGGGCATTCGCAGCGTAGGATAATCCTGCAGCCGAGCCTCTACCGCCTTGTCGTCAATGGAATTGGGATTGAGCTGCTGCTCAATCCACTTTGCCAGCCCCACTTGCTTGACGCGTTCGATGTCGCCGGGCCGCGGGCCGTAAGCCAACCGGTTCAGCGCGTGCAAAATCGCTTCGTCCGCGCTGAGCTCCGTAATTGGCAATCCCTTGAGCGCGGCATCCTGTTTCGGCTTTTTGTCTTTGGCGGGGGCTTCCGGCGCGGCGGCTACTGGTAAGGGGAAACCCACTCCCAGCGGAACGCAAGCGACGGAAAGAATCACAGCGAGGAACGATTTGGCAGTTTGCTGCGAAAATCTAAAGAAAAAGCGGATTCCTCGCTGCGCTCGGAATGACGATGAATAGGAATCTTCACTGGAAATGGAGCGAGACGGAGACGCAGCATCGGAAGAGCGAAAACGAAAGCCGGGTACGCGGAACTTCTGAAGCCTCATTGCTGTCTCCTGCCCATGCCGCCGTTCGGCGGCTACAAGGATTCGAGGCAAACTTCCAGCAGGACTGGTCTCTCTAGAATAACCCTCCACCGGCGAAAAAGTTCCGGAACCTCGGCAGAAAATGTCGAATTATCATGCCGTGCAATCCACTGAAACTGTCATCCCCTCGCGTGAAAAGAAAATGAGAAGAAACGGTTTATTCGCGCGGCGTGTGGGTTTCAGCGCTCGTTCACGCAACGCCCGACGCCACTGCCTCTCGTCTTGCTGGCAGAAGCGCTAACAAGACGCTTCCGATCACAATGAAAAAGACCACATCCATAAAGTCCCTGTGGACGCCGTGAATCCGGGCTTCTACGGTTTGAATAGCCATCACCACACCGTGAGAGATATTCCACCAAGCCGCTAGAGCAATCATCGAGCGATGCTCAGATGGTCTCCTTGCGGCCATGAGTAAAAAGACCCCGGCGGGAATAAAGAAGCTCAGAAACATCGGGTTGCACTCGTTCTTCCGCACCAAAAGCCAGCTGGAATGCCGCAGATCCATATATAGAAAATAAATTAGTGCCAGATTGAGCAGCCCCACGACCACCAGGACGATCTGTGTTAGGCGTTCTCTTTTCACATTGACCTCAATTTGAGCGAATTTTGTTTGCGCGCGCAGCAGCGGCTCACGCAGAGGATTCACAAACTAGCGCACCGGAAAGCAAAAAGCAAAACCTGCAATGCCGCTGCTGATCCATCGCCTGCAGATACTCAAACCACAGTCAACTGTCGTGAACAGGCGTTCTCGCAAGTAACCCGGTTACTTGTGATAACGCGATTTATCGTCAACTACCCGATAGGCAGCCCAGTTTCCGGATTGCCGACCATACACTCAGAGCCGCCGCTAAAGCACTGCGGGTTTCGAGTGTTAAACTGCCGGCGTGGCAAATCCTGACAAGTCGAATGGCTACGAAGAAATCGCGGCGATCTTCATATCTGGGCGCGGGCGGAACCATTCAGGCGTCGGAGCCTCAGTTGTGACTGACTGGTCCCAGAAGCTGCCGGACCGCGCAACAGTCCTCGACTTGGGATGCGGGAACGGCGTGCCGATTTCGCAAGCTTTGATCGAACGCGGGTTCAATATATACGGAGTGGACGCCTCAGCCAGGATGGTTGCAGCGTTCCGAGCCCGCTTTCCAACGGTTCCTGTTGAGTGTGCCGCTGTAGAGGATTCGGACTTCTTCGGCCGAACTTTTGATGGTGTGGTCGCCTGGGGCCTTTTCTTTCTGCTGGACGGGGAAGTGCAAAGCAGATTGATCGCGAAAGTCGCCGCCGTCCTGCCAAGCGGTGGCAGATTGCTGTTCACTTCTCCGAGTCAAAGCTGTTCCTGGGCCGATGCCATGACCGGGCGAACGTCAATCTCATTGGGGTACGAGGCATACCGAAAAGCGCTAGAAGCCGAAGGCATGTCGCTGGTTGGCACGCGGCTTGATGAAGGCGAGAACCACTACTACTTCGCACAGAAGACATAGTTTTGGAGAGCCGACCAAACTCCCGTAGAGTCGCATCCTGGCGTTTCTTGTCGGGTCAGGCGCTACCTGGAAGTTGAGACGGGTGGACGTGGTGGAACTACAATGATCTGGCCGGGCGAAACGGAAGCGGGCTCTGCGGGACGCAACCATGCTCAGGGATAGCCTGGCGGACGTATCGATGCCTTGAAAATCAGCGCCTGAAGCGCGAAACATTCACTAACGGAAAGCGCCTTCTTTCCATTCCAGGCTGAACCAACACCCTTCGCGTTTTTATATCTTGTGCCCCCAACGTTTAGGCACCGGGCTAAACTATGCCCGCGATGGGCGGTCAGTCAAAGGTTGCAGGAGCGATTCCGATGAAGCCTAAGAGGAAAACTCGGAGGACAGCGAGAAGAGCGGGACACGATAGTACGCGCGCAGAACTTCGGCCCATTGGGTTGATCCGATCCAGCATCAGGCAACGCAGCGAAGCGCCCAAACAAGGCACAGAGGGGGCACCCGACGCATGGCTTGAAGTGAACCCGGCGGTAGCTGAGGGCCTTGATGGACTCGCGGCAGGCGACGACATCATCGTTGTGACTTGGCTGCATCGGGCGCACCGCGATGTCCTGAAGGTTCACCCGCGCTCAGACCGGAGCATGCCACTTACGGGCGTATTCGCCACGCGATCTCCTGACCGGCCAAATCCGCTGGGACTTCACCCGGTCACCCGCGAGGTAAGCCAAAGCCGCCTGCGGATCGGCCCGATTGAAGCCATCGATGGAACGCCCGTTGTCGACATCAAACCGGTGCTTTGCAGCGTACAAAGGGCCTAATGTTTCATCGGGACTCAGCCGGTGGGGCCCAAGCAATTCGAGAGCTCAATACGCTTTTAAGCCTCTTCAATGTGGCGTACGCAGAATTCCGCTGCGGTGTGTCCAGGTTCAAAGAACCATTGCGCCATGAGAGTTCACTCTCCTTTCGGTTCAGCTGAGTTCGTTCAACAGGTTCTCCCAGGACTCTCGCTCGCGGGCGGCGCTGACCAGTGGCTGCAACCTTGCGACGGATTGCTGGAGCTCTCGATAAAACCCGCCGCCGGATTCCGCGCGCAGCAACTGCTCCCGAAGGGCAACGCTATGGCCGGCGGGAAAGTATCCCGGATAGTCTGCGCCCAGGATACCCACCGAGCCCGGTATGAGCGACGAAATGACTGGCGTTCCGACAGCGATGGCCTCGCTGACAACGTTCGCGCCGCCCTCCAGATGCGACGTGAGCACCAGCATTTGGGAACGAGACAATAGATCAATCGCAGCGTCGTGCGCTAGAGGTCCCAGCCACTGGTAGCGCGGATTTGTTCGCTGCTCCGCTTCCACTTGCCCGGCAAAATCCGGATCGAGCACGGCTCCCGCATGTTTCACCTGGATCCTGGAAGATGCCGGCAAGTCACGTATGGCAAAGGCCGTTCGGAGCGGATCCTTGACCGATCGCAGGTGCGCCAGGATGCAAACCTGGAAACAGTTCTCTTCGCGCCGTGGCGATGGGGAGAGGCGCTCGAAAGACTGGTAGATGACGCGCACTTTTGGCCGGATGTCTTGAGGAACCACTTCGGCTCCGAGCGCTTGCAAGACAACGATCCTAGACGCGAACTCCAGCGAACGCTTCGCTTCCACGCTGTTTTCCAAGTCCCTATAGAGGTCGGTGCCGGTCAGAGCGACGACGAGCGGAGCGCGCGGATGCTCCTGCCGGAAACGTTGGATCGCAGGAAAGCTGCGCCGTGCGTGAAGCGCGATCAGCAGATCACATTCTTCCCCGTCCCAACTTTTCTGGACGCTGACCTGGTTCCTCAGATCGCTGAGCAAGCCTGCCCAGCGATCTGCGGTGGTCCGGTTTCCTGTATGGACCTGCGTGGGAGCAGGAGTAACTAGCGCGATCTTCACTCGTTCATGTTACGCCCGGCAGGTGCGGAATCCCGCCCAAACGTCGCGGCGATCCGGAGTATAGAAGTTCCGCCAGGTATTGCGCAGCAAGCGCGGCTGAGTAGGCCAAGCGCCGCCGCGCAGCACCTTGTGAGTGCCAAACCACGGCTGAGAGTACTCGCGGTAGGGATCGATCTCGAACCCCGGGTATGGGCCGAAGTCACTCGCGGTCCATTCCCAAACGTTGCCTATCATCTGACGGCAGCCAAAAGCGCTGTCGCCTGCGGAGAGTGCGTTGACATCCACGGCGCCCATGGCCCGCCAGCCCAAGTTGGCGCGCTGCGATTCAGGCGCTTCATCGCCCCAGGGAAAGCGTCGCTTTCCTTGGGCAAGTTCCTTTCCAAATTGCGCTGGTTCGGCTGACGCCGCCACTTCCCATTCAAGCTCGGTTGGCAATCTGCGTCCCGCCCAATGGCAGTAGGCTTCGGCCTCCCACCAGTTGACATGAACGACGGGGCGATGCGGCTCCAGCGGCACCCAATGATCAAAATTGCGCCGCAGCCAACGGCCCGCAGCCTCGCGCTTCCAATACACGGGATGCTCAGCGCCAACATTTTCGCGCCAGTTCCACCCAGTTTCGCTCCAGAATTCTCTCCGGCGGTAGCCTTCCCCCTCGACAAACTCGGCGAATTCGTTTTGTGTAACCGGTGCGCGAGCGATGACAAAGGGACGCACTTCGACGGGATGCGCCCACTTTTCGTTGTCGAAGACAAACGGCTCCTGTTGAAGAGCCCCGAGCAGAAACGGTCCTCCCGGAATCTCCACGTCCCCGCGCAGCGGTCCAGTTTCGCCAGGTCTCGCCGGGTCCAGCCCGGAAAAAACCGGCGAACTCCAGCCATGAGTCTGACGTGTGTACGTGAAGGCCTCCGTGTGCATGTCCTCGTGGAACACACCCAGGGTAATGAAATAGCGTTCCTTTTCGGTGAGTTTTCCTCGCTCGATGCGCTCCAGCACACGGTCGCGCACGGCCATCATGTAAGCCAGCGTGTCGCTGCGCGAAGGCAGCGGCAGCCTCCAACGGCTGTCATGTGAGATGGCGGCTGAATCGTAGAGCGAGTCGCCATCAGCCCGGACCGGCGCCTGGCCGCCTGCATGCCGCAGGGCCCATTTTTCCTGGAACCACGTGACATGCCCGATTTCCCAGAGGAGTGGATTTACAATCCGCAGCTGCGGCCCCATCAGTTGTTCGTCCGACAGGTCCGCCACCACTTCCAGCGTCTTTTGTCTAGCGTCGCGCACCCACGCGGCGAGATCCGCGTCGCGCTTCACCGAACTATCGGCCGCAGCTTGTTGGGGAGTTGCCATGCGTCACCTTTTCAACACTGCGCCGGAGAAGAAATGCTAACCAAGCAAGAGGCCTCCGGCAACGGCGGTCGCCCAAACGGCCGCCGCTACCAGCAGCGCAACCTTCCAGTGGCTTTGCCGCGCAATCACCAGCAACGATGCGAGATTGATCGCCGGACCGGCGATCAATACGGCCAAGGCAGCGCCAGCGGAAACGCCGCCGGCCAGGAGTGACAGGGCCAAAGGGATCTCGAAAAAGGAGGGCATGGTAAGCAGCAGCGCTCCCGTCGCCGCCACCAACACGATCAGCGTTTGCGATCCGCGGGATGCGAGTGTTTCGATCGGGATGCGGTTCGCAATCACCATGGACACCCAGATGCCCAACAGGATCCAAGGTACTGTCCGGAGGGTGATATGCGCCAGCGAGCGAAAATATCTGCTGAGAATGCCAGGCACGCTGTCTTCCGTTTCCGCGAATTCCTCTACAGCAGCCGCGCGCACAGGCACTGGTCCGGCAACTCGCGCCACCAACTCCGAAAGCACGACTACCAGAAGCAAAGCCAAGACCAAACGCGTCCCGGCGACAGCCAGTGGAAATATCATGAACGTGAATGCAAGGGTGGCGGGGTTCAAAGACGGAGCAGCCAGCGTGAACGCCAGGGACGGCCCCAGGCGCTGGCTCCTGCGATACACCGCGGGAAACATCGGCGCCACGCAGCAAGAACACAACATTAACGGAGCGCCCGCCGCCGCGGCCGCGAGCTGCGGTTTCATCTCGCCCTGTCCGAAGAGAGTGGCCAACCTGCGGGGCGAAATCGTTGCGTGCACCGCGGCGCTAATGAGTATGCCGAACGCCAATGCGGGCCAGATGATTTTGAGGTACGCCAACGTTTGCGCACCCGTTGCGAAGAGTTCCGATCCGGCGGGACGATGAAGGGCTTCGGGGTGTAACCCGAGCGAGCCTGTCGCGCGCAATCTGGTGATTCGCTTCAGCCCGCCTTGCGCTTTGTAGCCGATCAGCCCGGCGGTCAGCCCCGCGAGCAACAGAATCGAAACAACAGTGCGAAGACTGATGCGGCGTGAACCGGCGACTGCGGCGGCGGGGATACTTTCTGCCATGACGTTCCTCGATGCTACGGGGCTGCGGGAACGGCAAGAATACAATACCGGCAGCAGAAAACAAACGATTCAAAATGCGAGAGCCATAAGCAGAGGTTCAGTTTTTGCTTTTTCAGTCCTGCGAGCCGGCCGCAGCCTGTTACTCGCTGATGTCGAAATCCACGGTGCGGTTAGGCGCATTGTTCTTGGCGGAATCCACCGCCTGCAGCACCAGGCGGTAGGCGCCCGGTTTCAGATCGTCCACTTTGACTTTCATCCCGACGGGAATCACCGGATTACCTTTCTGGATGAAATCGTCGGCGCGCACCGCTCCCGTGGAGAAAATCTTATTGTTGGTGGTGCGCTCGAGAATTGTGTAGCCCATGGCCACGACTGGCGGCGCGTCTGAAGTCAACAGCGGCTCATAAATCTCGCTGTACACCACGACGTTATCCGTATGCTTGAAGCGGTTCGTGGCCGAAGGAGCGATCCGCATGCCCTTCACCACCAGCGGCGTGCGGTCTTCGAGCAGCACCGAGTCCAGGCTCTCGGGAATATCATTCAGCTTTTGCGCGGAGTTCGACAGCGCCACTCCGCCCAGGCTGAAATGTTTGCCGTCGTATGTGTCAATCGAGAGTGGCGATTCAAACTTGCCGAACGCGTCGCCGCCGGCGCTCAACACCACCGTGAGCTTGTAATCTCCCGGCGCCGCGTCGAATTGGTTTTCGTAATGATAGGGCGACTTCGTGAAATCTTTCCATTCGTCCTTTTCCAAGTCCATATTCACCGTGTCGCTGAACTTCGCGCCGATGCTGCCGTCGTTACGGTAGGCGATGCCCAGCACGTTCAAGCTGGCGTGATACTTCCCTTTTTCCTTGTTGAATTGGAACGAATCCGAAGGAATTTCCATCGCCAGATTCACGCGCGCGGTGTTCGGCGCGGTGTAAAAGAAGGGAGCTTCCAGCACGCCGTGGATCGAACCCGGCTGCGAGCCGGCCGCGTGCGCCTCGAGTTGCTTTTCGAGCGGCTTGCCTTCGAGCACGTTCGTGGTTCGCACGTTGCAGTAGCCGCTGCGCGAACGCACGTTGAGCCCGCCATGGTTCATTTTCACCTTGAGCGTGTGGCAACTTCCTTCCGGAGAATCTCCGGGTGCGTATCCCAGAATGTAAAATTCATTTTGCTCGCGCCCGATTTTATCGAGCCCCCCGAGCAGATCGTTGGTGTTAAAAATGGTGAAGCCGCCGGTTCCTTCCGCCAAAGCAGCCAGAATCTGCTGATTGGTGGACGCAGAAGGCGGAAAAGTCGGCACGATGGTCCGCGGCTGGCCGTAAGTGGAATTGTAGAGATTCGAACTCGGCATTCCGCCGCCGCGCGTCCCGCCGCCACCCGTGCCACCTCCGCGTGTCCCGCCGCCACCTGTGCCACCTCCGCGTGTCCCGCCGCCGGTCCCTCCACCCGTACCACCTTTTCCTCCACCACCCGTTCCGCCGGTGCCGCCACCTGTTCCGCCGCGGCCACCACCGCCAGTTCCACCGCCGCCCGTCCCTCCTCCTCCGCCACCGGGCCGGCCACCGCCACCGCCGCCCGTACCACCGCCGCCGCCACCGGGTCGCTGAGGATCTGGAATGGCCACAGCGGGGTAAGCAGCAAGGACGAGTCTGGGATGTGCAAAGGATTGCCGAGGCGGCTTTCGATTTGAAACGGCGAGAGACTCTGCTGCACCGGAAGCCGGCTTTCGAAGAGAAGCGGCGACAGAATCCGCGCTCCCAGGAATCGCACGGTTCAGAGAAGCGCCGCCGGGGGCCGTGGCGAGAAGGCCTCGCGAATCTACCGCGTAGATGGCTACGTTAGATTTGTTGCAGGCGTCGATCGTGGCCGTGAGTTCGGATTGATTTTCAGTGGTCAGCGGAAAACCGCCGGAGAACAAAATCATCATCTTGCGCCCGGGAATGGTGCGCAGATTTTTCGCCAGACTGCGTACGGCAAGGAGCATCGTGCGCGCGCCAAAGTCCGCGGCGGCGTTTCCGAGCGAAGACATGCCAATCGTTGGCATGGTGTTGGAGGCCACGGTGACATCCGGGGGCGGCGCGTTCGGATCCACCGCGGAACTCTTGATGCCGGAGACTGCCGCGCGCAGCAAGACCGAGCTTGCCGTGAAATTCTGCACGATGCGCAGCGATCCGCCAAAATCCACCACAGCCATCAGGCGGTCTGGCCCTGCATTGGCCTCAATAAATTTTTGAGCCGCGCCTCGCGCCTGGATTTGATCGGGAGCGGCCATGGTGGAATTGTCGAAGAACAGGATCAGGTAATGACGCTGGCCGTTGGGCTGCGTGACTGCCTCAGCGCCGGAAGAAAAACTCGAAATCGGCTGCTCTTTGTTGTCCTCGTAGACTTTGAAATCATTCTGCGGCAGGTCGCGTATGTAGTTGCCCTTTTTGTCGGTCACCACGGCATCGACGAGCACGAGTTTTGCTTCCTTTTTGATGACCGCCACGGCCTGCTGGTCGGCGGGAGCGGATGCCTGCGGAGGCGGGGGAGCAGGCTGCTGTTGCGCGCGCACCGAATGAACACCACCGAACAATCCGTAGAGCAAGGCCGCAGTCGTTGTCACGGCTAACCGTGTCCTCATCAGGTTGCGACGTGTAATCATGTAAACCTCCCCACCAAACTGTCCCAAATTCTTCCAGGCAAATTAATTCGGAATTACCACGGCGCCGTTGCGCGCGGCCATTTGCGCGCCCTCGGCATCGCGGACCACCAACCTGACCAGGTAAGTGCCGGGCTTGACGTCGAAACTGGATTTCACGGTAAGCCCGGAGTGGCTGAGGCGCTCATAGGTCGTATCACGCAACTTCATGTCGATGATTTTCTCGACGCCGGTAACGTACTGCCCGTTCTCGTCAAAAATTCCTGTCACGATGGTCAATCGGTCGTTGTTGCGGCCCAGCGCTTTGCGGAAGCGGACGCTTTTGACATCCAAGTGAGTGAGCACCGAGAGACGAGCCTCCGCCTGGTCGTTCTTGAAATACTGGGTCTGCAAGTCCACGGGAATATCGAGAATCTCCTCCTGCGAGAACAAGGCTTCCTGGATTTCTTCCTTGGTGATCTGCGCGGGATCGGACGCGGAACGCGGCGCGAAATAACCGTGGCGCGCCTGAACGTTGAATTTTTCTTTTGTGGTGAGCCCGACCTTCAGCGTATGAAACCGCCCATCGAACTTCAGGTTCTGCGGCGAAAAGCCGAGCACGTAAGAAACTTCAGGCGCAGCGCCGGCTTCACGCATGGCGGCGTCAACGTCATTGCGATTGTGATAGAACTTGCCGCCGGTGCCATCCGCAAACTCCGCCAAGACATCTTCCTGAGCGCTCTGCGCGGCGACGCGATAAGTTGATTTGTAACCCGCGGTGCGAAGGGAGTCTCTGGGCGGGTTGGCGATGTCGCCCATCACGTCGGGAACATAGAGGCCTCGCGCATCAATGGTATTGATCACGACGTTGGCCCGCGTGGCGCGATCCACCAGGTCCGAAGCGTCGTTTTGAAGCTTGCTCATGATGAATCCCGGTGAAACCAAAACGATGACACGCTGTCCGGGCAAGCTCGTCATGCGCCGGAGGATGGCTTCCAGATGACGATAGGCATATTCCGTCTCGCTGTCACCCTCGGAAACGACGCGCTGCGCCATCATTTGCGCCTGGCCCTGCGCCGCGGCCTGCATCCTGGTGTCTCCATTGAAAGCGCACTGGATTGTGTCTTCCGTCGCCACGGCGAGAGCCTGCGTGTCGTTCTTGTTGGCGATTAAGTCCGCCTGGTAATAGGAGATGTCCGGGCAGTCGGTAGCATCGTGGTGCGACAGGGGACGCGGCACGATTCCCAAGAGAGCTCTTTCCAGCAAGGAATGATCATCCGTAAAATCCTGAGTGAGCTGACCGGATGTGGTGTTCATCGAAACGCGATCGCTCGGCGCCAGCGCGCTAAAGAACCGCGTCGCGGAATCGCGCACGAAAACGGCATCTTGCATGGACATGTGCATGTCATCGAAAACCATGGAGACAAATCGCTGAGGGAGGGCCGCCGCCTTGACGGACGCGGGATCGGCGTCTGATGAACCCACGGGCTCGGGAGTAGTTGTCAGAGGCACGGTGTGGGTTCGCGGGTTCTCGATGGCGAAAGAAGTGATGGCTTGAAGCTTGCGGCCGTCGTAGAGCTGGAAATCCTCTTTTTTCAGGTTGGGGACGACTTTGCCGTGCGAGTCCCGTACGACAACGCGCACCAGCACATTGTTGACGCGCACTTTAAAGGTTGCGGGAGTGTCTTGCGTGGAAACTTCTTGCCCTTCACGCGCCGGAGTTTCCTGCGGGGACTTGGTGGGAGAATCCGGACTCGTGGCAGGAGGGTTAGCGGGTGGCGGAAGGTTCTGCGGAGGCGGATCTTGCGCAAAGAGCGACCCGGTGGGGGCTGCAAGGGACAAGAAACAGCAGGCCAGAAAAGCCGGAAGGATATGCTTCGATCCCAGTGATGAAATTGAGCGGAACATCCAGGCCCTTCTGAAAACCGCGTCCTCAGTTCAGGCTTCGTCGCAGGGCAGACGGCGCTTGGGCTACCACCAAACAAGCGGTGGGACGACTATACGCTCCGCCTAATTTTTGTGCAATTGGGCTTTGCCCGATAGGCGGTCAGCGTCCAGACGTCCTGGGCTTCGACATGGCACAAGACGTAACGGTCACCGTCTGCGGCGAGGACGCGGAAGTAGGTTTCGCCGGGCGAGTACCAGCGGTCCTCGATGGCCGCGACCTCCAGAGTGCGGTCGCCCAGGTGCAAGCGCAGCGGGCGCTCATCGGCTTTGAAGCCCGAATAGGTTTCTACACGCACGGGCTGATCAGACATAGCGTGGCCCCTGCACAACTATGCCAAATGTAATGTCGCGCGAACCACAAGAAAAGCGGCGGTCCTTCGCAAGACGCTCAGGGTGAACCACTCGACATAAAGCGACTATCGGACGGCCTCAGAAGGCGGACGGCCTCGGAAGATTGTCCCTACACCGCCGGCTTGCGGCTTTCTGCGAGTTCGGCGTTCCAGGCGGCCCCGATAAAAATGATCACGGCCGAGAGTTCCATCCAGATGATTAAGCCGATGACCGCGGCTAGGCCGCCATAGACGACGCTATAGGGCACCCGCCGAACGTAGGCGCCGAACACAACGTCAGCAACCCACCAGAGCAGCGTCGCGACCGCAGCCCCTGGCAGGACGTTGCGCAAGCTGTCTTCGCGCGGACGTGCGAAGCGATAAATCATGGTGACCGCGGCCATGGCCAGCAGCATCGCCGCCAGCGGGAAAAAGACGTTCCACCAACCTTGCAGAACGGAATGTTTGCCGACTTCGTGCGCGATCCAATGACGCAGCGGTTTGCCGAGGATTCCGAGAATCGCGGCTCCGAGCAACGGAGCGAAAGTTATCAGCAGAAGCAGCAAGCCGCGAAGCTGGCGGTGAAGGAAGCCGGGCTTTTCTTTGTCGCCGTAGATGATGTGAATCCCTTCCATTACGAGCTTCATGACCTGCGAGCCGGCAAGCAGAGTGCCGGACCATCCAAGGAGAGCCACTTTCCAGGCTTCCGGGCCGCGGCTTACAAGAAACTCGGAAACGACGGTCTGGCTGCCGGGAGGAAGAAATTCCGTAAAATCCTGCACCAATTCGAGCAAACTGGCCTTGCCGCCGATGCGGGTGGCAGCCAAAGCTACTGCGATCAACAGCGCGGGGAAAAAAGCAAGGAAAAGATTAAAGGCGATGGCTTGCGCGATCATGCTGCAGCGCGGGAAAACCCGTGTGACCATGCTGTACCCGCGCTTCACGATTTGCCCGAAGGAAATCATAAGCGGGCATTATACCCGCGACGGTCTTTTAGCCCTCCGTTGTCAGCTTTCCGTGGGGACCGCAAAGTAACTTAGGGACGGAATGGTTCCTGCCGCCCCATCATTCTCTTTTTCCTCTAACGCCGGATGGCGAAAGCCGTTGAGTTTTCGCCAACTCTAGGGCGCGGATGGAAGAAAAGCGGCAGCAGGGCTGCCGCATTTTCATATGGTTTCGGCGCAGCGTGTTGCAGATTTTTTAGTTCGTCGCTTTGCCGGCGGCCAAGGCTTTCTGGATGAATTCCCAGACCTTCTTGTTGCTGAAGGGCTGCATGCGCTGCTGCATGTTCGCCGGCCAGTTGGGGCGGTCTTGGTACATTTTCCCAAGGCCGGCGGTGATTTGCGGATCGCCGCCGGTGAAGCCTTCCACGAGTTTCTTCCAGCGCGCGGCCAAGGCTTGCGCTTTCGCGCTTGCCGGATCTTCTCCGAGCACAGCTTCAACGTCACGGAAGAGGTCTGTCCATTCTTTCGTCCAGCGCTCCTGATTCTCCGGCGACCAAAGGTTTTTGCGCTCTTCGATTCTGGCTTGTGCCTCTTCGCTGTAATATTTTTTCGACCAGTCCATGTTGTCCTGCATTTCGATCACCTCGATGATTTTCTTCAAGATGGCAGAGTCCGGCCGATTTCCAGGCGCGGTGGCTTTTTCGGCTTCTTCGATGGCGCGAATGGCGCTATCCAGAAGCTGCCGCTTCTCCTCGAGCACTCGCCTCTGCATGCGCAGGGACTCGGACATGCCGTTCGTGCCCCGGTGGAACATCATCCGGATCTGCTTGAGAGGAATCCCCAGGAATTTGAGGGCCACGATTTGCTCCAGCCGTTCGAGATCGCGGAGGTAGTAAAGGCGGTAGCCCGCCTGCGTGCGGCTGGGCTTGAGCAGCCCCAGGCGGTCGTAATGGTGCAAAGCGCGCACGGTTACTCCCGCGAGTTGGGCAAATTCCCGGACGTGATAAAGCTGATTCACGTGCATTCCTCGTACGAGAAGCAGGATCAACCCTGACGTAACGTCAGAGTCAAGCGGAATTCTAGCCCCTGTCTAAGATTCTACACAAGCCCTTCTATTTCATGGGGTTAGAAGAACATTGTTGGAAGAATGAAGGAGACAATTGATCGCGCTGGGATCCTGCGAAGCGATGATTATCGGCCTACACTTCACGGAGGCCAAGCATCCGGCGCGGCGCGATTGGACTCTTTCTAACGGACACAGGGCACACAAGATTAGGACAAGTGTCACAGCACTTTGTGACGCGGGTCACTAGGGATGGTCAGGCGCGCTTCACCACGTGCCCAGCTTCTTCATACGCCCGTTTCTCCATATGAATGACAGGCAGCGCCTCGCCATTGTTCAGCGGGATGGAGATGGGTTTGACGTGCACATAGCCTTTGGCTCCAAAGAGTTTGGCTCCCGTCAGCGTTGCGCCCATTTCGTAGCGGCGGAAACCTGCGGCGTGCGCCGCTTCTTCGCAAGCCTGAAGGATTCTGCTGCCAACGCCTTGCCGCGCGCAATGCGGGTGAATAAAGAAGGCGCGAATCTTGGCGGCGTCGCGCTGGGGATCTAGCAAAGCGTCCTCGCGGCCCGTCCAATGGTCGCTTCCGTAAAGCGTTTTGCGTTTGCTCCAGCCGCCGCAGCCGATGATCGTCCAACTCGATTTCGTGACGGCCGGTTGCGCATTCGGCTCTCCGTACGGAGCTTCCGCGACGATATAAGTGCCGTCGGCAATCAACTGGCTGTCCACGCCAAAAACGGTTTGCAACGCACCTTCAATCTGCGCGGGAGTGTAGTCTTCGGCCTGCAAACCGCGCACGGAAGCCTCGATCAACTTCCGCAGAACCGGTACATCTTCCGGCGTCGCGAGCCGCAAACGAATCTGCGTTGTCGCTTTCATCCGCATCTCTGGAATACACCGCCGAATTTTACCGCTTCTCCTTCGCGTGCGGTACGATTCTCCTTCTTTGTCCTTACCATTTGAAATATCGTAGCCGTCGCAGACGCCAGCTGAGGGCTGCGGTTTCGGAGACGTTCCATGCTCTACATGGTGATCGAACGATTCAAGAACCGAGAGGCCGTACCGATTTACCGGCGCTTTCGGGAAAAAGGGCGGATGACTCCGCAAGGCCTCAATTATGTGGAAAGCTGGGTGGCGACCAATTTCGACCGCTGCTTTCAATTGATGGAGTGCGACGACGCGCGGCTCCTCGAAGAGTGGGCCGCCAACTGGAGAGACCTCGTGGAGTTTGAGTTTGTGCCGGTGCGAACTTCGAAAGAAGCGCTGGAGTTGATCGCGCCTAAACTGTAATCAAGCTTTGCCCAGAAAATGCTGGGCCTGGCGAAGGCGGGTAATCAGCGCGGCGAGTTTGGGGCGATCCAGCTCGCTGAGCGCCGTGAATTTCAATCCGAGTCCTGAGCCGGGATTGGCGTGACGCACTACGGCGTCGGCGCGGATTTGTCCTTCTGCAACAAGGAAATCCAAACGGGTCGTTGTGCCCGCGGGCCGAGGCTGCGGAGTCTCAATGAACAGCCCGCCCATGC
>Ga0209474_10001940_pt1 | contig 19509 bp, 17 predicted proteins | sample GraSoiAngelo_145_FD_185902 | JGI IMG/M metagenome (GOLD analysis project Ga0209474, IMG submission 185902) | Grasslands soil microbial communities from the Angelo Coastal Reserve, California, USA - 14_1009_05_20cm (SPAdes) (version 2) | ecosystem: Environmental > Terrestrial > Soil > Grasslands... | reverse complement strand
GCGACGCATGACGCGACCGACGTACAACGCAGAACACGCAGAGACCGCAGCACACATTATTCAAATGCGAACTCTTTATTCAAATGCGAACTCTGCCTTGATCGTCGTCGCGGGAGGCGGCTACGCCGCCGTCGGGCGGAGTTTCGCCATCGCCCTTGTCTCGATCTGGCGGACGCGTTCACGGGAGACGGACAGCCGGCGCGCGATCTCGGCGAGCGTGTGCTCGTGATCGGTGCCCAGGCCGAAACGCAAGCGGACGACTTCGCGCTCGCGCGTATCGAGCGGCGAGAGCGTCTCCTCGAGCCGCTCGGCGAGCTCGTGCCGCATCGCCTCGTCCTCCGGCGACTCGACGGCATTGTTGACGACGAACTCCCGCAGCGCCGTCTCCTCGTCTTCACCGGTCGGCAGGTCGAGCGACGTCGGCACGCGCGACGCTTCCAGGAGCAGCCGCACTTTCTCGGCCGGCATCTTCAGGCGCGCCGCGAGCTCCGCCTCGCTCGGATCGCGCTGCTCGCGCTTGCGAAAGGCGCGCCGCTCGCGCTCGATCTTGCCGAGCGACTCCATGACGTGCACCGGCAGCCGGATCGTGCGCCCGTAGTCGGCGACGCCGCGGCCGATCGCCTGCCTGATCCACCACGTCGCGTAGGTGGAGAACCGCAGCCCGCGCGACGGCTGGAAGCGATCGACCGCCTTCATCAACCCGATGTTGCCTTCCTGGATCAAGTCGAGCAGCGAGAGGCCGCGATTGAGGTACCGCTTGGCGATCGACACGACCAGCCGCAGGTTCGACTCGATCAGGATTCGCTTCACCTCGTGCAGCTCGCGATCGGCGGCCATCACCACGAGCACGCGCTCGCGGAACACGTCCGGCGGGACCGCCGTCCGCGTGCGCACGTCGACCGCCGACAGCGCGCCGCAGTCGTTGTCGTCGCACAGCCGCCGCAGCTTCGCGACGATCTCGTCGACGACCGACGCGCGAATCGGCTGGCGCGACAGCGTCCGCGCGACGAGCGTGCGCGCGCGCAGCTCGCGATTGCGCGCGCGCGGATTCGGTTTCCCCTTCCCCGCCTTGCGCGGCGCCGGGACGAAGCACGGCCGCAGCCGCCGCGCGCGATCGATCGCGCGCAGCACCGGCGCGACGCGCCCCGCGGCGAGCTCGCCGCCGTCGGGCAGCAGGATCAGCTCCGCGGCCGGCGCTTCGCCGGACTTCACCAGATCCGCGAGCCGGCCCAGGTTGTCGATCACGCACGGCAGCATCGCGAGCGCGCCGAGCACCGACGCGCGCGCGGCGTCGAGCCGCTCGCCCACTTTCGCTTCTTCGGCACGCGCGAGGAGCGGACGCCGCCCCACCTGCGCCAGATACATGCGGACGAGATCGGCGTCCTCGCGCCGGACCGCTTCGTCGGGCGCTTCTTCCGCGAGCTCGTCGGCGCGAAAGCCGTCGGCCTCGTCGCCGTCGAGTGTCTGCGCCGCCTTGGACTCCGGCTCCTCATCCATCCTGAGCAGCCGCGCCGCGACCACGTCGGACGCGGAATCGTCGTCGCTGGTGTCGGCGTCGTAGTCTGTAGGTGCATTGATGCCGAAGGCGCTCGCGCGCTGCCGCCAGTCGAGGACCTGACGCTGCGGCGGCAGCTGCTCCCACGGGACGAGCGGCGGCGTCTCGGCGGACGACCTCCGGCGAGGCATGTTGGATTGGCGGTGCAAGCGGCGTGCTGACGAGCGCAGCCGCAATGTTTCCACCCCGGCAGGGCGGCGCGCGCTCTGGATTATAGAGGACGGCCCTCGGGCCGTCCTCGCTGCGACACGGTCGATTACTGCTCGCTCGAGCAGTCGCTGCCGACGACGCGGACCGACGAAACGCGGAGTTTCTGGCTCGCTGATGCCGAGCTCGTGGCGCCGGCGGCGCTCGGCGCCGACGAGGAGTAGCTCGACGATGCGCTCGAATCGATCGTCCCGGTCACTTCGACGCGCTTCCCGACGTTCGACGTCAGATCGGATTGCGCGGTGCCAGGTTCGAGGATGTACTTCGAGCCTGCGGCCGCACTCGGGTGCGCCGTCGCGCTGCTCGTGCCCGCCGTGCCGGCGGTCGCCGACGTACCGGCCGAGGTCGGCGCGCCCGTCGTCGAGCCGGCAGGTGGACGATTCATATCAGACGAGCTGCCGCTCTTGGCGTTCGTCAGGATGAACGACGCACTGTTCCCTGCTTCTGACTGCGAACGCGACGCAGTCGCGGGCGGCGCGCCAGCCGTGCCGGTGGTGCCCACGGCGCCCGACTGATCGCCGCGCTGCAGGCAGCCGGTCACCGTAATCGTGTTGTCCGACGATTTGTTCGCGCTCGTTTGCTCCGAACTGGACGTCGGTGGGGGCGCAGTCTGCGCCGCGGCGATCGCGACGCAGCCGAACCCGAACGCCAATATCGTACTGATTCGTTTCATCATGCCTCCCTCGTTGATACGTGTCGACGCGGGAGGCTGCAAGCGAGCCGCCAGCCAGCCCGGCCAGTCGAGCTGTGGCTGGCATCCAACAGGTATAGTGGAACAGGAGCGCCACAATGTCCGTTCGACCGATCAAGCGAGTGATACATACGAGGCCGACGATCGAAGGCGCCGGCGTCAAGCTGGAGCGCGCGTTCGGCTTCGGCGATACGACCGAGTTCGATCCGTTCCTGCTCCTCGACGACTTTCGCAACGAGCGGCCGGATGATTACCTCAAGGGCTTCCCGTGGCATCCGCACCGCGGGATCGAGACGATCACCTATGTCCTCGCGGGCAGCGTCGAGCACGGCGACAGCCTCGGCAACCGCGGCAGCCTCGGCGCGGGCGATGTGCAATGGATGACTGCGGGCCGCGGCATCCTGCATCAGGAGATGCCGCGCGGCGACGAGCGCGGCCGCATGCACGGGTTTCAGCTCTGGGCGAACCTGCCCTCGTCGCTCAAGCTGACGACCCCGCGCTACCAGGACGTGCTCGCGCGCGATATTCCCGAGATCACGGACGACGACGGCACACGCGTGCGCGTGATCTGCGGCGAGTTCTGGGGGAAGAAAGGTCCGGTCGAGGGCGTCGCGGCCGATCCGCGGTACCTCGACGTGTCGGTGCCGCCCGGCGCGCGCAAGCGGCTCGCCGTCGAGACGACGAACCATGCGTTCGCGTACGTGTTCGCCGGCTCCGGGACGTTTCGCGACGGGTCCGATCCGCGCGGCGTGCTGACCGAGCAGATCGACGGCGGCACCGCGCGCTCGCGCGTCGACGGCGAGACGGGCAACCGATCGCTCGTGCTGTTCGATCGCGGCGACGAGATCGTCGTCCAGGCGGGCGACGAGGGGATTCGCTTCCTGCTCGTCTCCGGTCGGCCGATCGAAGAGCCGGTCGCGTGGTACGGGCCGATCGTGATGAACACGGAGGCCGAACTGCAGCAGGCGTTCACCGATCTGCGCAACAACACGTTCATCGCGAAATGATATTCAAGAGGACACGGCGCGCATTGCACGTAGGGCGACCCTTTCAAGGTCAGTGATCCAGGATCCGATCCTGGATCTGATCCTGGATCAGATCCAGGATCTGACCAGGCGAGGCTGAAAGCCTCGCCCTACATGCCGAGAGTGCAACGTGGCGACAAGCGACGGCGGCGTCAAGGAGCAGCAGCGATCGGAGACGAAGCAGCAGGAGCCGACGCTCTACAACGTCGTCCTGCTGAACGACGACTACACGCCCATGATGTTCGTCGTCGACGTGCTCGAGACGCTGTTCCAGAAATCGCCCGCGGAGGCGTACCGCGTCATGATGCAGGTGCACCTGAACGGACGCGGGATTGCCGGCGTCTACCCGTGGGAGATCGCGGAAACCAAAGCCGATCGCGTCGCCGCCGTCGCCCGCGACGCCGGCTATCCGTTGAAGGCGACCGTCGAAGAAGCGTAAGGTACCTGTACCGTGTTCTCTGCCTCCGTCGCCGTCGTCCTTCATATCGCGCTGCGCGAAGCGGTGTCGCGCCGCCACGCCTTTCTCACGCTCGAGCATCTGCTCTACGTCCTGTCGCACGATCCGGACGGCGAGCGGATCCTCACGGCGTGCGGCGCCGATCTCGACAAGCTGCGCCGCGACCTGAGCGCGTATCTCGAGACGTCGGTCGAGCGCGTGCCGCGCGGCAGCGGCGACGAGCCCGAGCAGACCGCCGCGTTCCGCCAGGTGCTGCAGACGGCGATCCTGCACGTGCAGGCGGCGCAGCGCGAGGAAGCGAACGCGGGCGACATCCTCGCCGCGATCATGCAGCAGCCGAAGACGCACGCCGCGCGGCTGCTCGCCGAGCACGGGATCACGCGGCTCGACATCCTCGAGTACATCTCGCACGGCGTGACGAAGACGCCGCCGCCGCACGACGGCGACGCCGATCGGGACGCGGGCGCGAGCGCCGGCGCAGGCGACGAGGAGTCGACGACCTCGCGCGATCCGCTGGCGGCGTACTGCGTCAACCTCACCGATCGCGCGCGGCAGGGGCTGCTCGATCCGCTGATCGGCCGCGCGGAGGAGCTGCAGCGCACGATCGAAGTCCTCTGCCGCCGCCGCAAGAACAACCCGGTGTTCGTCGGCGAAGCGGGCGTCGGCAAAACGGCGATGGCCGAGGGGCTCGCGGCGCGCCTGCTCGGCGACGACGTGCAGGAGAAACTGAAGGGCGCCGAGATCTTCGCGCTCGACACCGGCGCGCTCCTCGCCGGCACGCGCTTCCGCGGCGATTTCGAGGAGCGCTTCAAGGCGGTGATCCGGGCGCTCGCGGGCCGGCCCAAGGCGATTCTCTTCATCGACGAGATTCACTCGACCGTCGGCGCGGGCGCGGTGACCGGCGGCACGATGGATCTCGCGACGATGATGAAGCCGCTCCTCACGGCTGGCGAATTGCGCGTCATCGGTTCGACGACGTTCGAGGAGTTCAAGCACATCGAGAAGGATCGCGCCCTCGCGCGGCGCCTGCAGAAGATCGCGATCGACGAGCCGTCGATCGACGAGACGGTGCGCATCCTGGCGGGGCTCCGTGGGCGTTACGAAGCGCATCACGCCGTGACGTATACCGATGCGGCGCTCGAGGCGGCCGCGAAGCTCGCCGCGCGGCACCTGCGGGACTATCGCCTGCCCGACAGCGCGATCGATCTGATCGACGAGGCGGGCGCGGTGACGCGGTTGAAAACCGCCGAGGGCGCGGTGGCGGTTGTCGACGTCGTGGATATCGAGGCGATGGCGGCGCGCGCGGCGCGCATCCCGCCGCGGCAGGCGTCCTCGTCCGATCGCGATCGGCTGCGCACGCTCGAGGAATCGCTGAACCGCGTCGTCTTCGGCCAGGCGGACGCCGTGCAGCTCGTCGCGCAGGCGATCAAGAGATCGCGCGCCGGCCTCGGCCAGCCGGAGCGGCCGACCGGATCGTTTCTCTTCACCGGACCGACCGGCGTCGGCAAGACGGAGCTCGCCAAACAGCTCGCGCTGCTCCTCGGCAACGAGTTCATCCGCTTCGACATGAGCGAGTACATGGAGAAGCATGCCGTGGCGCGGCTGATCGGCGCGCCGCCGGGCTACGTCGGTTTCGAGCAGGGCGGTCTGCTCGTCGATGCCGTGCGGACGCACCCCTACAGCGTCGTGCTGCTCGACGAGATCGAGAAGGCGCACCCGGACATCTATAACATCCTGCTGCAGGTGATGGACCACGCGACGCTTACCGACAACACGGGCCGGAAGGCGGACTTCCGCAACGCCGTGCTGATCCTGACATCGAACGCCGGATCGCGCGAGATGAGCGCGGCGTCCATCGGCTTCGGCGACGGCGGGGCGAGCGGCGAGGGCAAGGCGAAGACGGCGATCGAGCGCGTCTTCAGCCCGGAGTTCCGCAACCGGCTCGACGCGATCGTCACGTTCCACGCGCTGACGCCGGCGGCGATGGAAACGATCGTCGAGAAGTTCATCCTGCAGCTCGAAGGCCAGCTCGCGGAGCGGCACGTGGCGATCGCGCTGCAGCCCGACGCGCGCGCGTGGCTCGCGAAAAAGGGGTACGACCCCAAATTCGGCGCGCGTCCGCTGGCGCGGGTGATCCAGAAGGAAGTCCGCGATCGGCTCACCGACGAAATCCTCTTCGGCGCGCTCGAGCACGGCGGGACGGTAACGATCGGCGTCGAAGACGATCGGCTGATGTTCGTCTTCGACCGGCGGGGGGAAAATTAAGAATTAAGAATTTGGAATTAAGAATTCGCCTTGATTCCGCCCGCGCCGCCCTATTCGGCGACGTACCGCCATGGCGCGCTTTCCCCCGAGCGCCGCCAGATCGTGAAGAATGGATTCCTCGCCGGCCGATCCGGCGTCGGCGCGTTCGGCACGATCCAGCCGATCGTGACGCCCAGATCGCCGCTCGACGCGACGATCACGCGCTCGGGCGCCCACGAGACGGGGCTCGTGCCCTCCGCGAGCCCCTCGCCGACCATCCGCGCGATGTTCGCGGCGCCGACGACGATGGCCGGGTCGTCGGGCCGGCCGAGATTGATCGCGTCCGCGCTGCCGAACCGCGCGAACGCGGGACCGAGGCCGATCTTCTGCGCGTCCTGCGAGAAGGCGCGCTCGGCCTGATCGAGGCTCGCCTTTGCCGCGGCGAGGCGCGCCGCATCGCTCCTCGGCTCGACGATCCGCGTCGGCAGCGCCGGCGGCATCGACGCGCGCGACGCGGGCGCCACGTTCGCTCGCGAGCGCTTGAAGGCGGCCACGCGCCAGCCGGCCGGCTGCTTCACCCAGTACGACAGGTATTTCAGCGGCAGGTCGCTGCCGTCGCCGCGATGAATCGTCATGTAGCCGAACGTGAAGCCGTGCTGCGCGTCCGCCGAAATCCCGCCGCCGACCGGCGTCCAGTCGGTGCGCGCGGCGAGATTGTCCGCGTTCGCGCGCAGCGCCGCGACGACCGCCGCCTTTCCGTCGACGAACTGTCCCGGCGGCGTCGGAATCACGACGTCGTCGGCGAACATCGCCGTGAGGCCGGCGACGAGATCGGTCTTCGCGCTCGCGGCGGCGAACGCGCGATCGGCGGCGAGCAGCTCGTCGACGGCCGACTGCGGCGTCGCGGCGCCGCCCGCGGCGAGCGTGAGCGCAACGATCAGGAAGGCACGCGTCATACCCGCAACTATGCCGCGGATGCGCCGCCGGTTACCGCCGCGGTTGCTCACGATGTTCCGCCGGCATTCGGCGTCAAGTAGTATGTGATCAGGTGCCGCGTGAAAAACGTTCGGATATTTGCGACGCTGATCGACGGCGAGCAGCTCGAGCTGCGTGATTGCCCGACGGGTCGGGACCTGGTGCGCGCGCTCCTGCAGCACGCGGCCGGCTCCGCGAAGGCCCTCGTCATAGAAGCCACCGACAAGGACGGGCGCGTCGTGCGCATCATCGTGCCGTCGGATGAATCGGACACGGCCAAAGTGTCGATTTCACAAGAATCCTGACGCGCCGCTTCGCTCCTGCGACATAATCCCTCCGCGTATCTGCGCAAGGAGGCCATCATGTGGAGTCGCCGCGCCTTTCTCGGACTCGGCGGAGCCGTGGGCACCGCCGTCGCCAGCCGATCGTTCGCCGGCTTTGCACGCCTCGAGGCGGCGGGCGCCGCCGTGGCCGACCGCACGCCTGAAGACGTCGCGCAGGACGAGTTCTACTGGCGGGAGATCCAGGAAGCGTTCACCCTCGACCGCACGCTCATCAACCTGAACAACGGCAACACGTGTCCGAGCCCGCGCGTCGTGCTCGAAGCGACGAAGCGCTACATGGACATGTCGAACATGCTGCCGGTGCACTACCGCGGCGACATCGAGCGGCATCTCCAGACGGTGCGGCGCGGCCTCGCGAAGGAGTTCGGGTTCGACGAGGACGAGGTCGCGCTCACGCGCAACGCGAGCGAGTCGCTGCAGATCGTGCAGAACGGCCTCGATCTCGCGCCGGGCGACGAAGTGATCACGACCGAGCAGGACTACCCGCGCATGCTGACGACGTGGGATCAGCGGCGGCGGCGCGACAAGATCACGGTGACGCGGCTGCAGTTCCCGGTGCCGACGACCGAGGACGATCTGTATCAGCGCTTCGAGCGCGCGATCACGCCGCGGACGAAGGTCTTCCACTTCTGCCACATCACGAACCTCACGGGCCAGCTGTTCCCGGTGCAGCGTCTGAGCCGGCTCGCCCGCTCGCGCGGCATCCAGACCGTCGTCGACGGCGCGCACGCGATCGCGCACTTCCCGTTCAAGATCCGCGATCTCGAGTGCGACTATTACGGCGTCAGCCTGCACAAATGGCTGCTCGCCCCGATCGGCAACGGGCTGCTGTACGTCCGGCGCGAGAACATCCCGAAGCTGTGGCCGCTGCAGGCGGTGCCCGAGCGCCAGGCGAACGACGTCCGCAAGTTCGAGGCGATCGGCACCTACCCGACGGCGATTCGCGCGGCCGTCGGCGAAGCGCTCGCCTTCCACCAGGCGATCGGCGCCGAGCGCAAGGCGGCGCGGCTGCGCTATCTGACGCTGCGCTGGGCGAACGCGCTCAAGAGCAACCCGCGCGTCAAGATCCTCTCGAGCCTCGAGCCGGGCCAGACGTGGGGCCTGGCGATGGTCGGCATCGACGGCGTCGACTCGCGCGCGCTCGCGCAGTTCATGATGGACAAGTACCGCATCGTCATCAATGCCGTCGTCGGCGGGCAGCCGCCAAACCAGGTGTTCGATTACACCGGTCTTCGCGTGACGCCGAACGTCTACACGACGCTCCAGGAGATCGACACGTTCGTCGAAGCGATGCAGGACGCCGCGAAGAACGGCGTGCCGGCGTCGACGACCGCGCGCGGCCGCAGCGGGAATTAACAGAAGCGCCGGCGGCCCTGAAGGGCTGCGCTACCGTCGTCTGCCGTCTGGAGAGTGCCATGAAGCATGCGCGGCTCGTCGTTCCTGTCGTCGTGGTGTGTCTCGCGGCCGCCACGGCGGCGGCGCAGTCGTTTCAGGGCGGCCTGCGCGGGACGGTGAAGGACGCGCAAGGCGTCATTCCCGGCGTCACCGTCACGCTCGTCAACCAGGAGACCGGCGTCGCGCGCGAGACGGCGTCGAATCAGGTGGGCGAGTACTCGTTCCCCGGCGTCGTGCCGGGCGTCTACACCGTGCGCGCGGCGGTGAGCGGCTTCAAGACCTTCGTCCGCAGCGATGCGCGCATCGGCACGCAGCAGTTCCTCACGCTCGACATCCTGCTCGAGATCGGCGCCGTGGAAGAGACGATCACGGTCTCGGCGGAGGCGCCGCTCATCGAGACGTCGAACGCCTCCACGGGCGACGTCCTCGATCAGAAGACGCTCGAGACGCTGCCGAGCATCAGCCGCATGGCGTTTCTGGCGAGCAACACGGTGCCGACGGTCACCTACACCGGCAACCCGCACATGAACCGGATGCAGGATCAGACCGAGGCGTCGCGCATCTCGCTCGGCGGCGGCATCTCGGTCGGCAACAACTATCTCCTCGACGGCTACCCGATCACCGACATGCAGAACCGCGCGTCGATCAGCCCGAACGTCGAGATGGTCGAGGACGTGAAGGTGCAGGTCCACACCTACGACGCCGAGATGGGGCGCACGGGCGGCGGCATGTTCAACGCGAGCGCGCGATCGGGCACCAACCGCTTCCACGGATCTGGCTTCATGCTGATGCGGCCCGGCGCGCTCATCGGCGAAAACTTCTTCCTCAAGATCCAGGGACAGCAGAACCCCGATCAGTACTGGCGCAACGGCGGCGGCGGGATCGGCGGCCCGATCGTCCGCAACAAGACGTTCTTCTGGTTCTCGGCGGAGGCCTACCGCGACGGGCTCACGCAGAACGGCAACTTCCACGTGCCGACGGCGGCCGAGCGCGCGGGCGACTTCTCGGGCCTCGTCGATTCGCAGGGCCGTCCGATCGTCATCTACGATCCGCTGTCGACCGATCCGGCGACCGGCGCCAGGCAGCCGTTTCCCGGAAACCGGATTCCGCAAAACCGAATCAATCCGGTCGGCGCCAACCTCGTGAAGTACCTGCCGCTGCCGAACGTGAACCCGAACGTCGACAACGGGACATCGAACTACGTCGCGCAGAATACGCCGAACAATCTCGGACAGCAGTTCGGCGGGAAGATCGATCACCATTTCAACAGCAGCGTCGCGCTGAGCGGCGTGTACGTCTACCAGTACACCGAGGAGCCGGCGGTCAGCTTCTTCCCCGACGCGCCGTTCGCCCAGGGCGGGCAGAACAACCGGCCGGTGCATGTCGCCGTCGTGAACAACACCTACGTGATGAACTCGTCGACGGTGCTGACGCTGCGCGGCGGCTTCAACACGTTCGACGACATCACGCCGCTCCTGTCGCCCTTCGACGCGCACTCGCTCGGCTTCGATCGCGCGTTCGCCGACGCCATTCCGGTCCAGCGCTTCCCCGCGCTGAGCCTCACCGGCTATCAGGGAACGAGCTACACGGGCCAGGGCACGACGCACTATTACTCGTACGGCACGAACGGCGCGCTGACGAAGCTCGCCGGCGAGCACAGCCTGAAGATCGGCGCCGACTACCGCCGCCTCGGCGTGCGGTCGCGCACGTACGGCAATTCCGCGGGCAGCTTCACGTTCAGCGGTCAGTTCACCGGGTCGAACGCCACCTCGCCGGCCGCGACCTCGCGCAACGCGATCGCCGATCTGCTGCTCGGCTATCCGTCCGCTGGCACGCTGCCGCTCAACTCGCAAGTGGACGACTTCGTCAACTACGCGAGCGCGTACGTGCAGGACGATCATCGCGTGACCTCTCGTCTCACGCTGAACTACGGCGTTCGCCTCGAGCACGAGAGCGGGCTCGCGGAGAAAAACGACAGCCTGGCCGTCGGATTCGATCGGAACGCCGTCAGCCCGCTGAACGTGACGATTCCGGCGGGCGCCGATCCGCTGCACCCCGAGGCGCGCCAGGTGAAGGGCGGGCTGATCTACGCGGGCGTCAACGGCGCGCCGACCACGCAGGGGCATCCGCCCGCCGTGAAGCTTTCGCCGCGCGTCGGTGCAGTGCTCACCGTCGATCGCAGCACCGTCGTGCGCGCCGGCTACGGCTTGTACTGGGCGCCGTGGAACTACAGCCCCGTCCTCTCGACCGGCTATTCGCAGACGACCACGCTCGTCCAGAGCAACAACGTGCCGATCACTTCGATCGACAATCCATTTCCAAGCGGCCTGCTGCAGCCGACCGGCAACTCGCTCGGCCTGCTCTCGGGCGCCAGCACCGGCGTCAGCTTCTTCGATCCGGACGCGACGGCGCCGCGCATGCAGCAGTACTCGGCCGATCTGCAGCGCCAGCTGCCGGGCGGCATGAGCCTCGTCGTCGGCTACGTCGGGTCGCGCGGCGATCATCTGAACTTCAACACCGCGATCAACCTCAATCAGCTGCCGACCGAATACCTCGCGCTCGGACGTCAGCTGACGACGCTCGTCAACAACCCGTTCTTCGGCGTCGCCGGCGCGGGCACGCTCGCGACGCAGCGGCAGGTGCAGCTCAACTCGCTGCTCGTGCCGTATCCGCAGTACGGCCTGAACGCCGTGTCGATGACGACGGCCGGCGCCCACTCGCAGTACAACGCGGCGGTGTTCGAGCTGAGGAAGCGCGCGACCGGCCTGTGGGGCGGCAGCTTCAGCTACACCTACAGCGTCGCGAAGGACAACCAGATCGGGCAGTTCGGGTCGGGCAACTATCTTGCGTTCGCCGCGGCGCCGGGCATCGTCGACAACTACAACTACATTCCGGGATCGCCGGCCTACAACCCCGACGTCGATTACGGGTTCAGCCTGAACGACATGACGCACAAGCTCGTGCTCGCGCCGATCGTCCAGCTGCCGTTCGGGCCCGGCCGCGCGCATCTGAGCCGCGGCGGCGCGTTGGGCTATCTCGTCAGCGGGTGGACGTTGTCGGCCGTCGTCCTCGTCCAGAGCGGCTTTCCGATCGCGATCACGCAGACGCCGAACACGACGAACTTGAACGGCGCCGGGCAGCGGCCGAACCTCGTGCCGGGGCAAACGCCGCTCGCGCCGGGCGCCATCACCGACCGCCTGCAGGCGAACCCGACCGACAACCTGTATCTCAACGCGTCCGCCTTCGCGCTCGCGCCCGCGTTCACGCTCGGCAACGCGCCGATGATCCTGCCCGGCGTGCGATCGCCGCTGCGCACCGGCGTCGATCTGGGCGTCGACAAGGAGGTGCGCGTCGCGAACGGGCCCGCGATCACGCTGCGCCTCGAAGTGATCAACCTGCTCAACGCGCCGTGGTACACGCGGATGGCGAGCTCCAGCTTCGGCAGCGCGACCTTCGCGCAGGTCACGACGCAGGCGAACTACTCGCGCTTCGCGCAGTTCACGCTGCGGCTGCGATTCTGATCCACCTGCTGTAGCGCAGGCCTTCAGGCCTGCTCACGGCCGCCACGTGTAGGGCGAGGCTTTCAGCCTCGCCAGGCGACCCTGAAAGGGTCGCCCTACAGCGTGACCCCGAAAGCTGCGCCACAGCAATCACCGCGCGGCAGTTGGTCGCTGTGCTAGGCTCTTTCGCCATGGCCGACGTCGCCTACACCTCGCACGTGCGCATCGAGCGCGTGAAAGGGCCGCTGCGCATCGCGCATCTGCCCGGCGAACCGCAGCCGGTGGCCTTCAGCGCGCACGGCGCGATCGCGGCGCACTACAAAGTGGATCCGTCCACGCTCGAGCCGCACGCGGCGACGCTCGACTACGTCGTCGCCGCGACCGCCGGTTGAATGATGGGCACCTTTGGAGGCGCGCTGGAGGCGCGTCACATCGATGCGAGCGGCGGCAGGCTGACGGCGGACGTGACGGGCGAAGTCGAGACGGAGGACGGCGTCCTCGTCGTCCGGCGGATTCACGTCCAGCTCACACTCACGGCGCCAGCCGCCGTGCGCGACACCGTCGAGCGCGTGCACGGCATGTACGCGATGCGGTGCCCGCTCTACCGCACGCTGCACGGCGCGATTCAGCTGACGTCGAGTTACACGCTCGTCGAGCCGTCGTAGATCGACGTGTGCGGCGGTCGATCGCCGGGGCGCGCGGGCCCCGGCGTTTCCCGAGCCGCTAGTTGTTCGGCGCGCCGTTCTGGATCCACTGGCGAATCAGCGCGACCTGCTCGGTGGTGAGGAATGGGGGCCCGTTGCGCGGCATCCGCAGCCCGACGATGTCCGAGGCGCCTTCGAGCTTCTGGATCAGATAGCTCCCGCTCGGATTCCCCGGAATCACGCGAACCGCGCCAGCCTTCCCCACGCTCGCCACGTTCACGAGGTTCGAGATCGAAACGCCCGACTTGAGGTTCAGATTCGAGGACGGCGTCCGGCCTTCGTCGGTATGGCAGGCCGTGCACGCAGGGTTGAAAATCTGCTGCTGGATTTGCGTGGAGAAGGTCACCGTCGGCGTTGGACTCGGCGACGACGGACTGCTGCTGCTGCTCGAGCAGCCGACGGCTCCCAGCAGGATCGAAAGCGACAGAACGCCCAACTTGAATCTCACGCACGTCTGCATAGTCGACACCCCGTGTTGTTTGACAGGCCACGAGATATTCGTGTCGATGTCTCCGGTTGTCAAGCATGAAGGCGAACAATTTGGATGCCGGCGCGCTCCGATTCAACGGGATGGTTTCCGCCACGCCTGACGACGTCGCGTCGCCAGGTTCACGCGTGGACTGGATTCGGAAGCGCTCGCCGAAATATAGGGGTGATGGCGTAGACTGAGCGCCGCACGTCACCGACTTCGGCGGAGGACGACATGATCGATCACCGATTCTCGCGGCGCGACCTGCTGCGTGCCGTTGCCTGCGCGGCCGGTGCCGGCGCCGCGCGCTCGGCCTTTGCGCAGGGCCGCTGCATGCGCACGTTCGGCATCCCGGCCTGCAATACGACAGCGATCGCGGCCGTCTTCGCGCCGACCGGCTGGAAGACGACGTCGCTCGAGCACATGACTTTCCGCGTCGCGGATTACCGGAAGGAAGCGGCGTTCTACATCGCGCTGATGGGATGGACGCTCCGGAGCGACGATGGCAAGCAGGCGCTGCTCGACATCGGCGACTGGGGGTCGGCGATCTTCAGGCAGGCCCCGGCCGAGGCGTTCGAGCCAGGCGGCGCGCGCGGCGGCCGCGGCGGTCCGGTGCACGCGGTGGTCGATTCGTTCTGCGTCGGCATCGAGCCATGGAACGCGAACACTGTCGAGCGCGAGCTGAAGGCGCGCGGTCTCACGCCAATCGCCGAAACGGGCCCGAACGGGTTCGAGAGCTTCCACGTGAAGGATCCTGACGGGTTCGATCTCCAGATCAGCAACGGCGCGTTCGCGAAGCGCCGCAAGGCGGCGCCCGCGGCCGCGAAGCTGTCGGAGGCGGCGCCGTTCGCGCCGACCGGCTGGAAGACTGTGTGGCTCGATCACTTCTCGTTCGGCGTGTCCGACTACAAGAAGAGCACGTCGTTCTACACGAACCTCCTCGGCTGGAAGCAGACCTACGACGAAGGCAGCCAGAACGAGTGCCTCATCGGCGAGATCGGCGACATCATCATCCGCGGCGGCAATCCGCTCGATCCGAAGTTCGGGGGCGGCGGCGGCCGATCGCGGCTCGGCATCGATCACATCTCGTTCGGCATTCAGCCGTGGGACACCGACGGCGTCAAGGCGGAGCTCGAGAAGCGCGGCCTGCGCGCGCAGATCGACACGTCGACCGGCGACGAGATCCACGTCGCCGCGTTCAAGAGCTATCACACGGCGACGCCGAACGGCTACAACCTGCAAATCAGCTACGTCACCCACGACAACCGGCTGGCGCTGCCGAACGCGGTGCGGCCGAAGCCGTCGGCCGGCAACCTGTAGACGATCGCCGATCGTGGCGACGCGGCGCCGCGTCATCGCGCTGCTCTTCTCCGCCCATTTCCTGTGCGGCGTCGCTGGCGCACAGGACGATCCGCCCTACGTCGTGCTGCTCGATCGCGACATGACGCCGGCAGCGGGCGCCGCCGATCTGCTGTCGCTGCATCGCGCCGCCGGCGCCGTCGAGGATCGCTGGCTGCCGCCGGCGCGCTTCGACGAATCGACGCGCGTCAGGCGGGCGCTCGGCATCGGCTATCGCTTCGGCAAGTGGTTCGGGCTGGATCTGCCGCAGGACCATTTTTTCATGGTCGTCGGCCACGAAGTGTTCGGCCACGGCGCGCGGCTGCGCGAGATCGGCGCGCGCCACGTGAAGTACGGATTCGACGCGCCGATTCCGTACGGCCCGGGCGGCGCCGTCACGTCGTTTTCGGGCGACCTGCTCGTGACACGCGCCGACGCCCTTGCCATCGACACGGCGGGCATCGAAGCGCAGAACGTCCTCGCCGATGCCGTCGCGCGACACGCGCTCGCCGGCGGCGCGCTGCCGTACCGCGACGGCTGGCTGTATCTCGAATCGCGGCTCGACGGCCTGCGGTACATCCGCAGCGTCTCGCCGCGATCGCCGGAGGGCCACGACGTCCGCTCGTTCCTGATCGAGGTCAACGACCAGTGCGATCCGCCGGCGTGCACGCCGCTCGACGCGGCGACCCTGAAGCGGCGAGCGCTCCTGATGCTCGCCGATCCGATGCTGGCGTATGCCGGCTACGCGTGGGCGTTTGCATATCTGGTTCGCGGCCAGACGTCGGCGCCGGCGCCGATGATTCCGCTGCCGCACGACATGCGGTATCTGCCGGCGCTGCGCTTCGAGATGACGCCGTACGGCACGGCGGTGACGACCGAGCACGCAATCGTGCGGCGCGGGCGGCTGACGAGCGTCTCGGTCGGCGTCGGCGATACGGGCCGGCGGCGCGCGTGGCAGATCGGCGTCACCGCGATGGACGTCGTGCGCACTGCGCGCGTGCGCGGCGACATGGCCGCGGGCGTGTGGGAGCAGCCGGTGCTCGATGCGGCGCCCAACTCGCAGACGTTCGCCGCCGGCGCGCGCGCGGCGGCTTCGATGCACGTGCCACTGGGACGTTCGCCCGCCGCGCGCGCGGCTGCGCTCGTCGAGGTCGGCTACAAGTCGGACGGCTTCGTTCGCGGCGAGCGCCTCCATGCGGGGCCGATTCTCCGCATCGGCGTCACGTTCCAGCCGTAGACGATCTCCGCCGGGCGGACCTTTCAGATCGCGGCGCGACCGGACGCGCAGGCATCAGATAAGCTGGGCCGACATGTCGAGGCCGGACGGCGACATGACGGACGCGTCGGACACTGTGCTGGCCACGTCGCCCGAACAGTTGCATCGAGCGTTTCAGGACGCGTTCAATCGCGGCGACCTGGAATCGATCGTCGCGCTCTATGAGCCGCGCGCCGTCGTCGCGAGTCCTGGCGGGCCCGTGGAAGGCACCGACGCCATTCGGGAATGGTATCGCGGCATTCTCGCCGCTCGACCGTCCATCGACGTGCAGACGTTGAGCGTGAACCGTGTCGGAGATCTCGCGATGCTCCACGGGAAGTGGATCGTGCATGAGGCCGGCCCGGACCATCGCCAGGCGCGCAGGGAGGGTCGAAACACCGAGACCGCACGCCGGCAGTCGGATGGGCGGTGGCTGTTCGTGATCGACGATCCCGGGGCTCCTGGGACAGATGCCTGAATTCCTCCTGCGCCCCGGCACGAACGACGCCGTGATCTACGCGAACGTCGTCGAGCGGAACGAATATCGCGTGCCGGACAGTCTGGCCGGCGCGATCGTGATCGACATCGGCATGCACGTCGGCGCGTTCAGCCATCTCGCGCTGTCGCGCGGCGCCGCCGAAGTCCACGGCTTCGAGCCCGAGCCGACCAACTACGCGTGCGCGGCGCGCAACCTCGCGCCGTTTGCCGGGCGGACGCGCCTCCACGCGTCTGCCGTCTGGCGCTCCGACGCCGGCGCGCCGGCGCTGCACTTCTTCCGGTCGACCGACGCAGCGAACGCAGGCGGCGGCACGCTGATCTGGGAGACCGACGGGCCGCTCGTCGATACCGTGCGTTTCGACGATGTGATCGAGGAGATCACGCGGCAGGGCCGGCGCCGCGTCGACCTGGTGAAGATCGACTGCGAAGGAGCGGAGTTCCCGATTCTGCTCACGGCGCAGCGGCTCGGCGATATCGATCGCATCGTCGGCGAATACCATGAGCTCCGCGCCGAGCAGCTGCCGCGGCATGTGCGCGTTCCCGGCGTCGAGCAGTTCACGATCGATCTGCTGGCCGCGCACCTCGAGCGATCCGGATTCGCCGTGAGCCTCGAGCCGCAGGCGATCGCGCAATTCGGCGCGCTCGGACTGTTCTTCGCGGATCGACGATCGCAAGGAACCCTGAAGTAGGATGGCGATTAGTCCCGGAAGGCGCTTGGCTTGGCGCACGCCGAAAAAGGGGTACGACCCCTTTTTGACAATCACGTTGACCAAAAAGGGGTCGTACCCCTTTTTCGGACGTCAACGCAAGCGCCTTCCGGGATTAGAAGAGGAGAACCCATGGCGCCTCAGTCGTCTCGCCGCCAATTCGTGGCCGCCGCGGCGGGGGCCGCGGCGTGGATGCGCGTCGCTCGATCGGTGCGTGCCGAATCAGGCGCGGCGCAGGCCACGCGCGCGGGTCACCTGAGCATCGGCGTCGCGTCGTACTCCATGCGGGAGTTCACGCTCGATCAGGCCCTCGACATGGCGCATGCGCTTCACGTGAGCGACATGACCTTCAAAGACGTCCACGTCCCGCGCACGGATCCGCCGGAGGCGACGCGCGCCCTGAGGGCCAAGATCGAAGCCGCGGGCATCACGATCAGGGGCGGTGGCACGATTACCATTCGCAATGACGAGACTCAAATCACGCGAGAGTTCGAGTACGCCAGGAATGCCGGATTCCCGCTGATATTCACGTCGCCGGAGCCCGCCGCGCTCGATGCCATCGAACGCGCCGCGAAGAGATACGACATCAAGGTCGCCATCCACAATCACGGTCCGGAAGACAAATGGTGGCCGCGTCCGCAGGATGCCTACGCCGCTGTCAAGGGGCGCGACGCGCGGCTCGGCCTGTGCATCGACATCGGCCACACCTTGCGCACCGGGACCGATCCCGTCCAGGCGTGCCGTGAATGCCGCACTCGTCTGTACGACATGCATGTCAAGGATCTCGCGGTGAGCACCGATGAGCGCAGCGAGACCGAAGTCGGACGCGGCGTGGTCGACATTCCGGCGTTGTTCAGAACGCTCCTCGAGATCGGCTACAGCGGACAGGTCGGGCTCGAATATGAAATCAACGCCAGAAACCCGCTGCCCGGAATGATCGCATCGCTCGCATATATGCGCGGCGTGCTGGCGGCCGTCGCGCCCTCCAGGCTCACAACTCGCTGACAGCCGCCCAGCCCGCGACGCCCGTCGCGCTCCTCACGGCGCGGACGATGGCGTCGGCCAACGTCTCGGCCGCAACCGCCCCGAGCGCCGTCAGCGATACGGAAACGCTCGACAGCCCGCTGGACACGGCGATGACCTGATCGCCGTCGCCCTGCGTGTGGTACGGATCGATTGCGCGTGCGGCGCCGGTGTTCGCCATCATGGCGAGTTTCGTGAGCTGAGTCTTGGTGAGCGTCACGTTCGTGCCGACGACGGCCAGGAGCGTCGCGCGCAGCGGTGCATCCAGGGGCGACGGGTTGGCCGCCGAGGGCTTCTCGAGATCGCGGCGCAGCACTTCCACGCTTCGCGCGAAGCCGCGTCCATCGGGCGCGCGCGCTCCGGCGAGGATCGTTCCGCGGCGCCAGTCGACGATGTCGCCGGCGCTGTTGACCACGACGAGCGACGCGACCACGACATCGCCAAGCCGAACAGATGCGCTGCCGACGCCGCCTTTCATACCCGCCATTCCGCGCGCGACGAACATCTTGCCGACGGTGGCGCCAGCGCCGGCGCCGACGCTGCCTTCCGCGACCGCGCCGCCTGTCGCCGCCTGACACGCGCGATACGCCTCGTCGGGGCCTGCTCGGAGCCGCGCGTCGCCGAGCGCCAGGTCGTCGATCGCGGCGCCGACGACCACCGGCACGCGGACGTTCGGCACGCCCCAGTCGTAGCCGATGCGCCGCTCCTCCAGGAAGCGCACGGCTCCGGCCGTCGCGCCAAGTCCCATCGGTCCGCCGCCCGCCAGCAGCACCGCGTGGATGTGATCCAGCGGACTCACCGGCTGCAGCATCGCGCCGAGCGATTCCGCCGGCGCCGAGCCGTCGTAGTCGATTCCGGCAATCGCGGGCTGATCGAAGAGGATCGCGGTGCAGCCGGTCGGGCGCCGCGCGTCAGTGAAGTGCCCCACGCGCACGCCGCCGCTGCGGTTTGACCGCCGGTCCGGTCGAGGCTCGGCGTTCCCGCAAGAACCGTGGTGCCGCCGATCTTCAGAAAGCGTCGTCGCGAAACCAGCGCGCGTTTTTCAGAGCTCACGGCTGTCTCCCATTCCGTCTTGCGAATCCAAAGCGCGTCTGCTGGCGAACACGCCGAGGGGCGATTCCA
>Ga0209474_10001937_pt1 | contig 19533 bp, 17 predicted proteins | sample GraSoiAngelo_145_FD_185902 | JGI IMG/M metagenome (GOLD analysis project Ga0209474, IMG submission 185902) | Grasslands soil microbial communities from the Angelo Coastal Reserve, California, USA - 14_1009_05_20cm (SPAdes) (version 2) | ecosystem: Environmental > Terrestrial > Soil > Grasslands... | reverse complement strand
GACCGCGACTATCGCCAGCTCGGCGTCCCCCTGGCGCTGATCCGCCGCCAGGTGCTGGAGTCTCGCGAGCTGGCGCTGGCGATGCGCACGGTGTACGTGACGCCGAAGTCTGCCGCGAACAACATGATCGTCAGCCACGCCGAGGGCCTGGCCATCGACTTCGAGTGCGGGCCCGATGAGACCTTCCAGGTCCACCCGGAGGCCGGCCTGCTCGTGCACGCCAACCACTTCGTGAGCCCGGTGGCGCTGGCGAAGCTGCGCGATACCGGCATCGCCAACACGCCCGACAGCCTCTATCGCGACGTGCGCGTGCGGAGCTTGCTGGCGCCGCAGATCGGCGCGATCACGCGCGAGAGCGTGAAGGCGGCGCTCTTCGACGACTTCGCGGCGCCGTGGTCGGTCTGCCGCCCGCCCCGCCGCGGCGTCACCGACACCCTGAGCGCGACGGTCGCGATGGTGGTGATGGAGCCCCGCCTGGGTCTGATGGAAGTCGCGCCGCTGCCGGCGCTCAATCGCCGCTTCACCAGCTATCATCTGGAAGTCGTTGATTCGCCTGCGCCCCGAGACTACGCTGTGGGCGCTCGACTCTCCTGAAAGGACCGAACACCATGGCCTCGGCAGGCAAGGTCGCCCTCGTCACCGGCGCTGGCAGCGGAATCGGCAAGGCCGCGGCGCTCGCGCTTCTGCAGGAAGGTTACGCCGTCGTGCTGGCGGGACGGCGCAAGGACGTGCTGGAGTCGGTCGCGCGGGAGGCGAAGCCGGACGCCCGCGTGCTGGCCGTGCCGACGGACGTCGGCGACCCGACCTCCGTGCGCGCGCTCTTCGCGCGGACCAAGGAGGCGTTCGGCCGCCTGGATGTCCTCTTCAACAACGCCGGCATCGGCGCGCCGGCGGGGCCGCTCGAGGACCTGCCCTACGAGCAGTGGAAGGCCGTCGTCGACACCAACCTCACCGGCTCGTTCCTGTGCACCCAGGAAGCGTTCAAGATCATGAAGAGCCAGGATCCGCGGGGCGGGCGCATCATCAACAACGGCTCGATCTCCGCCCACGCGCCGCGGCCGGGCTCGGTCGCCTACACCTCCACGAAGCACGCGATCACCGGCCTCACCAAGACCACCGCCCTCGACGGCCGCAAGTACGACATCGCGTGTGGGCAGATCGACGTCGGCAACGCCGCCACCCCGATGACCGAGCGAATGACGAGGGGCGTGCCGCAGCCCAACGGCACCACCATGGCGGAGCCGGTGATGGGCGTCGACAACGTCGCGCGGGCGGTGGTGTACATGGCGAGCCTGCCGCTCGATGCCAACGTCCTGTTCATGACCGTGATGGCCACGAAGATGCCGTTCGTCGGCCGCGGGTGAGGTGGACTGAATAACGGGCGACGGAGCCCCGTCCAAGGCGCCATGCCCGGGGTGGCGCCGCCATGAATCCCTCCCGGACATTCATCCTCCGGCCGGTGGCCACCGCCCTGCTGACGGCCGGCGTCCTGCTGGCGGGGATGGTGGCCTACCTGCAGCTGCCGGTCTCCGCCCTGCCCCAGGTCGACTACCCGACGATCCAGATCGTGACGTTCTATCCGGGCGCCAGCCCCGACGTCATGGCGTCCTCGGTCACCACGCCGCTCGAGCGACAGTTCGGCCAGCTGCCCGGCCTCAAGCAGATGACCTCGACGAGCGCCTTCGGCGCGTCGCTGATCACGCTGCAGTTCATCATCGAGTACCAGATCGACGTGGCCGAGCAGCAGGTGCAGGCGGCGATCAACGCCGCCGCCACCTTCCTGCCGCGCGATCTGCCGAACCCGCCCGTCTACAGCAAGGTCAACCCCGCCGACACCCCGGTGCTCACGCTCGCGCTGACATCCGACACGCTGCCGCTGCAGCGGGTGGAAGACCTCGCCGACACCAACCTGGCCCAGAAGATCTCCCAGCTGCCCGGCGTCGGCCTCGTGTCCATCAGCGGCGGCCAGCGGCCGGCGGTGCGGGTGCAGGCCGATCCGAGCGCGCTGGCCTCCTACGGCCTCAGCCTCGAGGACCTCCGCTCGGTGCTCGGGCAGGCCAACGTCGACCAGGCCAAGGGCAACCTCGAGGGGCCGCGCCAGTCGTTCACCATCGGCGCCAACGACCAGATCTTCTCGGCGGCCGAGTACCAGGCGGTCGTCGTCGCCTATCGCAACGGCGCCCCCGTGCGGCTCGCCGACGTCGCCACCGTCATCGACGGCGTCGAGAACACCAAGCAGGCGGCCTGGATGAACGACAAGCCGGCCGTCATCGTCAACATCCAGCGCCAGCCGGGCGCCAACATCATCGGCGTCGTCGACCGCATCAAGCGGTTGCTGCCGCAGCTCAAGGCCTCGCTGCCATCGTCGGTCGAGATCACCACGCTGACCGACCGCACCGCGACCATCCGCGCCTCCGTGCACGACGTCGAGTTCACGCTGGTGCTGACCATCGCGCTCGTCGTCATGGTGATGTTCCTGTTCCTGCGCTCGCTGGCCGCCACCGTCATTCCGAGCGTGGCCGTCCCCATCTCGATCGTGGGGACGTTCGGCGTCATGTATCTGCTGGGCTACAGCCTCGACAACCTCTCGCTGATGGCGCTGACGATCTCCACGGGGTTCGTCGTCGACGACGCCATCGTGATGATCGAGAACATCGCGCGCTACATCGAAGCGGGCGAGTCACCCCTGGCGGCCGCCCTCCAGGGCTCCGAGCAGATCGGGTTCACGATCGTCTCGCTGACGGTCTCGCTGATCGCCGTGCTCATCCCGCTGCTGTTCATGGGCGACATCGTGGGCCGCCTCTTCCGCGAGTTCGCCATCACGCTCAGCGTGACGATCCTGGTGTCGGCGGTGGTCTCGCTGACCCTGACGCCGATGATGTGCGCCAAGCTCCTGCGCCGCGAGAGCGCGGGGCACCAGACGTGGTTCTACCGGGCCACCGAGCGCGGCTTCGACTGGGTGATCGCGCGCTACGGCGCGACGCTGTCGTGGGTGCTCCGCCACCAGCCGGGCACGCTCATCGTCACGGTCGTGACGCTGGCGGCGACGATCCTGCTCTACGTCGTCGTGCCCAAGGGCTTCTTTCCGATCCAGGACACCGGCGTCATCCTCGGCATCTCGGAGGCACCGGCGACCGTGTCGTTCGAGGCGATGGCCGAGCGCCAGCAGGCGCTGGCCCGGCTCATCCTCAAGGATCCGGACGTCGTCAGCCTCTCGTCCTTCATCGGCGTGGACGGCGTCAACATGACGCCCAACAGCGGACGCATCCAGATCAACCTCCGGGCGCGCGACGAGCGGAGCACCGACGCCTCCGACGTGATCCGCCGCCTGCAACCGCAGCTGGAGACCGTCGATGGCATCACGCTCTACATGCAGCCGGTGCAGGATCTGACCGTCGAGGACCGCGTGAGCCGGACCCAGTACCAGTACTCGCTGGAGGATGCCGACGCCCGCGAGCTGGCCGAGTGGGCGCCGCGGATGATCGAGCGGCTGAAGACGCTCCCGCAGCTGCGCGACGTGGCCAGCGACCAGCAGAGCGGCGGCCTGCAGGCCGCGCTCGTCATCGACCGCGACACCGCCGCCCGGCTGGGCGTCGTGCCCCAGGCCATCGACGACACGCTCTACGACGCGTTCGGCCAGCGCCAGGTCTCGACGATCTTCACCCAGCTGAACCAGTATCACGTGATCCTCGAGGTCGCCCCGCGCTTCCGCGAGAGCCCCGACGCGCTGAGGTACATCTACGTGAAGTCGGCCACCGGCCAGCAGGTGCCGCTGAGCGCCTTCACGCACTTCACGCCGGCCACGGCACCGCTGGCGGTCAATCACCAGGGTCAGTTCTCGGCCGTCACGCTCTCGTTCAACCTGGCGCCCGGCGTGGCGCTCGGCCATGCGGTCGAGGCGATTCGCGGCGTCGAGCGGGAGCTGGGTCTGCCGGCGTCGATCCGGGCGGGCTTCCAGGGCACCGCCCAGGCCTTCCAGGCCTCGCTGGCCAACGAGCCGCTGCTGATCCTGGCCGCGATCGTCACGGTCTACATCGTCCTGGGGGTGCTGTACGAGAGCTACATCCACCCGGTGACGATCCTGTCGACCCTACCCTCGGCGGGCGTGGGCGCGATCCTGGCCCTGCAGCTCGTCGGCGCGCACCTCGACGTCATCGCGCTGATCGGCATCATCTTGCTGATCGGCATCGTGAAGAAGAACGCGATCATGATGATCGACTTCGCCCTCGAGGCCGAGCGCGAGCAGGGCAAGCCGCCGGCCGAGGCGATCTACCAGGCGTGCCTGCTGCGCTTCCGGCCGATCATGATGACCACGATGGCCGCGCTGCTGGGCGGCCTGCCACTCGCCCTCGGCGGCGGCACCGGCGCCGAGCTGCGCCGCCCCCTCGGCATCACGATCGTGGGCGGCCTCCTCCTCTCCCAGCTCCTCACCCTCTACACCACCCCCGTCGTCTACCTCTACTTCGACCGCCTCGCCCGCCGGGTCCAACGCGGTCGCGAGTCGCGCAGGGCCACCGCCCTGCCAGGGCCCGCATCCCCATGACGCGCGAATCGAGGAGCGTCACGGCTTCGCCGGGGCGCTCCAAGCCGCCAGGGGGGCTTGGGGGCCATTTCGGGGCCCCCATCTAACAATGAACATCGCCGAACCGTTCATTCGCCGGCCCGTCGCGACCTCGCTCCTGAGCATCGCGCTGCTGCTGGCCGGCATCGTCGCCTATCGCACCCTGCCGGTCGCCTCGCTGCCGCAGGTCGAGTTTCCGGTCATCCAGGTGCAGGCGCAGCTGCCAGGCGCCAGCCCCGAGACCATGGCGTCGGCGGTGGCGACCCCCCTGGAGCGGCAGTTCGGCCGCATCGCCGGCGTGACGGAGATGACGTCCACCAGCCTGCTCGGCAACTGCACGATCGTGCTGCAGTTCGATCTCAACCGCAGCATCGACGCCGCCGCCCGGGACGTGCAGGCCGCCATCAATGCGGCGCGCAGCCAGCTGCCGCCCGGGCTGCCCAACAACCCGACCTACCGCAAGGTCAACCCGGCCGACGCGCCGATCCTGATCCTCGGGCTCACCTCCGACACGCTGCAGGTCGGCCGCCTCTACGACGCCGCGGACTCGATCCTCGCCCAGAAGCTGTCGCAGGTGGAAGGCGTCGGCCAGGTCTTCGTGGGCGGCGGCGCCAAGCCGGCCGTGCGCGTCAAGGTCGATCCCAACCGGCTGAGCCAGATGGGCATCGGCCTCGACGAGGTCCGCGGCGCCCTCGCCCTGGTCAACGCCAATTCTCCCAAGGGCGAGCTGGCCGACCGCACGACGGCGTGGACGATCACCGCCACCGACCAGCTCTTCGAGGCCGACCAGTACCGGCCGGTGATCGTCGCCTACCGCAACGGCGCCCCGATCGGCCTGAGCGATATCGCCGAGGTCGAGAGCTCGGTGGAGGACGTGCGCACGGGCGGCCTGGCCAACGGCAAGCGCGCCGTGCTGATCGTGATATTCCGCCAGCCGGGCAGCAACATCATCGAGACCGTCGACCGCGTGCGGGCGCTGCTGCCGCAGCTGCGCGCCAGCATCTCGCCCGCCATCGACCTCGGCGTGCTGCTGGACCGCACGACGACCATCCGGGCGTCGTTTCGCGACGTGCAGATCACGCTGCTGATCTCGATCGGCCTGGTCGTGCTCGTCGTGTTCCTGTTCCTGCGCAACGGCTGGGCCACGATCATCCCCAGCGTCGCGGTGCCGTTGTCCCTGCTGGGGACCTTCGGCGGAATGTATCTCTGCGGCTATAGCCTCGACAACCTCTCGCTCATGGCGCTGACGATCTCCACCGGCTTCGTCGTCGACGACGCGATCGTCGTGCTGGAGAACATCACCCGCTACCTGGAGGCCGGCGTGCCGCGGCTGGAGGCGGCGCTGCGCGGCGCGCGGGAGATCAGCTTCACGGTCCTGTCGATGAGCATCTCGCTCGTGGCGGTGTTCATCCCCATCCTCTTGATGGGCGGGCTGGTCGGCCGGCTGTTCCGCGAGTTTGCCGTGACGCTGGCGATGGCCATCCTGGTCTCGCTGCTCATCTCGCTCAGCACGACACCGATGATGTGCTCGCAGTTCCTCAAATCAGCCGGCGAGGTGCGCCACGGCCGGCTGTACCTGCTCAGCGAGCGGCTGTTCCAGGCGCTGGTCGGCTTCTACGGGCGCACGCTCGGCTGGGTCTTGCGCCACCAGCCGCTCACGCTCGTCGTGTTCCTGGCCACGGTCGCCGTCAACATCTACCTGTTCGTCGTCGTGCCCAAGGGCTTCTTCCCGCAGCAGGATACCGGCCGGCTCATCGGCAACATCCAGGCCGAGCAGGACATCTCCTCGCCGGCCATGCGCGAGAAGATGGCGGATTTCGTCAACATGGTGAAGGCCGACCCCGCCGTCACCGACGTCGTCGCCTTCATGGGCGGCAACCAGAACACCACGAACACCGGCCGCGTGTTCGTCTCGCTCAAGTCGATCGACGAGCGCAAGCTGCCGGTCGACCGCGTGATCGAGCGCCTGCGCGGCAAGCTCGGCCACGTGCCGGGCGCCACGCTCTTCCTGCAGGCCGTGCAGGACCTTCGGATCGGGGGCCGGACGAGCAACGCGCAGTACCAGTACACGCTGCAGAGCACCGACCTCGGCGAGCTCAACGCCTTCGCGCCGCTGATGCTGGCCAAGCTGCGCGGGCTCAACGGTCTGCGCGACGTGGCGACCGACCAGCAGAACCGCGGCCTGCAGGCCTCCCTCGTCATCGACCGCGACACCGCCTCGCGCCTGGGGGTGCTGCCGCAGGCCATCGACGAGACGCTCTACAGCGCCTTCGGTCAGCGCCAGGTCTCCACGATCTTCAGCGCCCTGAACCAGTACCACGTCGTGCTGGAGGTGCTGCCGCGCTTCCAGCAGAATCCCGACGACCTGAAGTCGGTCTACGTGAAGTCCTCCACCGGCAAGCAGGTGCCGCTGAGCGCCATCACGCATTTCCAGCCGACCACGACGCCACTGGCGGTGAACCACCAGGGCTTCTTCCCCTCGGTGACGCTGTCCTTCAACCTGGCCCCCGGCATGGCCCTGGGCGAGGCGGTGACGACGATCCAGGGGGCCGAGCGCGAGATCAACATGCCGGCGTCGGTCCGGGCCAGCTTCCAGGGCACCGCCCAGGCCTTCCAGGCCTCGCTGGCCACCCAGCCGATCCTGATCCTGGCCGCGCTGATCAGCGTGTACATCGTGCTGGGGGTGCTCTACGAGAGCTACGTCCACCCGATCACGATCCTGTCCACCCTGCCCTCGGCCGGGGTCGGCGCGATCCTCGCCTTGCTGCTCACCGGCGGCGAGCTCAACGTCATCGGCCTGATCGGCATCATCTTGCTGATCGGCCTCGTCAAGAAGAACGCCATCCTGATGATCGACTTCGCCCTGGAGGCCGAGCGCCGGGAGGGCAAGTCGCCGACCGAGGCGATCACCCAGGCTTGCCTTCTGCGGTTCCGTCCGATCATGATGACGACCATGGCCGCACTCCTGGGAGGGCTTCCGCTCGCGCTTGGCACCGGTGCCGGCGCCGAGTTGCGCCACCCGCTCGGCATCACCATCGTCGGGGGGCTCATCATGTCGCAGCTCCTCACGCTCTACACCACGCCGGTCGTCTACCTCTATCTCGAGCGGTTACGGGTGGCGCTCACGCGCAGACGTCCCGTCCTCGCCGATCGACACTCGGAGGCGCGCGGATGACGGGAGGCCGCTCGGCAGCGCTCCTGCTGCTGCTGGCCGCCTCGGCGGCCGCCTGCTCGGGAGGCAATGCCGAGTCCAAGCAGCCGCCGAAGCGGCCGCCGGTGCCGGTCGCGGTGGCCGCGGTGGAGCGCAAGAGCATCCCGCTGCAGATCCAGGCCATCGGCACCGTCGAGGCGTACCAGGTCGTGTCGGTACGCGGGCAGGTCGGCGGCGAGCTGATGCGCGTGCACATCAAGGAGGGCCAGGACGTCCACAAGGGCGACCTGCTCTTCACGATCGATCCGCGCACGTACGAGGCGGCTCTGGCCCAGGCCCAGGCGACGCTGGCCAAGGACCACGGGCAGGTGCAGCAGGCCCGGGCCGCGCTCCAGCGCGACATCGCGCGCGTGAGCCAGTCGCGGGCGGCGCTGGTGCGCGACCAGGCCCAGGCCAAGAACGCCGAGGTCCAGGAGCGGCGGTACCGCGACCTTCTCAAGCGCGAGCTCATCGCGCAGGAGCAGTACGACCAGATCAAGACGACCTACGAATCGCTGGCGGCGACCGTGCGCGCCGACGAGGCCGACGTGGCCAGCGCCGAGGAGACCGTCCGCGCCGACGAGGCCAACGTGCGGAGCGCCGAGCAGATCGTCAAGGCCGACGAGGCGCTGGTCGACAACGCCCGCGTGCAGCTCGGCTACACCACGATCCGCTCGCCGATCGACGGCCGTACCGGCAGCCTCCAGCTCAACCTGGGCAATGTCGTGCGCTCCGGCGGCACCAGCGACTCGACGCTGCTCGTCATCAACCAGGTCCAGCCGGTCTACGTGTCCTTCACGGTGCCGCAGCAGCAGCTTCCGCAGATCAAGCGCTACATGGCGGGTGGAACCCTCGCCGTCGAGGCCGTCGCCTCCGGCGAGTCGCGGTCGGAGCGCGGCACCGTCACGTTCATCGACAACGCCGTCGACCAGAACACCGGCACCATCCGCCTGAAGGCGACGTTCGCGAACGCCGAGCGCCGGCTGTGGCCGGGTCAGTTCGTGAACGTGGCCCTCACGCTCGCGGTCGAGCCCGATGCCATCGTGGTGCCCGCCCAGGCGCTGCAGACCGGCCAGCAGGGCGCGTTCGTCTTCGTCGTCAAGCCGGATTCGACGGTGGAAGCGCGTCGCGTCGTGGTCGCGCGCACGCAGGGCAGCGAGAGCGTCATCGCGAGCGGTCTCGCCCCGGGCGAGTCGGTCGTCACGGACGGCCAGCCGCGGCTCGTCCAGGGCGCGAAGGTCGAAGTGCGGAGCCCGACGGGCCGCCAGGCCGGCGGCGAGCGGGGCGTCGGGCCGCGCGGCGGTGGCGCGGGCGCCGGCGGGGCGACTGGCGCGGCCTCGCCGCCATCGCCACCGGGCGGTCCGGGCCCGGGCGGCCCCGCCTCGGTCGCACCAAAGGGGGCCGCGCCGCCGTCGCGCTGAGCCCGGCTCGGTTGCGCAGGTGGCACCCGCGTTGCACGCTACGGGCGCATGCGTATACACCAGATCGCCGTCACCGTGCTCGTCGTGCTCGCTCTCGCTGCCGCGCCCGCCTGGGCCGGCGCCCCCACCGAACAGCTCCGCGGCCACGTCGACGAAGTCGTCCGCATCCTCGACGACCCCGCCCTGAAGGAGAAGCCCGCCGAGCGGCGGGCCCGCGTGCGGAAGATCGCCGAGGACATCTTCGATTATCCCGACACCGCGCGCCGCGCGCTCGGCGCGCACTGGAACGCGCGAACCCCGCAGGAGCGCGAGGAATTCGCGCGGCTGTTCGCCGATCTCCTCGACCGCTCCTACATGTCGAAGATCGAGCTCTACCAGGGCGAGAAGGTCCGCTACACGGGCGAGTCCATCGACGGCGACGAGGCCGTCGTGAAGACGCAGATCGCGACGAAGAGCGGCCAGTCGGTGCCGATCGATTATCGGATGCATCTGAAAGACAGCCGCTGGCTCGTCTACGACGTCATCATCGAGGGTGTGAGTCTGGTATCGAATTACCGCACCCAGTTCAACAAGATCGTGCAGACGGAGTCCTACCCGGCGCTGGTGGAGAAGCTGCGGGCCCGAGCCGCCGAGCCGGCCGCCAGCCCGGGCCGCCGCTGATCGCGTCGACTTGACTCCCCTCCGTCGCGCTTCCATAGTGGGCGCTGCCGACGGAGGGGAGTCATGACACAGGCCAGCGCGCTGAGGTACCAGGTCCAGGAAGGCTGGGAGCAACTGCCCGCCGGCTACGTGCACCGCGACGTCGCCGGGGTCGCCGTCGACGGCGAGGACCGCGTCTTCCTCATCTGCCGCGGCGATCACCCCCTGATCGTCTACGACCAGAAGGGTCACTTCCTGCGCTCGTGGGGCGAGGGCGAGTTCACGTACCGCACCCACGGCATCACCGTCGCCCCCGACGGCACCGTGTGGTGCACCGACGACGGCAATCACACCGTGCGACAGTTCACGCCGAACGGGAAGCTGCTGCTGACGCTCGGCACGCTCGACACGCCCTCCGACACCGGCTACGACGGCAAGGACTCGATCAACATCCCGCGCGCAGCCGGGCCGTTCAATCGCCCGACGAACCTCGCGGTGGGCCCGCAGGGCGATCTCTACGTCTCCGACGGGTACGGCAACTGCCGCGTGCACCAGTTCTCGCCCTCGGGCACGCTCAAGCGCTCGTGGGGCGTGGCGGGCAAGGGCCCCGGCCAGTTCCACTTGCCGCACGGCATCGCCGTCGCCGCCGACGGGCGCGTGTTCGTGTGCGACCGGGAAAACGATCGCATCCAGATCTTCAGCCCCGACGGCGAGTACCTCGCCGAGTGGACCGACACCCAGCGCCCGACCCATCTCGTCTTCGACACGCAGGGACGCGCCCACGTGTCCGAGCTGTGGTGGCACAAGGGCCAGACCTCGCAGCGCCACGGGCCGGTCAGCGAGCCGCGGCCGGGCCGCGTCAGCGTGTTCGACCGCGACGGCCGCCTGCTCGCGCGCTGGGGCGGCGCCGACGCCACCGCGCCCGGCAGCTTCGCGGCGCCGCACGGCGTGGCCGTCGACTCGCGCGGCGACGTCTACGTGAGCGAGGTGACGTGGACCTTCGCGGTGAGCCGCGGGCTGGCGCCGGAGGGCACGCACACGTTCCAGAAGTTCGCGCTGGCGCGCTGACGCGCAGGAGCACCGCCATGGGCCACACGCTCGAGGGATTCGCGGCCGCCTGTCATCGCATCCTCACCGAGCAGCCTGCCCGCGAGGGACGGCAGCAGGTGTGCGCGCTGCTGCAGGACGTCCTCGCCGACGAGACGTTCATCGCCGCTCACCTGGGCGACGACGTGCCCGAGCGCAAGATCCTGTACGAGGATCCTCAGCTGGGATTCTGCATTCTCGCCCACGTCTACCAGGGCGCCCGGGAGAGCACGCCGCACGATCACGGGCCGTCGTGGGCGATCTACGGCCAGGCGCGCGGCGAGACCGTGATGTCCGACTGGATCGTCGAAGAGCCGCCGATCGCGGACCGACCGGGGCGGGTGCGGCGCGCGCGGAGCTACACCCTCACGCCGGGGGCCGCGCACGTCTACCACGAGGGCGACGTGCACTCACCACGGCGTGAGGGCCCGACCCGGCTCATCCGCATCGAGGGCACGAACATGGACCGCGTCCGACGCCGGCCCTATCAGGCGGTGTGAATCCGGGTCAGGAAGCGCTCAGCACTTCACTTCCCGCAGCCGGGCCTCGATCGTGTCGCCCGGCTTCACGTCCTTGATGGTGTCGGCCGAGGCCTGGAACTCGTGGGTCGCTCCGCTCTTGTCGCGGACCATGATCTTCCCGGCTGTCGGGTCGACGTTCGTGACCTGCCCCTCGACCTTCTCGAGCGGCTTCTTGCTGCATTGGGTAGCGGCTTTCGGCTGCGCGCCCGTCTGACCGAATGCCAGCCCGGCCGTCAGGAGCGCGGCGGTGACGAAGCCACCAGAGAGCAGTAGCCAGCGCTTCATGCTTGTCTCCTTACCTGTGCTTGACGAGGTCGTAGACGCCGCCGGCGACGGCACCGGTGCCCGCCCCGATCAGCGCGCCCTTGCCAGCGCCATAGCCGGTCCCGGCGCCGATCGCCGCGCCAGCGCCCGCGCCGACGGCGGCGCCGGTCGTCTCCGCACACCCGCTCATCATCACGAGCATCGAAAGACCGATCATGCCCGTCATCACGCGTGACACGAGCCTCATGGTTCTAGCCTCCTCCAGGCGTAAACGCCCGCGTTGCGACTTGTTGCAATCCCGCCGCCACCGAGCGACCCCCCCGTCAGCGCGATTGGCCCAATGGTTGACCGATGTCGACGAGATCGAGCTTGATCAGGACGGTGTCGCCGCGTTGCAGATCCCCCTCCTTCACTGACGCGCTTTGCACAGTCACCCGGCCGTGCGGTAGCGCGAACGTCGCAGTGTTGCGCTCGGCGTCGACGCTCGCCACCGTGCCGGTGACTGCGGCCCGCCGGCTGCCGATGACGTTGAGCGTGACGAAGACGATATCGCCGGGACGGATCCCGGCAGCAACGCGCGGCGCGAAGACGGCGTCGAGCGTCGTGTCGTCGCCGGCGAGCGCGATACGCCCGGTCGTCGCGTCCACGCTCGTCACCCGCGCGCGCATGAGACTGCGGGCCTCGGTCGGTACCGCCGACCCGGCTCCACCCTGGCGCCGCGGCCCGGCCCCCGCCAGCACGAGGAGCGCCAGCCCGGTCACGGTGAGCACGCCCACGATTGATAACTTTTTCACTCGCGACGCCTCATCACTGATTTGACGCGTGGGGCGCCCCAGCCCTTCAGGCTGCGCGGGTAAATATCGAGGCGCGCTCGGCCGTCTGACGAGGCGGGAGGATCGATCCATGGCCCGAGTCAGCAACGTCCGCCGTCTGGCCCTGAGCCTGCTGCTGGTCGGTGTCGCCGCCGTGGGCATGGCCGGCTGCGTGCTCGTACCGGCGCCGGTGCCGGTGGCGGCTCCCGTGATCGTGGCCCCACTGCCCGTGTACGGTTACTACGGTTACTACGGCTACGGTCGCCCGTACGGCTACTGGCGTCGCTGAGAGATGGGGGCCTCGGAGGGCCCCATGTGGTTCTAGCGAACCGGAGCGGAACCTGGCGGCGGAGGATTCGGCACCCAGACCCAGCGATATGCCGCGGTGACACCGTCTCCGTAGAGCAGATAACGGCCGTGGGGATAGACGACCTCGCGGTTGATCGGCGACGGGACGGGCGCCGGCGGCGTGGAGTACTGGGGCGCGTAGTAGACCGGTGAAGGCGTCGCATAAACCGGCGCCGGTGTCGTGTACACGACCGGGGCCGGCGCGGCCACGGCGGCGTTGAGCAGCGCGAACGGCAGGAACAGCGTGCTGAAGACCGCGAAGGCGCCGAGCGCCAGCGCCGCGCCGGCGGCGCCATGCGCGTGGGCCGGCACCGGAAGCAGCGCGAGCAGGATCGCTCCGAGCGCGACGACCGCCGTCAGCTTCTTCATGGCCAGCCTCCTTGTCGGAGTGACTCGGACCGCCTCATCATAGCAGCGACTCCGCCCTCAGCGCGACGACGACGGCGTCGGCGCCCAGAGCACGCTCACCTCGCTGGCGTCGAGGGTCGGCGGCGCCGACGCCGTTTGCCGCGGTAGCGCGCTGCCGTCGGCCCCGCCGCCGCGGGCGGTCACCGGCGCCGTGCGCACCACGACCTCGGCGCCGGGCTCGACCTGCTCCAGCGTCAACCGGTCCGCGCCGCGATGGATGTTCGTGGCCGACGTCACCCGCACCACGGCGCCGTCGTTCAGCATGAGCTGGCGGGCAGCGGCGTCCACACGGCTCACCGTGCCCATGCGCCAGTCGCGGGCGCCGCTCGACGAGTCCGGTTGAAAGCCCGCCGGCGTGGCGCCGCGCACCAGCACCTGAGCGCCCGGCTTCAGCGCCCCGACGGAGGTCGGCTGCCACACCACCGTCTGGTCCGAGGTCTTGAGGACACGGCCATCCTGCAGCGTGATCGTGCCGCGGGCGGCATCCACGCTGGCCACCGTGCCCGTGGCCTCGAGCGGGGCGCCGGCCGGCGGCGGGACGCGCGTGGCCACGGGCGCGCCGGCCACGTCGATGTCGTTGACGACGCTCTTGACGCCGCTGACGGCGCTGGCGATCTGCTCGGCGCGGGTACGCCGCTCGAGCGAGTCGACCGTGCCCGAGAGCGTCACGACACCGCTGTCCGACGTGACGTCGATCTTCGTCAGGTTCGACAGCTTGTCGGCGGTCAGCTTGGCCTTCACCTGCGCGACGATCGCGGCATCGTCGATGACCTGGCCGATCGTCCGCGCGGCAGCGGTCGAGGCGATCCCGCCGCCGAGCAGCGCGCCGGTGAGCAGAACGGTGGCGAGCAGCACGATGACGCCGAGCGATGTCGATCTCATGGCAGCCTCCTGGCGACGCCCATCGGGTCGCGTTCCACCGCCGAGGTCGGTCCGGGCGCCCCGGGACGGAAATCCATCGGCGCGCCGCCGCGCACGTGGATCGACGCGCCCGGCGTCACCGACGTCATCGGCACCGGCTGCCACAGCGTGGTGCGTGGCGTCACGTGCAGCACCCGCCCGTCCTGAAGTGTGATCGTCCCCGCCTGGGGATCGACCCGTGAGACGACGCCGGTGGCGTCGACCGCCGCCGGCGACGGCACGTCGACGCGCTCGACGACTCCGCGGGCCTGGGCCCCGGCGGCGCCGGCCGACGCCAGCCCCAGCGCGACCGCGACGGCCGCCGGGACGGCGAGGCGGAACACATGCGCAGTCATGTCGATGCCCTCCTGCGCGGCCTCGACAGTGCAATGGCGCTGCCGTCGAGCGGCCCGGGTGGTATAGTCCGGCTCCGATGACGTTCCTGCACGCCGCGTTGCTCGCCGACCGCGCGCGGCCGCGGCTCGACGTCGCGCGCATCCTGCATCCACGCTCGGTCGCCGTCTTCGGCGCCTCGGACAGCAGCGACAAGTTCGGCGGGCGCATCATGAGGTTCCTGGTGCGCCACGGCTTCGGCGGCGACATCTACCCGATCAATCTGCGCCGCGCCGAGGTGCTCGGACGCCGCGCCTACCCGACGATCGCCGCGGTGCCGACGCCGCCCGACGTCGCGATTCTCGCGGTGCCACCGGCCGCGCTCGTCCAGAGCGTGCGCGAGGCGGCCGAGGCCGGCGTCGGCGGCTGCGTCATCATCTCCACCGGCTTCGCCGAGGCCGGCGCCGACGGCGCCGCCCGTCAGGCCGAGCTCGTGGAGATCACGCGGCGCACCGGCATCCGGCTCGTCGGGCCGAACTGCATGGGACTGATCGTGCCGCACCACCGGCTGGCGCTCTGCTCGTCGGTCGTGCTCGACACCGAGCGGCTGCACGACGGGGCGATCGGTCTCGTCAGCCAGAGCGGCGCCCTGATGGTCTCGATCTTCGACCGCGCCGGCGCCGACGGCCTCGGCTTCCGCCACTGCGTCTCGCTCGGCAACCAGGCCGATCTCGAGATCAGCGACTTCGTCGAGTACATGGTCGACGAGCCGGGCACCGAGGCGATCTGCGTGTACCTCGAGGGGCTGCTCGACGGACCGCGCTTCCGCGCCGCGCTCGCCGCGGCGCGGCAGGCTGGCAAGCCGGTGCTCGTCGTGAAGACCGGACGCACCGACGCCGGGGTGAAGTCGGCCCGCTCGCACACGGCCAGCCTGGCCGGCGCCTACGACGTCTTCGCGGCCGTCTGCCGGGAGGAAGGCGCGGTCCTCGCGCACGATCCCGACGACATGGTGCGCGCCGCCCATTTCCTGATCCGTCATCGCGCCCCGCGGCGCGGCGGCGTGGCGATCCTGTCCTCCTCCGGCGGCGGGACCGGCATCGCCGCCGACCGTGTGACCGAGCTCGGCGTGCCGATCGCCCGGCTGGCGGCGGCGACCCGGGCGCAGCTCGGCGAGATCCTGCTGCCGCCGCAGGCCGACAACCCCGTCGACCTCGGTGGCCGCAAGGCTCCCGAGGAGGTGGAGATCGCCGGCGAGGCCGCGCGCATCATGCTGGCCGACCCCGACGTCGCCTGGGGCCTCGTCGTCCTCACCTCGATGCCGTTCTTCGCGCGCCGCGCGCGGCTCATTGGCGAGGCGGCGCTGGCCGCCGACAAGCCCGTGATGATCGCGCTCACGCCCGGTCCGGCCGCCGACGCGCCCCGCCAGGCGCTGCGCGAGATCGGCCAGTTCTACTTCGATCGCTTCGAGGATGCCGTGCGCGTCCTCGGGCTGATCGCCGACCACGATGCGCTGGCGGCGAGGCCGCCGGCCTCGCCGGCACGGCCGGCCGGCGTGCCCACGGCGAGCGCCCTGGCCGTGCTGCCCGAGGGCCCGCTCGAGCTCTACGGGCTCGAGTTCCCCCCGGAGTGGCAGGTCTCGACGCCGGAGACGGCCGCCGACGCCGCGGCGTCGCTCGGCTTTCCGGTGGCCCTCAAGGCGCTCTCGCGAGGCATCGTCCACAAGAGCGACGTGGGCGGGGTCCGCCTCGACCTCGGCTCGCGTGAGGCCGTCGTCGCCGCCGCGCGTGAGATGGCCGAAGCGCTCCCCCGCTCGGCACCGGGCGCGGCCCTCGAGGGCTTCGTCGTGCAGCCGATGGTCCGCGGCGAGGTCGAGGTGATCGTCGGCGCGCGGCGCGATCCGACCTTCGGTCCGGTGGTGCTGGTGGGCCTCGGCGGCATCGCCGTCGAGATCCTGAACGACGTCGCACTCGCCCCGGCGCCGGTGAGCGTCGCCCGGGCGCGGACGATGCTCGCCGGGCTGCGCGGGGCGCCCCTGCTGCACGGGGTCCGTGGCCGCGCCGCGGTCGACGTCGCCGCCGTCGCCGACGCGCTGGTCGCCCTGTCGTGGCTCGCCGCCGACCTCGGCCCGCGCCTCGTCGATCTGGAAGTCAACCCGCTCATCGCCGGCCGCGCGGGCCACGGCGCGATCGCTGTCGACGCCCGCGGCCAGCTCGGGGCCAAGAAGGAGTCTCCCGCATGAGGTTTCCCCGTGGCGTCACGGTCACGGTCGGCCTTCTCCTGTTGGCCGCCAGCCCGGCCTCGCCGCAGTCGGTGCTTCGCATCGGGCTCAACGACGATCCCGACGCGCTCGATCCCACGATCAGCCGCGCCTACGTCGGCCGCCTCGTCTTCGCCGCCTTCTGCGACAAGCTGTTCGACGTCACGCCCGATCTGAAGATCGTCCCCCAGCTCGCCACCGGCTACCAGTGGGCGCCCGATCACCGGTCACTGCAGATCGCGCTGCGGCCCGGCGTGAAGTTCCACGACGGGGAGCCGCTCGACGCCGAGGCGGTGCGCTTCAACATCGAGCGCCATCTCTCCACGCCGGGCTCCTTCCGCAAGTCGGAGATCGGCGAGGTCAAGAGCGTCGACGTCGTCAACGCCCTGACCGTGCGGCTCAACCTGTCCCAGCCGCTGGTGCCGCTGCTGGCGGCGCTCACCGACCGCGCCGGCATGATGGTCTCGCCGAAAGCGGCGCGGGCGCTGGGCGACAAGCTCGGCACGCGGCCGGTCTGCGCCGGTCCCTACCGGTTCGTCGAGCGCGTCGCCCAGGGCCGGATCGTCGGCGAGCGCTTCGCGGACTACTGGGACAAGGCCAGCATCCACATCGACCGCGTCGAGTTCGTGCCGATCACCGATTCGACGGCGCGGCTGGCCAGTCTCCGGTCGGGCGACCTGCAGATGATGGAGCGCGTGTCGCCGACCGACCTGGCCGAGGTCCGCGCCGACAGCCGGCTGAAGGTCGTCGGCGTGCCCGAGCTCGGCTACCAGATGATCCCGCTCAACGTCAACAACGGCCCGCGCGGCAAGCTGCTCGGCGCCGATGCGCGCGTGCGCCAGGCCATCGATCTCGCCATCGACCGCGAGACGCTCATCAAGACCGTGTTCAACGGCGAGTACATCGCCGGCAACCAGTTCGTGAGCCCGGCCAGCCCCTACTACAACGCGAGGCTGCCGGTGCGCGCGCGCGACGTCGCCCGCGCCCGCCAGCTCCTGCGCGAGGCCGGGCAGCCGAATCTCACGTTCACGCTCATCGTGCCGCCCGAGCGCGATCGCCAGGAAGTGGCGCAGATCATCCAGGCGATGCTGGCCGAGGCCGGCATCACGCTGAATCTGCAAACGCAGGAGAACGTCACGATGCTGCAGAACGGCCGCAAGGGGGACTTCGACGCCTACTTCACGTTCTGGAGCGGGCGCCCGGACCCCGACGGCAACGTGTTCTCGTTCTCCACGTGCAACGGCGCCCAGAACGACTCGCACTACTGCAACGCCGACGTCGACGCGTTGCTGACGCGGGCTCGCCAGGTGGCCGAGCCGGCCGAGCGCAAGCGCCTCTACGACCAGGCCACCGAGGTCATGCTCCGAGACCTGCCGCGCCTGATCCTCTGGCACCGTCGTGTCTTCACCGGCTACAGCGGGCGCCTGCAGGGCTTCACGCCTCATCCCGATGGCATCATCCGGCTCCGGGGCCTCCGGCTCAGCTAGCTCGTGCCGCGTTGACCGTCTACATCGCCCGGCGGCTCACCGTCCTGGTGCCGACGCTGCTCGTCGTCTCGGCGCTGATCTTCTCCCTCCAGCAGCTCCTGCCCGGCGATCCCGCGCTCGCGCTGGCCGGCGAGGAGCACGATCCGGCCGCGGTGGCGGCGATCCGCCACCGCTATCATCTCGACGAGCCGGTCGTCGTGCAGTACGGCCTCTGGCTGGCCCGCGTGGTGCGCGGCGATTTCGGCGAATCCCTGCGCAACCGCATTCCCGTGGCCGAGCTGCTCGCCGCCAAGCTGCCGGTGACGCTCGAGCTGGCGGTGGCCTCGATGCTGATCGCGCTGGCCATCGGCATCCCGGCCGGCGTCGTATCGGCGGCGCGCCAGGGCACGCCGCTCGATCTGGCCGCCAACCTCGTGGCGCTGTCGGGTCTCTCGGTGCCGCACTTCTGGCTCGGCATCATGCTCATCCTGCTGTTCGCGGTGCGCCTGGGCTGGCTGCCGGCCTCGGGGTACGTCCCGCCCTGGGAAGACCTCCGTCGCAACCTGACGACGATCCTCATGCCGGCGGTCGTGCTCGGCACCGGGGTGGCCGGGGTGATGATGCGCCACACGCGCGCGGCGATGTTACAGACGCTCCACGCCGACTACGTCCGCACCGCGCGCGCCAAGAGCGTCCCCGAGCGGCTGGTCGTCCTCAAGCACGCGCTGCGCAACGCGCTGATCCCGGTCATCACCCTCGGCGCCATCGAGTTCGGCCGACTGCTCTCGGGCGCGGTGCTCACCGAGCAAATCTTCGCGATCCCCGGCTTCGGCAAGCTGCTGGTCGACGGCGTGTTCAATCGCGACTACGCCGTCGTGCAGGGCGTGGTGCTCGTCTCGGCCGGACTGTACGTGCTGCTCAATCTGCTGGCCGACGTGCTGTACTTCGTCGCCAATCCGCGGCTGCGAGGGGCCACGTGAGGCGTCTGCTCCGGCGGCCGTCGGCGCTCCTCGCCGTGGCGGTGGTCGCCGGGTTCATCGCCATCGCGCTGGCGGCGCCGCGGCTGGCGCCGTTCGACCCGATTGCCCAGAACTTCCTGGCGGTGCGCAAGCCGCCCTCCGGCGTGTACGTGCTGGGCACCGACGAGGTCGGTCGCGACGTGCTCTCGCGCCTGATCTGGGGGGCCCGCGCCTCGCTCCTCGCCGGCGTCATCCCGGTCGCGATCGCCCTCGGGCTGAGCATCCCGTTCGGCCTGCTGTCGGGCTATGCCGGCGGCTGGATCGACGCCGTCATCATGCGCGTGACCGACGCGATGCTGGCGGTGCCG
>Ga0209474_10001936_pt1 | contig 19547 bp, 16 predicted proteins | sample GraSoiAngelo_145_FD_185902 | JGI IMG/M metagenome (GOLD analysis project Ga0209474, IMG submission 185902) | Grasslands soil microbial communities from the Angelo Coastal Reserve, California, USA - 14_1009_05_20cm (SPAdes) (version 2) | ecosystem: Environmental > Terrestrial > Soil > Grasslands... | reverse complement strand
CCGGGCGAGGTCGCGCGCTTTCTGCCGCGCGCGCTTCCACTCCGGCGGCCCGGCCGACCGATCGACGCCGATCGTGATGAGCGAGACGCGCAACTGCTCGGGCAGGAGGAAGCGCGGCGTGTTCTCGCGGTAGAACGCCGCCGCGTCCGCCTCGGTGACGCGGCATTTGGCGCCGACGCTCTCCTCGGAGACGCGCTGCATCATCAGCGCGCGCAGGATGCTCGCGCGGATCTCCGGCAGCGTCGCGCCCGAGGCGCGGCGCGCCTTCTCGAATTCCTGCTCGTCGCGATACCCCTTCTTCGCGCGCGCCAGCGCCTGCTCGATCTCGGCGCCGGCGACGCGAACGTTCGTCCGCACGGCTTCCTGGTACCGCAGCTCCTCGTCGATCAGCCCGTCGAGCGCCCGACCGCGCAGCTCGGTCAGCTTCGCCGGCTTCAGGCTCTGGTGGTACGACGTGAGCGGGACGATCGTGTTCATCGCGGCTTCGACGTCGTTCGAGCGAATGGGTGCGTCGTTCACGAGCGCGACAACGTCGCCCGCCCGCGCGCGGTCCGTCGCGTTCGACGGCACCGGCGCGAGCTGAGCGGCGAAGACCGCGACGGCGACGATCGGTATCAGGAGCACCAGCACCGCCGCCGTCTCGGATGCGAGCGAGCGTCTCACTTGATGTGGCACGTCAGGCAGATCGCGCTGCCCGCGTTCGATTTCCGCAGGAACGATCCCTGCGCGTTGCTGTGCGGGTTGTGGCAGCTCGCGCACTCGACGGTTGCGGTCGCCGTCGACGATCCATAGAGCGGCAGCGGCCCGACCGTGCCGACGGTGATCTTCGTCCCCGTGATCGCCTGCGTGTTGAACTCGGTCGGCGTCGCCGCCCGCGCCGTCTCATAGATGATCGTGATCGGATGGTCGTTGCGCAGGTCGGTGCCGAGGAACGGCGTGCCGCCGGCGAGAATGTTGCCCGTGCCGGTGCCGTTGTTGCCGTAGGTCGCCTTCGCCGTCGCCTGCCGCGTGAACGCGGTGCTCGCCGCGTGCGCGACGCCGCTGAGGTTGGTCAGCACGTCGATCGCGATGCTGCCGTCGTGGCAGCTCAGGCACGCGCCCGACACGCTGCTCTGGATCGCCGCCGCCGTCGGCGCAGCCGCATCGAGCGTCGAGCTCGCGTACACCTGGTAGGTCGCCGCAGAGCCGCTGCGGTTCCACAACGGCACCGACACGCTGCCCATGTGAGGCGTGTGACAGAACACGCACGTCTGCCCGTTGATGTTCGCGTCGGTGTTGCGGATCGCCGAGCCCGCGCTGAAGTCGTGCGGGCCGAAGGCGATTGTGTTCTGTGCCGCCGCACGACCGGCCCCGCAGAGCACGATCAGCGAGGCGCCGAAAAATACTCTTCTCATAGGTTCACCCCTTCGGTTCAATCGAGCCGATGCCACGCTCCGCCAGCTCGATCCGCGACGCGGACCGGGCGGCGGGCGTCTTCGACCGTCCGGCGCCGGCCGGCGGCGCGCGGCCGCCGGTCAAGCGCGCACCGCACCAGGTCGCCATCACTTCCGCTGCGCGTTCTGGATCACGCGCTGAAACACCTGCACGCGCGCGTTTCCCTGGTCCGCGACGTAGATCCGATCCTCGTCGTCCACGAAGAGTCCGGCCGGCAGCAGGAACTCGCCCGGGCCGTCGCCGGTCGACCCGACGAAGAGCAGGATGCTGCCGTCGGCGTCGAAGATCTGGAAGTTGTTGAACGACGTGTCTGCGACGTAGACGTGCCCTTCGCTGTCGACGCCGACGCCTTTCGCGCGATTCAGATGGCCGGGGCCGTCGCCCTGCGTGCCGATGCTCTTCACGAGGGTTCCGGACGGATCGAAGATCTGCACGCGGAAGTTCAGCGTGTCGGTCACGTACAGCCGCCCGCTGCGATCGACCGAGAGATTGGTGGGGAAGTTGAACTCGCCGGCCTCGGTGCCGCGTTTCCCGATCGCGCGGATGAAGACGCCGTCGGTCGACGAGTAGCACAGCACCTGATGCTTCTTCGCGTCCGCGACGTACAGGATCGCGCGCCCGCGATCGATCGCGAGCCCCGACGGATTTTCGAGCTCCCCTTCGTGCCCGATGGCAATCGCAACCGTGCCGTCGGGACGGTAGCCGACGACGCGTTTGAGCGTCGCGTCGGCGACGAACACCGTGTCGGCCGCGTCGATCGCGACCCCGATCGGCTTCACGACCTTCAGCGGACCTTTTTCGCCGATGAAGGTGACCGACTTCGCGTGCGAATCGAACACGAAGACGCGCCGCGCCGCCGTGTCGGTGACGAAGACGCGGCCGTCGCGCGCGACCGCGATGCCGTACGGCTTCATCAGCTGCGTGGCCGGTCTGTCGATGTCGGGTCCGATCAGCAGCGACTTCCATCCGCCGCCGGGCTTCTTGAAGTCGGTCAGCCCGTGGTAGGCCGTGACGTACCGGATCCGCGGCAGGTCGGGCGGCAGCGGCCACACCGGCGCCGCCGCCGGCGCGGCCTTCTTCTTGTCCGCAGCGCCGACGGTCGCCAAACATGCGGCGACCATCAGGCCGACCATGAACGCGACGGACAGGGACGTGCGTCGGATCATCATGTCCTCACATCAGAATTTGTGGCAGCGGACGCACAGCGGGCTCGTGCCCATCGCGCCGAACCGCAGCAGCTTCGCGCCCGCCGAGCCGTGCGGGTTGTGGCAGCTCGCGCAGCGAAGCGTCCGTGTCGGTTCCGCCGGATCGCGCCGGCCGTCCACCGGATGGCCGATCGTCGGGTGTCCCGCGCGAAGCGATGTGTCGAGCGCGACGTGAGGCGCCGTGGCGATCAACCGATCCAGTCCCTCGACGGGACCGCGTCCGAAGAGCGCGCGCGGATCCGCGGCAGGCTGCGCGCTCGTCTTCTCCAGATGGCACGCGAGACATACGAGGTTGGCGGCCGCTTTCATCTGCCCTGGATGCGATCCGGCGTGCGCGTCGTGGCAGATGCTGCACGCGGCGGCGGCCGGCGCGTGGACGTGCGGCTGCGTCAGCGCCTGCCCGATGTCCTCGTGGCATCGCACGCACGCGCGATTGCCTTCGTCCGCGAGCTGGAACCTGTACGGCGAACCGTGCGGATCGTGGCACGCGGTGCAGCGCCCCGCCGCCACCGGCGCGTGCCGATGCGCCTGCTTCAGCCGCTCGCCGTTTTCCTGGTGGCACGACACGCAGAGCGCCGTCGTGTCGCCGTTTGCGCCGGCGCTCTTGAGCGCGATGCGCCGGCGGCCTGCGTCGGTGGAGACCACGTGGCACGCGGCGCAGTCGCCGGCGGCCACGGGGCCGTGCAGCACCTTCCGCGCCGTGACGGTGTCGTGGCAGCCGGCGCAATCGGCCTTCGCCATCCCCGTCACGGGCGGATGTTCCGCTGCCGCGGCACCAAGCGTTCTGGCACAGAGAGCTGTCATGATGAGTACCACTCGCAGCGCGCAGGGCATCACCGGCCCGCGGCGGCGACCTGCCTCCGATAGCGCGTCATCGCGGACCATGCCGCGGCGGCGCCCGCTCGTTCGCCGGCAATGCACGCGCGCGGATCGACGTCGCTGATCGCCTGCGCCCGCTCGAACGCGCGCTCGGCCTGCGCGGCGTCGCCCGCGGCCCACAGCAGATACCCCAGATAACCCGCGGCCGCGGCGTCGTCGCGCTTCGAGAGATCGGCGAGCGCGTCCTGCGCCTCCGGCAGCGGGCGCGCCGCCGCCGACGCGTCGATCGCCGAAAGGCGCGCGCGCTCGCGCCGCACGGCGCCGCTGCGCGCATCGATCGCCGCCGCGCGATCGAGCAGCTCGCGCGCCGAGGCGCGATCCGCCGCGTCGATCGCGAGCGCGGCGAGCTCGACGAGCGGATCGGCGAACCGCGCGTCGGCCTGCGACGCGAGCTCGAAGCTGCTGCGCGCGGCGTCGGCGTGCCCCTGCTGCAGCTGCAGACGTCCGAGCTGCAGCCGCCGGAGCGCCGCCGGGACGACGGCCGCGTTCGCCGCGGGGGCGGCGTGCAGCCGTGCGATCCCGGCGGTCGCATCGATCGCATCGAACAGCGCCTCGCGCTGCTCGTGCGAGTAGCCGTACAGGAAATACGAGAGGCGTCCGCGCTCGTCGACGACCGCCGTCGACGGCACCGTCACGACGCCGTACGCGTGGAACAGCTCGAGGCCGCGATCGACGAGGACCGTCACGCGCGGGTGGAGACGGTCGATCAGGTCGCGCAGCTCCTTCGCGTCGCCCTCGTCAGGCGAGAAGCGGTCGACGTTGACCGCCGCAACCGTCACGCCGTGCGCGGCGAGGTCGGCCGACGCCGCGTCGAGCCGCTTCAGCTCCTCGACCGAGCGGTCGCTCCAGCCCGCCCAGAAGACGATCACGATCCCGCGCTTGCCCTTGAGATCGGCGAGCGGCCGCGACTGCCCCGCGAGATCGCGCAGCACGAGCATCGGCGCTGCGCCGCCGACCGCCGGCCGCTCGTCCGCCGCGGCGGCGGCGCGCGCGAGGAGCGCGATTGCGAGGAGCGCGGCGCGCGTCATTCCAGATGCCACGTCATTTCCCTCCAGCCGTGCCGATACGCGTGAGCGCACGGCTGTAGGTCTTCGGCAGGTGACACCCCGGCGCGCAGCGCCCGCCGTCGGCGGTCTGCGTGTAGCCGACCGGCATCTGCCAGTCGCCGAACGGCACCGTTTCGCGCAGGTGCTTGGGCACCGTGCTCGAGTGCGCCTCGTGGCACGCTCGGCACGTCCGCCCTTTTTCCGTCCGGTTCACGTGAAGGAAGTGGAGGTTCTGATCGCCGTCGCGGAAGCCGGTCACCGTCGCCGTCCGCTCGACTTTGGCGAGATCGGGCTCGTGGCATGTGAAGCAAAGCTCGTAGTTCTTCGGTTCGTACGGGCTGTAGAAGGTTTCCGGATAGTCCTTCCGCAGCAGGCGGAAATGCTCCGAGTCGTGCGGCAGATGGCAGCCGACGCAGTCCTGCTGGCGGATGGGGCCGTGCAGATCGGTGTGCGTCTGCAGCCAGCTCTTGACGTTCTGCACCTTGCCGGACGGCGCGTCCTGCTCCTTGTCGTGGCACGACAGGCACAGCTGCATCGACGTGCCCTTCAGCTGCTTGTCGAAATCGCTCGCGTGCGGGTCGTGGCAGTTCAGGCACTCACGATCGACCGCGACCGCCTCGTGCTGCACGCGCGCCGTGACGAGCTCCTTGCGCAGCGTCTTGTGGCACGCGAGGCACTGCTCGGCGCTGTCGTTGCGAATCTGGTACTTCGACGGCGACGCGTGCGGGTTGTGGCACGTCGCGCAGTCCTCTTTCACGGGCGCGTGCGTGAAGCGCTTCTCCGCGAGCCGCGCCTTCATGTCGACGTGGCACTTCTGGCAGAGATCCGACCCGAACACGCGCACCTGCGCCGGCTCGTCGCTGCCGTGCGGATCGTGGCAGGCGAGGCATTCGCCCGCGGCGACCGGTCCATGCACGAACTTGTCGTTCTTCTTCACCATCTGATGGCAGACCGTGCATTTCTTGTCGTCGAACGCGTGCGCGTCGCGCGTCTTCGGCACGTGGCAGCTGACGCAGTCGGCGAGCTTCGGGTGCACCGCCGCGTGCTTGGGCACCGCCGCATGGCAGCTCACGCACGCGCCGGCGGCCGCCGTCGCGGGCGGCGCCTGGCGCGCGGCCGCGCTCGGCGGCGCCGCCGGTTTCGCCGCGGCCGCCGGCGCCGGCGGCTGCTGCGCCGCGCGCACCTGCACGACCGAGATCGCCGTCAGCGCGATCGCGATCGCCGCCGCCCACCTGTTCCAAATGTCGCCGGCGATCAGTCGCATCGCCGGCTTCCGACAACAGTCACAGAGAGTCCCTCTCGCCGGACGGGCTCGAGCCCGCCCGGTGGCATCAACCCGGAGTCGTGTGGGCGCGTTAGTTCTGCGATCCCGACTGCGTGGTGGTCGTCGTGCGCGCGACGCCCGGCGCCGCCGTCAGCACGACGTGGATGCTGATCTCGTCGCTCACGCCGACGCCGAGATACGTCGGCTCGGGGATCTGGAACGCGGAGATCTTGAGCGGGAAGCTCGCGTCGACCTTGTAGGTCCTGCCGTCCTGCTGGAGATCGGCGGTGCCGGCGATGTCGCGCTGCTGGCCGTGCAGCGTCAGCGTGCCCGAGAAGGTGGTCTTGCCCGAGAGCTTCTGGATCTTGATGTTCTCGAACTTCGCGACGGCGAAGTCGGCGCCCTTCTGGACCTCGAGGTAGTTATTGCGCAGATGACGATCGCGCAGCGAGATGCCGGTCTCGAGCTTCATCAGCTCGACGGCAAACGTCCCCTTGACCGCGCCGCCGTTGTCAGGCGTGACGCTCCCCGTCATGGCCGTCGTTTTTGCGTCGAAGCTGCCGCCGATCGTCAGCGGGCAGGTGACGGTCACTTCGGCGCTCGTCACGCGCAATGCTTCGTCGGCGTGTGCAGCGGCGGGCACGAGGATGGCGGCCATCGCGGCCGCGGCGAGCAGACAGTTTGGACAAACATTCTTCATCGCGTTGCCTCCTTGAAAGAGCACTTCGTGGCCGAAGAGGGGCAACCGATGTGCCAGTGATGCGTGAGCGGCCCGCGCGCGAGCGGCGTAACGTGAAGAAGACGCCGATGTTTCCAAGGATCGATCGCGATTAACAATCGTGCAATCGCGCGCGCGTTAAATGACGATCGACGTCCGCTCGTCGCGCGCCGCGCGGCGAATGTTCGTGGCTGCTCGACAGAATCGTACGTGCGCCCGCCGCACGCGCGATATTCATGAGACATTCTGCACACGACGCGGCGCGACACGAACGAACATCAGTGCCCTGTGGATCGTCGGCCACAAACATCAGGCCAACGAGGACAGCGATCGCGCTGCTTGAGCAAATGAACTTCGATCCGCTTCCGCTCGTCTTCATCCCCACATGGCCATCATCGTCGGCGACGTCGTGTACGCGCTGCGCGTCATGCGCCGCCGCAAGGGCTTCTCCTTCGCGGTGCTGCTCTCGACGGCGCTCGGCGTGGGCGCGACCGCGTCGATCTTCAGCCTGATCGACGCGTTCCTGCTGCGGCCCCTGCCGGTCCCCGACACGTCGCGCGTCGTGCGCCTCGCGTCGCTCACCGAGGCCAGCCCGGTCGGCCGCTTCTCCTACGCGGAAATCGACGACATCCGGAACCAGGCGCAGTCGTTCGCCGGCCTCGCGACGTCGAAGAACGCCATCTTCGGCTTCGCGCGCGAGCGCGGCGAGCAGGCGCGCGTGACGATCGGCGTCCTGGTCAACGGCGAGTTCTTCTCGACGCTCGGCGTCGCGCCGGCGCTCGGCCGCGCCTTGACCGCAGACGACGATCGGAGGGCGGGGGAGCGCCCTGTCGTCGTCATCAGCCACGGCATGTGGCAGCGCGAGTTCGGCGGCCGCGCCGACCTCGTCGGGCAGACGCTCCGGCTGAACGCCTCGGAGTTCACGATCGTCGGCGTCGCGCCGGCGTCGTTCACCGGCTTGCAGCCGTTCCTCCAGCCGGCGCTCTACGTGCCGCACACGATGATTCGCGAGGCCACGGGCGCGAGCCGCGACGGGCTGACCAACCGCGCCGAACGCTCCGTGGACGTGTTCGCGCGGCTGAAGCCTGGCGTCGGGATCGAGCGCGCACGCGACGACATGCGCCGGGTCGCCGCCGAGATGGCGCGCGAGCATTCGGACGCGAACAGAGGCCGGAGCGCGATGGTCTTCTCCCAGGCCGGCTTCCGGATCGCGGAAGCGCCCGACAACCTCACGCTCTCATGGCTGTTCTTCGGCGTCGCGGCGCTCGTCCTGTCGATCGCGTGCATCAACGTCGCGAACCTGCTGCTGTCGACCGCGCCCGCGCGCCTCCGCGAGACGGCGGTGCGTCTGGCGATCGGCGCGAGCCGATTGCAGCTGCTCCGTCAGTTCCTGATCGAAAGCGCCGTGCTGTCGACGGCGGGCGCCGCCGCTGGCCTCGGCATCGCCGCCGGATGCGCGGCGTTCATCCGATCGATCACGATCGCGAGCGATCTGCCGCTCCAGCTCGACGCGCACGTCGACGCGCGCGTCGCGCTGTTTGCGCTCGCGGTCGGCTTGCTGTCCGGCCTCGTCTCGGGGCTGCTGCCGGCCATTCGCGCCACGCGCGCTGACGTCAACGCCGTGCTGAAGGCGAGCGAGACTCGCATGGCCGCGCCGCGGGGGTGGATGCGGCAGGCGCTCGTCGTCGCGCAGGTCGCCGTCGCGCTGGTGATGATGATCCTCTCGGGCCTGTTCCTCGAGAGCATCCGGGCCGCGCGGCGATCCGATCCCGGCTACCGCGTCGATCACATCCTGACGATGGGGTTCGATCCGCGCATCGCGCAGTACGATCTCGACGCGACGCGCGCGTTCTACCGGCGCCTGATCGGCCGCGTGGAGGCGCTGCCCGGCGTGCGCGCCGCGGCGCTCGGCCAGCACATCCCGCTCGGCGTGTCGAGCAGCGCCACCGAGATCGCGATTGCCGGCTACGACGCGGGCCCCAACCGCCGGACGATCTCGGTCGGCAGCTCGATCGTGGACCAACGCTACTTCGACGTCCTGGGCATCCCGATCCTCCGCGGCCGCGCGTTCACGGCGCGGGACACGGCGTCGGCGCCGCCGGTGGCGATCGTCAACGACGCGATGGCGGCAAAGTACTGGCCGTCGCGCGAGGCGATCGGCTCGACGATCACGATCCAGTCGTCGCCGCCGGTGACCGCGCAGGTCGTCGGCGTCGCGCGCGTGTCGAAGACGCGCGACATCAGCGAGCCGCCGCAGCCGTTTCTCTATCTGCCGCTCGCGCAGCAGCGGCAGACGACGATGGTGCTGTTCGTCCACACCGACGCCGATCCGGCGGCGATGGCCGGCGCGGTGCGTGGCGAAGTACGCGCGCTCGATCCGAACCTGCCGATCTACGACGTACGGACGCTCGCGTCGCACTTCGAGCAGCAGGCGCTGCTCGGCGTGCGGCTCGTCGCGCAGGTCGTCACCGCCGTCGGTCTCGTCGGCCTCGGGCTGAGCGTGCTCGGGCTCTACGCGGTCGTGGCGTACGCGGTGAGCCAGCGCACGCGCGAGATCGGGATTCGCATGGCCGTCGGCGCGAGCGCCGGCCGCGTGCTCGGCATGGTGCTGCGCCAGGGGCTGACGCTCACCGCCATCGGGATCGGCATCGGGCTGCTGCTCACGCTGGCGCTGAGCACTGTGCTGCGCGAGCTCGTGGACGGCGTGAACCCGCGCGATCCGGCGATCTACGCGCTCGGCACCGCGGTGCTGCTGTCGATTGCGCTGGCCGCCACCTACGTCCCCGCGCGCCGCGCGTCGTCGATCGATCCGCAGGCCGCGCTGCGGGCTGAATGATTCACAGCCTCGCGTCCATCAGCACCGCGCGGATTCGGTCCACGAGGCGATCGCCCGGGCAGGGCTTGGTGAGGATGGCGGCGGCGCCGACGGCGACGGCGTGCTGCGACAGGTTGTGCTCGTCGGAGGCGGTGAGCAGGATCACCGGGATGTCGGCGGTCGCCGGATGGCTCTTGATCCGCGTGCACGTCTCCCAACCGTCCATGCCGGGCATGAGCACGTCGAGCACGATCGCCTGCGGCCGCTCGGCGATCGCCACCGCGACTCCCTCGCGCCCGCTGCTCGCGGTGCGCACCTGAAAGTGCGGCTCGAGCGCGATCTCGTAGAGGTCCCGTTCGGGCGCGTAGTCGTCGACGAGCAGCAGCCTCGGAAGCTCGGATGTTGGGCGCATGTTCGCTCCGCCGCCGCACACGGGCGGGACGCTCGGTGTTACGCGTTCACAGCCGGGGTGCACACTTCTGCGCACATCTGTCGGGAAACCGGACGCGTTGGGACGCGGTTATACCAGAAAGAGCACGAACGGTGCCGACGCGCGCCGCGCGGCGTGTTTTCGGTATCATCGCGCGTTGCACGACGGACGCGCCGCCCGCGCGGCCAGCAAGGAGAATGACGATGGCTGACGAGACCCACACGCAGGACGACCGCACGGCCGCGCCGCCCGAGCTCTCGAGGCGCGACTTCGTCGCACTGTCCGTCGCCGCCGGGATTGCCGCCGCGGCCGGCAGCGGCGCGCAGGCGGCGGGCGAGGTCGTCGAGACCGACGTCCAGGTGAAGACGCCGGACGGCGTCTGCGACGCGGCGTTCATCCATCCCGCGAGCGGCGCGCATCCGGCGGTGATCATCTGGCCCGACGCGTTCGGGCTGCGGCCGTCCATGCGCGACATCGGCAAGCGCATCGCCGCCGAAGGGTACTCGGTGCTCGTCCCGAACCCGTTCTACCGTGTCGCCAAGGCGCCGGTGATTGCCGATCCGTCGTCGTTCGACTTCCAGAACCAGGCGGACATGGCGAAGCTGCGGCCGCTGATGGGATCGATCGGCGCCGCCGGCGCGGCGGAGAAGGACGCGGCCGCGTTCGTCGCGTACCTCGACGCGCAGCCGCAGGTCGCCAGGCAGAAGAAGATCGGGACGCAGGGCTACTGCATGGGCGGGCCGCTCGTCGTCCGCTCGGCGGCGGCCGTGCCGGATCGCATCGGGGCGGGCGCCTCGTTCCACGGCGGCGGCCTCGTGACCAACGCGCCCGACAGCCCGCATCTGCTCGCGCCGAAGATCAAGGCGCGGATGTACTTTGGCGTCGCGTCGAACGACGACGAGCGTCAACCGGACGGGAAGGACAAGCTGCGCGAGGCGTTCGCCGCCGCGAAGGTGCCGGCGGAGATCGAGGTCTATCCGAGCCTGCACGGCTGGTGCGTGCCTGACATGCCGATGCAGAACGGCAAGCCGATTTACAACAAGCCTGACGCCGAGAAGGCGTGGGCGAAGCTGGTCGCGCTCTACAAGCGAGCTCTCGCGTAGGCGCCGGACCGTGTGAGATCCTGGATCCGATCCAGGATCCGATCCAGGATCCGATCCAGGATCAGATCCAGGATCAGATCCAGGATCAGATCCAGGATCAGATCCAGGATCCGATCCTGGATCTGATCCTGGATCGGATCGGGGCTAGCCGGGGGCTAGCCGTCGGTGATGTCTTCGAGGCATGCCTGAGCTTTCGATGTTATGGTTGTTCGTCGGCGCTTCGGTCGCCCTGCTGCTGACGCCGGGGCCGGCGGTGCTGTACATCGTCACGCGCAGCATCGATCAGGGACGCCTGGCGGGGCTCGTATCAGTGGTGGGAATCTGCACTGGGACGCTGTTCCACGTCGCCGCCGCCGCGCTCGGGCTCTCGGCGCTGCTGGTCTCGTCGGCCGTCGCGTTCAGCGTCGTGAAGTACCTCGGCGCGGCCTACGTGATCGCGCTCGGCATCCAGACGCTGCTGCGCCCTGACACGGCGCCGTCGACGATCGCGCTCGAGCCAGTCGGGCTCCGGCGCGTCTTCGCGCAGGGCGTAATCGTCAACCTGCTCAACCCGCACACCGCGCTCTTCTTCTTTGCGTTTCTGCCGCAGTTCGTGAACCCCTCGAAAGGGCGCGTGGGGCCGCAGATGGCCGGCCTCGGCCTGCTGTTCGTCGCCTTGGCGTTCACGACCGATTCAGCGTGGGCGCTCGCCGCCGGCACCGCCGGCCAGTTGCTGAAGCGCCATCCGCTCTTCGCCCGCGGACGGCGGTACGCGACCGGCGGCGCCCTGATCGGCCTCGGCGCCGCGACCGCCTTCGCCGGCGGACGGAAGTAATTAAGAATTAGGAATTTGGAATTGAGAATTCGTCGTCACACCGTTCTCTGGTCGTCACGAATTCTTAATTCTTAATTCTTTTAATTCTTAATTCCGCGCGTCAGTCACACCGTAGCGCGTCCATCGGATCGAGGCGCGCCGCGCGGCGCGCCGGGATCGCGCACGCCGCGAAGGCGACCAGCGCGAGCAGCAGGCCGACGCCCGCAAACGTCGGCGGATCGTCGACGGGCACCGCGTAGACGAGGCTCGCGATCGCGCGTCCGAGGAGCGACGCGGCGGCGAGCCCCGCGCCGATGCCGGCGGCGGCGACGATCATGCCCTCCTTCACGATCAACCGCATCACGCCGCCGGGCCGCGCGCCGAGCGCCATCCGCAAACCGATTTCCCGCGTGCGCTGGTTCACCGAGTACGCGATCACGCCGTAGATGCCAATCGCGGCGATCAGCACCGCGACGGCCGCGAACGCGCCGAGCAGCGTTGCGCTCAGCCGCGGCTGCGCCGCGCTCGCCGACAGCCACTCGTCCATCGTCCGCACGGTCGCGAGCGGCAGCTCGCCGTCGATCTCGTGCACCTTCTGCCGCAGCGCCGGCAGCAGCGTCTCCGGCGGCACGTCCGCGCGCACGACGACGTCCATCAGCGGCCACGCGCGCGTCGACAGCGGGTAGTAGATCGCCGGCGACTCCTGGTTCAGCGTCGTGCTGCGCACGTCGCCTACGACGCCGACGATGGCGAAGGGGCGCGCGTCGGCGGCGCGGTGCAGGCTGCGCCCGATCGGATCCATGTCGCCAAAGAATTTCCGCGCGGTCGCCTGGCTGACGATCGCGACCGCCGGCGCCCCGGCGCCTTCCGCGTCGGAGAAGTCCCGTCCGCGCAGCAGCGGAATGCTCATCGTCTTGAAGTAGCCCGGGCTGACGATGCGCCAGTCGATCGGCACGGCAGCGTCGGCCGGGAGCGCGGACGGACCCGAGGCCTGCAGCGGCGACGTCGTGTAGTTGCCCTGGCCGAACGGGATGCCGCTCGAGACCGCGGCGCCGCGGACGCCCGGCGCGGCGCGAAGCGATTCGAGGAGCGCGCGATAGAAGCCCGGCGCCTTGTCGGTCAGCGGATAGCGGGACGTGGGCGGCGCGAGCTGAAAGGTGAGAAGCCCGCGCGGCTCGAACCCGAGCCGCACGCGCTGCAGGTTGAGAAAGCTCTCGAGGAGCAGCCCGGCGCCGACGAGCAGCAGCGTGGCGAGCGCGAGCTCCGCCGCGGCGAGCGCGCTGCGCACGCGCGCGCCGCTGCCTCCGCCCGCCGGCCGCGCGGTGTGCTTCAGCATGTCGTGGACGTCGGTCTTCGCCGTATAGCACGCGGGGGCGATGCCGAAGATCAGCCCGGCGAGGAGCGTGAGCCCCGCCGCGAACGACAGCACGACCGCGTCGACGCGTACCGCCGGCACCGGCAGCAGATTGGGCGGCAGCGACGCGTTGATCGCGCGAACCGCCCACACGGCGGCGACGATGCCGATCGCGCCGCCGATCGCGGAGAGCGCCACGCTCTCGACGAGCAGCTGCCGCAGCACGCGGCTCTGCGTCGCGCCCATCGCGACCCGCACGGCAATCTCCTTCTGCCGCGACGCCGACCGCGAGAGCAGCAGGTTCGCGATGTTCGCGCAGGCGATGAGCAGCACGAAGGCGACCGCGCCGAGCAGCACGAGCAGCCCCGTCTTCAGCTGCGCGCTGACGAAGGTGTCGAAAAAGGTGAGCAGGTGCACGCCCCAGTCGCGCATCTCTGGATACGCGGCCGCCACGGCCTGCGCGATCGTGTCGAACTCGGCCTGCGCCTGCTGAATCGTCACGCGCGGCTTCAGGCGGCCGGCGACGAAGATCACGTGGTTCAACCGGATCTCCGTCGACGGATCGATCGTGAGCGGCACGTAGACGTCGCCGCCCGAGATCAGGTTCAACGCCCGCGGCGCGACGCCGACGATCGTGACCGGCAGGCCGTTCAACGTCACCGCGCGGCCGACGACGGCCGGATCGCGGCCGAACCGGCGCGCCCACAGCCCTTCGCCGATCATCGCGACCGGCGGCGCGCCCGGCCGCTCCTCGTCCGGCGTGAACGCGCGGCCGGCGACCGGCGCGAGGCCGAGCAGCGGCATGAGCGAGGGGCTGACGCGATTGCCCGACAGCTGCTCGGGCTCGCCGAGGCCGCTCAGCGTGAAGCTCGAGAAGCCGATCGCGCTGAGCGCGTCGACGCTGCGCGCCCGCTCGCGCCACGAGAGCAAGTTGAGCACCGACGCGCCGAAGTTCGGCAGGCCGAGCGCGTCGTTCTTTTCGGCGACCTGGATCAGCCGACCCGGCTCGGCAAACGGCAGCGGCCGCAGCAGCACCGCGTTGACGACGCTGAAGATCGCCGTGTTGGCGGCAATCGCCAGCGCGACGGTGCCCACGACGGCGGCGGTGAACATCGGCGCGCGGCGGATCAGGCGGACCGCGTAACGGACGTCGTTCAGCAGCACGTGCGCGTGCTCCTTCGGCGCCGTCCGCAGCAGATCGCGGAGGAGATCGATCCAGAGGCGCGCGCGCGGCTCGCGGGCGATGCGGTCGCGGACCATCTGCGCCATCTCGCGGCCGTACTCGTCGCGGAATTCGGCGGGGTAGAGGCGAAGCAGCGCGCGATAGAGGCGATGCATGGCGTCAGCTGTGTTTGACGGCGAGCGTCGTCGCGCGCGCCTGGCGCACGAGCTTCGCGAGACGGGCGATCTCGGCGCGCGCGGTCTTCCGGCCGCGGGGCGTGATCCGGTAGTAGCGCCGCCGCGCATCGTCGCGACCGGCGCCCTGCCGCTCGTCGAGCTCCTCGATCAGCCCGTCGTGGAGCATGCGCTTGAGGGAGCCGTAGAGCGTGCCGGGGCCGAGGCGCAGCGCGCCGTCGGTGCGCGCGGCGACCTCCTGCATGATCGCGTAGCCGTGGCTGTCGCCGTCGGCGAGCGCGATGAGGATGTGGAGAACGGCGGCGGGCAACGCCATCCGCGCGCAACTATATCACGTTCTGATATATCGACGACTGTTACAGTGGGCCGCCCGCTAAATGGTGTCAGGCACGTGCCTGGCACCGGGACACGGCGCGGTGCTCGTTTGCGAACGGTGTCCGATCGCGCGCGGCGCGGCTGGTGGCCAGGGGGCAGGGGTTCGCTGTCTTCGCGCGCCGCAGGCGGAGTACACTCTTCGCCGTCTCTTTCACGAAGGAGCTGCTCATGAAGTGTCGTTTCATCGCCGCGGCGGTCGCTGCCGGCCTCGCGCTGACCGTCGCCTCAACGCCCGCGCGCGCGCAGGACGTGATCTCGAAGGACGCCGCCGCCGAACTCAAAGCCTCGTTCATCAAGGATCTCGACGTGATGCGCGGCAAGTTCGTCGGCCTCGCCGAGGCGTTCCCGGCGGACAAGTACGCCTGGCGCCCGATGGAGGGCGTGCGATCGGTGGCCGAAGTGCTGATGCTCGCCGCGATGGAGGGCTATTCGTTCATTCCCAATTCGTTCGGCGGCAAGCCGGCGAACCTCGGAAGCCGCGAGGAAGCCGCGACGCTGCGCACGCTGTCGGACAAGGCGCAGGTCGTCGACCACGTGAAGAAGGGCTTCGATCACGCCAAGAAGGAGCTGGAGGCGCTCGATCCGTCGGCGATGACCGGCAAGCGCAAGGTGATGGGGATGGATATGTCGGCCTCGCAGGCGGCGCTCGGCGTCGGCGGCGATCTCCACGAGCACCTCGGCCAGCTGATCGCCTACGCGCGCACGAACCACATCGTGCCGCCCTGGAGCAAATAAACCGCAATTGTGCAAGGCAGGAGGGCAGAAAGGCAGAAGGGCAGGAATTCAAGGCAGGAGGGCAGGAAGGCAGGAAGGGCGAGGGCAGGAAGGACGAAGGGTTGAAAGTGAAGGCCGGAAGGCTCGTTTCAACCTTCACCTTTCAACCTTCCACCCTTCCTGCCTTCGTCATTTCACCCTTTCGTCCTTCCTTCATTGAATTTCTGCCTTCCTGCCTTCCTCCCTTCCTGCCTTGCGAGTAATCTGCGATCTGATGCTGCCGAACAGCGATCAGATCCTGCGGGCGGTGATCGAGGCGACGCCCGACGCCATCTTCGTCAAGGACCTCCACGGCCGCTACGTGCTGGTCAACGCGGCGGCGGCGCGGTTCCTCGGGAAATCGCCGGAGGAGATCGTCGGCCGGCACGATCTCGAGCTCTACTCCGAGGAGACGGCGCGGCGCTTCATCGAAGACGACCGCAAGGTGCTCGCGACCGGGCAGGCGCATTCCTTCGAGGGCATCGCGACCGGCGAAGGCGACACGCGGCAGGCGTATCTCGTCACCAAAGGCGTGTACCGCGACCGCGAGGGGAAGATTCTCGGCCTCTTCGGCATCTCGCACGACATCACCGAGCTGCGCCACGCGCAGGAGACGCTCGAGCAGACGCGCGACGCGCTGTTCCGGTCGCAGAAGATGGAGGCGGTCGGCCAGCTCACGGGCGGCATCGCGCACGACTTCAACAACATCCTCGCGATCATCCTCGGCAACGTGGAACTGCTGCGCGCGTATCTGCCCAAGGACGAGTACGCCGACGAAATCATCGACGCCGTGCTCCGCGCGACGCTGCACGGCCGCGATCTCACGAGCCACCTGCTCGCCTTCTCGCGGCGCCGGCTGCTGAACCCGCACCCGGTGGACGTCAACGCGCTCGTCGCCGGCACGGTGCGGCTGCTCGGCCGCACGCTCGGCACCTCGATCCAGCTGACCACCGACACCTGCCCCGACCCGTGCGTCGCGTTCGTCGATCCCGGCGCGCTCGAGGCGGCCGTGCTGAACGTCGCGCTGAACGCGCGGGACGCGATGCCGCAGGGCGGCACGCTGGCGATCCGCACGTCCACCGTCTCGCTCTCCGACGTGCACGGCATCGACAACGACCTGAAGCCCGGGCAGTTCGTCCAGCTTGCCCTCGGCGACACGGGATCGGGGATGCCGCCCGACGTCGCGGCGCGCGTCTTCGAGCCGTTCTTCACGACGAAATCCGGCGGGCGCGGCACCGGCCTCGGCCTCAGCATGGTGTACGGCTTCGCGAAGCAGTCGGGCGGCACGGTGACGATCGATTCGCAGGTGGGACGCGGCACCACGGTGACGCTGCTGCTGCCGGCGGCCGGCGCGAGGACGCGGTCGGCGGCGGCCGGCGGCGACGCCGGCGTCTCGTCCGCGCCGCGGACCATTCTGCTCGTCGAGGACGAAGTCGATGTGCGCGCCACGGTACGCCGTCAGCTCGAGACGCTGGGCCACACGGTGCTCGCCGCCGACACGGCGGTGGATGCGCTGATGCTCGTGCAGGGGCCCACCGTGCCGGACCTGCTGCTCACCGACGTCGTGCTCGGCTCGGGGATGAACGGCATCGAGCTGGCGGCCGCCGTGCGCGCCGTGCGCCCGAATCTGCCGGTCGTCTTCATGTCGGGCTATACAGCGGTGAACGAGGCGCAGCAGAAGATTCGCGACACGGGCGCGCCGCTGCTCTCGAAGCCCTTCACGACGCCGCAGCTCGAGCGCGCGATCGCCGAGGTGTGCGCGGCCCGCTGAACTCCCAGGAGGCGACGCCGCTGTAGAGGTCGGCGTCGATGTAATTACGGCTTCTTGCTCTTGACCGCCGCTTCCTCCGCTTCCTTCTGCCTCGCGCCGCGCAGCATCCCTGGCAGCGAGTAATTCCCCTCGTGGCACGCGTACTCGTAGATCTGCTCGTTCGTCGCGTTCCATGGATATTCCCCGGTCCACGGGCGATCCCAGGTCGACGGATCCTCGACGGTGAAGCGGTAGAGCAGCGTCTTCGGGTCGACGCGCGTGAAGCGCTCGACGACGTGCAGATTCTCGCCGGAGCCGCGGAACTGCGTCTTGTTCGTGAAGTTCGTCGTGTCGACGACGAGCGTGTCGCCCTCCCAGCGGCCGATCGAGTCGCCCATCCACTTGCGGACCGTCGGCGGCAGGTGCTCGGCGTTCATGCGAATCACGCGCGCGTCGTGCACCATCTCGACGAGGATCAGAATCGTGTCCTTCGTCTGCACGATCTGCTTCAGGTTGTTGTAGAAGTAGTTCGGCAGCGTCGGCGGCCCCGACGTGTTGAGGAAGCCGAGGAGGCAGCGCTCGGCGAGCGGCCGCGTCTCCGGCCCGTCGAACGCGCCGGGCGGCCCCGAGCTCGCGCTCTCGCTCGCGTCGGGCGCCGCGGCGCCGGCGAGGAGCGCCTGGTTCCGCTTGATCGCCTCCGGCTTCATCGGCGGCACCTGGCCCTCAGGCGGATCCATGATGATCGAGCTGCGCGGCTGGCCGTCGACTCTGATCACGTGGTCGCCGCCCGACAACCAGAAGTTGTTGTAGCCGCCGACGACGCCACCGCCCGCCTGCTCGAGGAATTCGAGGTACGACTTCGGCGCCGTGGTTTCGCCGCCGACCGGCGGCGCGCCGCGATCGGCTTTGAGCGGCGCGTCGTTCTTCACCTGCCGCTGCGCCTCGTACTTCTCCATGGCCGCCGCTTCCTGCTCGGTGAGGACGAGGTTCTTCACGCCGCGCGGTCGATCCACCGGCGTCAGCGTCGCGACGTCGTAGATGCCCTGGAGATTGGGATGGCCGTCGGCGAGGCGCGGAATCTTCGGCTTTGCCGCCGTCTGCGGCGCGGCCGCCGGCTGCGCCGCCTGAATGCCTGCGGCAATCGCGATCGAGGCGGCGATGCCGATGAAGAATGTGCGCATATATCGATGACTCCGGGAAAAAGGGGTCGTACCCCTTTTTTCGTCATTGTACCCCGAGGAACCGCGCGATCTTCTCGTTGAGGAACGCGCGATCGGCCGGGCTCGCGCCGGCGCCCGCCGGATGGCCCCACAGCGACGGAATCGGCACGAGCTCGACGCGGCGGATGCTCTGCGCTTCGAAGCGCGCGTCGCCAACGGGGAAATAGAGATCGGTCTCCGACGGCATATAGAGCACCGGCACGCTGATCGATCGCAGCGCGCGATCGACGTCGCCGTCGAACCCGGGCGTCGCGCCGACGTCGTGGCGCTGCCACGTCCGCGCCTGCAGGATCAGATCGTTGGCGTCGCTCCCCGCGAAGAACGTCCGGCGCCGATTCTCGATCTCCTGCTGCAGCGTGCGATCGGGCGCGGCCGCCTTCCACAGCTCGCGCCGCCACCACTCCTGCGAGTAGAGCCATCCGAGCCACACCATCCCGAACGCCTCGATCCCTTTCTTCGGCGGCGTGGTGTAGTCGCCGCCGTTGAACGCCGGATCGGCGGTGAGCGCCGCGATCTGCCCCTCGAGCCGCACGACGCCGTGCGGCCACGCCTTCGCCGTTCCCGCCGTCGCGACGATCCGATCGGCGAACGACGGGTAGCTCACCGCCCACTGGAACGCCTGCTCGGCGCCCATCGAGAAGCCGATGATCGCGCGGACATGCGCCACCTTCAGCTCGTCGACGAGCAGCCGGTGCACCGCTTCGACGTTGTCGCGAATCGTCGTCACCGGAAAGCGCGGTCCGTGGAATGGCTCCGGCGTGTTGCTCGGCGACGAGGACTGGCCGTTGCCGAACATCTCGGTGGCGACCAGATACAGCGACGCCGGATCGAGCGCGCGCGCGCCGCCCGCCGCCGCGCCGCCGCGCGCGCCGATCAGCCAGTCGTAGCCGTGATGATTCGCCATGTAGTGCGACGGCAGGAGCACGACGTTGTCGCGCGCGGCATTGAGATGCCCGTACGTGCCGTAGACGATGCGCGCCTTCGGCAGCGTGGCGCCGCTCTCGGTCTTGAAATCCCCGATCACGAACTCGTGGTGCTCGGCGGTGTGCGGC
>Ga0209474_10001934_pt1 | contig 19562 bp, 16 predicted proteins | sample GraSoiAngelo_145_FD_185902 | JGI IMG/M metagenome (GOLD analysis project Ga0209474, IMG submission 185902) | Grasslands soil microbial communities from the Angelo Coastal Reserve, California, USA - 14_1009_05_20cm (SPAdes) (version 2) | ecosystem: Environmental > Terrestrial > Soil > Grasslands... | reverse complement strand
CGGACGTGTCGTTCCTCTTGTACGCCTCGCGCTCCGGCGAGGAGGTCGGCGTTACGCGCCTCGTCGAGGACTGGAAGAAGCAGCTCGCCGCGCGGGCGTCCGGTCCGGTCGAGGTCACGGCCGCTCCTTTGGAAGTGCGCGGCGTCTCGGGAACGCGCGCGACTGCGCTGGCGAACGTACAGGGGACGAGAGTCGCCTATGAGAAGTGGCTCATCGAACGGAACGGGTTCTCGTACCAGCTCGTCGCTTGGGGCAGCGCCACGGACCGGGCGAAGATCTCCGACGAGGCACGCCGCCTGTTCGCCGGATTCGAGGTGATCGATCCTGCGGCGCGCATTCCGCCGCCGCGCAGGCCTGCGACGCCGTATACGTCGCCGGATCTGGGATGGACGATCGATCCGGGAGCGCCGTGGATCGAGTGGCGCTCCGTCCGCGATCGCATTCCCGCTGCCGAGTACGGCGCGACCTGTGGCGATGCTTCCATCGCCGTGGCGTCCGTGCCGCTGCTCGGGTTCCGCGCGCCGCTCGATGCGACCCTGGCCGGATTGCTCGAGCTGCTCGAGATCCGCAGCCCGCAGGAGCTTCCCCGTCACGCGATCCGCGCCGGGAACTGGACCGGGTACGAGCTGCCCTATGAAAAGCAGGTGAACGGACGGTGGATGCGGTACCGCATCCACGCTTTCGTCGGCGAGGATTCCGCGCTCATCGCGGCCGAGTGGCGGCCGCCCGAGCAGCCGGACAGCGAATGCGCCGAGCCCTTGGATCGAATCGATACGCGCCGGTCGCATCCCGCGCGCCTCGACAAGCTGGAGCGCAAGGCTGTTGCCGCGCGGTTCTTCGCGGATCTGGGCCGGCGGCTGCACGCGTCCGGGCGCGTTCGCGAGAGCGCCTCGTGTTTCGCGCAGGCGGGCGCGCTCGCTCCGGAGAACGCGGCTTACCTGTTCGACGAGGTGCGCGCTCTCCAGCAACTGGGACATCGCGACGAGGCGTTCCGCCGGGTGGCCGCGCGGCTGCACGGCGCGCCGTGCGCGTCGTCGTTGCGCATCGAGGCGGCGCAGTTGCTCGCCGAGCTGGGCCATCCGGCCGAGGCGATCGCGACCTGGACCAGCGCGTTCGGCTGTGGATATCGGGACTCGGCTGCGCTGTCGCGCTACCTGCGGTTCCTCGAGCGCGAAGGGCGCATGACCCTCGCCTTCCACGAAGCCCAGGCGTTCGCCGACCGATCGGACCTGCCCCGGTTGCGCGGCCAGCTCGCCGCCGCGAACGATCCCCGGTAGGCGCTGCCGCGCTGCCGCGCGGCTTTGCGCCTATTCACGCGGAGCGTGACTCTGGGCGTCTCCGTGAAAACGGAGACGACGTCTTCCGCTTCAGCGCAGGGCGCGAGCCCAGGCGGCGATGTCGCTGCCATCCTGAATCAGCGCCTCGAAGCGTTGCCAGCCGCCCGGCGTGCGCGCTGCGTACCAGGACCACGCAGCGGACGCGAGTGGCCGGTCGGATTCGGCGAGGCTCATGACGTACGCCTCGAACGGGAGATTCGCTGCCGAGCAGGCATTCGACGGCGCCCTGCCGTTGGCGAGAATCGACCCCGCGCGAATCCAGTCGCACACCGCACGCCCGTTCGCATCCAGAGCGCCGGGGTGCGCGCCGGCGATCGTCAGCACGATTCCTTCGGGGAGGTGTCGCAGCATCGCCGTCGCCACTCCAAACACGTGATGCGCTCCGGCTCCCGCGATTTGCTGCTCGGGCCCGCAGCTCGCGTCGTCGCGCCACGGCAGCGTGGTCGCCTCGAGCGCGTCGTGCCATAGGGACGCGGCGACGAGCCAGTCGTCGCGCAGCTTGGCGCCGTGGACACGCTGGTACGAATCGCCGATGCCACGGGCGCGAACGAGCTCCGCCCACGCGTGGACGGCCATTCCTCCAGGGTATGGCTGGTCGATTCCGCCGCATGCCGCCTGGAACGATCCGCGCTGCGGTGGCAGCTGAAGCTTTCCTTCCAGGAGGCCGGCCTCTCGCAGCATCCGCTCCGCCTCCGCCGGGTGAGCGACGGCGTACGCCTCCGGAGGCAGCCACGGCGCCATCACGATCGCCTCGACCGCGGCGCGCAAAGGCGGCTCGGAGATTGCGGCAGCCGCGAGACGGATCTCGCGCATCGCCGACCGAGCTACGACGAGCCGCGACGCGACGTCCTTTGCGCGGTCCGCGGGCGAAATGGCGACGAGCAGCAAGAGCGCGAGCATCGATCCTCCACAGTTCGTACTCACGGGGTCGTCGTGACGTACGCGGCCGGCCTGCATCCCGCAACCGGTGTAGGCTGGTCGTATGGCTCTCTACGCTTTCGTCGCGTTGAAGTACCGCTATCCGCTGGAGCGCATGTTGCAGACGATCGACCGGCACCGCGGGTACCTGCGCGAGCTGCTCGCGCAAGGGAAGATGATCGCATCCGGTCCGTTCGTCCCGCGCGAGGGCGGCGCGCTGCTGTTGCGCGTGGAAGACGAAAGCGAGATCCAGCCGATCCTCGACAAGGACCCCTTCCAGATCGAGCGCCTCGTCGACACGACGATCTACAAGTGGGCGCCGAACATCGGCGTCGAGGGGCTCGATTCGCTTCCGCGGAAAGGCTGACGGTCGACGCGCTGGGCGGGAAGCGTTGCGGCGCGCCCGCAGCGCTACTGCAGCTTCGCGAGGGCGTCCTTCGCGGCGTGCCGGAACCCGTCCTCGGTCGCGTACAGCTTGAGGAAATCGGTCAGGTGGGCGCGTGCGCGGTCGCGGTTTCCGAGGACGTAGTCGCTCATTCCCGCGTGGTAGAGCGCCATGTAGTGATTCGGCCACGACTCGATCACCAGGTTCATGATCGCCGCGGCCGCGACGTCGTCGCCTGCGTCCGCAACGGGATGCGCCAGATCGAACACGATACCCGCGGCGCGCGAGCGGTCCGCCTGCGGCACCCGCTGCAGCAGTGAACGTGCTTCGTCGATCCTGCCCGCCAGCGCCCAGCACCCCGCCGCGTAACCCGTTCCCTGCCAACCCGCGACGGGAGGGTTGCGCGAGATGAACTGCGCGACGTAGACCGCGTTGCAGTACGGCTTCGCTCGCGCGAACCACTGCTCGGCCGCTGTACCGCCAGACACCGTTCCGCGTGGGCCGGCGACCACTGCGGCGGCGGCGGGCGTGCGCGGCAGAAGCGACGCGATGAGCGCGCCACAAGCGAGCACTCCCGCCGCGGCCAATGCGAATCGCGGGCGGACAGCGGGTGGCCGCGATGGATGCTCCAGCTCGTGAAGCGCTGCTTCGGCGCTGGGAAGGCGACGCTCGCGGCGCGTTTGCACGAGCCGTGCGATCAGGTCGCCGAGCGGGATTCCAGCGGGGACGCCAAGCGAAAAGTCGCTCTTCAACAGGTCGGACGGTGGTTTCCCGGTTCCGGCGTGCAGAAGCGTCGCGCCGAGCGCGTACAGATCGCTCGTCGCGTCCACCGTTCCGCCGAGCTGCTCGGTGGGCATGTATCCGAACGTGCCGACCAGCGTCGAGCCGTACGTCCGCGAGCCCTCGAGCCGGCGCGCGCTGCCGAAATCGACGAGGACGATTTCGCGGTTCGGGCGCACGATCAGATTGTCCGGCTTGATGTCGCGGTGCAGCACGCCGAGCTTGTGCAGGTACGAGAGGACGGTCAGAACCTGCTTCGCGACGTCGCGAAGCTCCGCTTCGAGCAGCGGGCCGCGCGCGATGCGAGCCGAGAACGGCTCGCCCTCGATGAACTCGGCCGCCAGGTACAGCCGAAGCTGCACGCCCAGTCCTTCGGAGAAGCTCTCGATGAACCGCGGGATGCGCGGGTGGTGCAGAGTCTTGAGCGTCGCTGCTTCCCGCTCGAATGCGTCGATCTGTTGCGCCCCCGGGACGCTCGCGAATTGCAGCTCCTTGAGCGCGACGATGGATCCGTCGCGCGCGTGCGCCCGGTACACGCGGCCGTGCGGCCCCTGCGCCAGGACGCGCTCCACCGTGTAGCCACCCGCCTCGCGCGCGACGCCGCAGAACGCGCAGCGCGTCTCCGCGCCGGCACGCCCACAGCCTGGACAAGCGATGTCCAACGATCCCCCCGCGCGTGCCGACTTCCGGATCGACGATCCACGGCCACAGACGATCTGTGATTCTACCGGCGCGCTTCGCGCGCTCTGAAGGAAGCAGCTGTGGGGGAGGCGATTACAGCCGTCGCTGATCGGACCACCCGCGCGGAACGACGAGCTCCACCGCGGCGGCGGGCACCCACCCGGTGAGGCCGTTCGCAAGGCGCACCCGGCGGAAGCCCTGTTCCTCGTCCTCGACGCGCAGCGCCGTGCCTTCGTGCACCTCGAAGTGGCTCGCTGCCCGCTCGCTGGGTCCCTCGCGCGCGGGCGCCGCTTGCGCAACGACCACCGCACGCTTCAGCGTCAACCGATGAGAGGCAGCCGCCCCGAACGTCGCGAGCGCCGAGACGGCGGAGAAGACGAAACAGAGCGTGGCGGCGTTCGCGACGGCGCTCCGGGGCCGGAGGCCGTTCACACCCAGCAGAGCCCAGGCGGCGCACCACAACGCCACGAACGCGACGGACGCGGCGCGCCCGGGCAACGGCGCGAGGATGCGCGCGATCGCCTCCGTGCCGCCCTCGTCCTGATCGCCTTCGAGCTTGTCGACGTTCCCGCGGCGCACCTCCTGGAGGTCGGCGCGCGCATCGTCATCGGATGGATCGAGGAACAGCGCGCGCTCGAGGTGCAGCGCCGCTAGGCCGCGTTTCCCCTGCCTGAAGTACGCCGCGCCGAGGTTCGTCTCCAGCTCGGGGCTGACGGTTCTTTCCTGGAGGAGCGCCTCGTACGCCGCGACCGCTCGCGACGTCTCCCCGGACAGATACGCGGCGTTTCCCTGATCGAAGAGCGCGCTCCCGCGAGCCTCCGGTGCGACCGACACCCCTGCGCGCGCGCCGGATGCGATGACGAGAACCGCCAGGAAAAGCCGCATCACGTGCCCGTCCTCCGCACCTTCTCCAGCTCGCCCAGCAGCCGCTCCGCGCGATCGAGCCGCGCTTGTTGCGACTGGAGGTCGGCGGTCCCAGGCGCGAATCGTGCTCGATCGCATTCATCGAGCACGGCCAGGACGGCGCGCATCGTGCCCGGCGGGTGACCTCGTTCTGCCAGCGCGCGGCCGAGCTCCTCTCGCGTCAGCGCCGCGACGGCAATGCCCTGCTTGTCAGCGAGGTATCCAGTCAAGGCTCGCGCGATTTCTGCATGGAAATCCGAAGACGACGACGCGCCGCGCTTCTGCTCGTCGAGCAGCGCCTCCGCTCCCCGCAGCCGGGCGCGCGCCGCCTGCCGCGCCTTCTTCATCCGCTCCTCTGCGGGATCGCGCGCGAGGAGCCGGCGCATGCTTCCGCTGGCGAGCACGAGCGCCACCGCCGCGGGACCGATACCGAGCGCCGGCCAGAACCACGGCAGCGTCCATGGCGGCGGCTCCGCCGAAGCGCGCGTCATCTTCAGACGGATGGGGCGGATGCCGCCCGCGGCAAGCAGGTTCTGCGATAGCATTTGCGAGCTCGCGACCGCGCCGGCTGGAGCCGCGTGCACGTCCAGCTTGATCGCGTCAGTGCGGACGGTTCGATACACCTTCTCTCCGGGGTCGAAGACATCCATCGACAGTGAGGGAATCTCCATCGCGCCGGTCCGCTCCGGGACGAGCAGCTGCTCCATCGTGCGCGTTCCCGTCACTTGCCCCTGCTCGAGGGACTCCTTGTCGCTCGTCGTCGCATCGTACGAGCGGAGCCCCGGGATCTGCCCCAGTTTCGGCAACGCGAGATTGCGCACGTTGCCGCGGCCCTGCGCCACGAGCTTGAACGTCACCGGCTGCCCGGCCGCGACGGCAATGGGGTCGACAGACGCCGTCAGCGTCCAGGTCCCGACGTTACCGGCGTCGAAGCCCGCGGGTTTTCCGACGGCCGGCAGCGGCTGCACGTCGATCGTGACGGGCTGCGACGATCGGCGGCTCGAGCTGCGCGAGAACAGCATCCCGAAGCCCGTCATCACCTCGACTTCCGCCGGCTCCACCTGAATCTTGCCGGCGTGGAGCGGGAACAGCGCTCGCTTGCGCAGCAGGAAGGCGCGGTACGGAACCCCGTCGATGATGCGCGCCTCGCCGACGAGCTGCTGCGGCGCCTCGATCTCCTCGCTCCAGAATCCGTCGAGGCGGGGAAGCTGCAGCTTGTCGATGCCGCTGACGTTGATGCGCGCGAGCAGGTAGAGCGAGTACGTCACCTGCTGCCCGACGAACGGACGCTCACGATCGACGCTGGCGCGCAGCACCAGATCGCGGCTCTGCGGATGCGCGTCCTGGAACGGGTCGAGCGCCAGCTCGTCGTCGAGTCGCTGCGTGGGAGGAGGCTGCGCGGGCGCGCGCGCTCTCGCGGACGGGCTCTGCCCCGCGGGAAGCACGCGAATGGCGATTGGCTGCGTCTTGAAGGTCCGGCCCTTGTACTCGAGGCGCGCCGGCTCGATGCTGAGCTGTCCTTCGCGCCGCGGCGCGAGCCGCACGGTCGTCACCGTGGTGCGGCGGAACGTGGGAGCGCCGTTCACGAACGTGAACGAGACCTGCTCGGATTGCGAGCGGTTCACCACGTCGAAGTCCTTGAAGTCAGGCAGCGCAAGCTCGGGCTGCTCTCCCTTCGAGGACACGGTGGCGGTCACGATCAGGTTGATCGTTCCGTCGAGCGCCACCTCGTCCGCGTCCGTGCGTGCCGACACCTGCACCTCGTCGGCGGCATGCGCCGCCGCGGCGACGAGAAGCAGGGCTACGGCGCTACCAGTCCTTCTCCACATCGTGCCGAGGCTCCTTGGCCTTTTCCTTTCCGAACCGCCAGACCTGCAAGTTCTTCTCCCCGGCGCCCAGCGCATCGAGGAGGCGCTGCGCCTCGCTCCGATCCATCGGACGGGCGCCCGCTGACTGCAACTCTTTCTTCTCGCCCGTCTGGTCCGGCCGCGGCTCCTGCGATGCCTGCCCCGCCTGCTGCTGGTCGCCGTCCTTCGGCGTGCCTCGTTGCTGCTTTTGCTGCTCGTCGTTGCCCGACTGCTTCTGCTGATTCTGTTGTTGCTGCTGCTGCGCGCCGGATTGTTGCTTCTGCGCGGCCTCCTTGTTCGCTTGCTGCTTCTTGTCCTTCTCCTGTTGCCCCGCGGGCTGGGGTTGCTTCTGCTTGCGCTGCTCCTCGCGCAGCAAGAGCTCCAGATTGACCTTCGAATCGCGGTCCTGCGCGTCGAGCTGCAGCGCGCGCGTGTACGCGGCGATGGCCTCGTCCGGCCGGCCGGACTGCTCCAGCGCGTATCCGAGATCGTACGCGGCCTGCGGCTTCAGCTCTGCGTCGCCTTCCGATAGAGCGCGGTTCGCTTCCTCGATCGCGCGCGGCGCGAATTGCGCGTTGCCTGCCCGCAGGAGCGCGGACGCCTTGTCGTGCGCGAGGGCGCCCGCCTGCGGTCCGTGCTCGGGCACTTCGGCCTTCGCGTAGTCCTGAAGCGCACCTTCCACGTCCCCCTGAGCGGCGCGCGCGTTGCCTTGCGCGACGTTCGGCTCGGGCTTCTCGTACAGCCGGCGCGCGGCGCGGGCGGCCCGGTCGACCAGGGAAGGGCCGTCGCTCGGCGCGGCGCGCGGTTTGAGGATGATGGTCGGGTCCGCGAGGAGCGCGGCGGCGAGGAGCGCGATCATCGAACGCTCCTTCGCCGAAGTTGTCCCTCGCCGAGCGCCGCCGCGGCGCAGAGGAGCGCCAGGGCGGGCCAGGCGACGTATGGGTAACGGTCGTCGTACTGGACGGCGAGACGCGATTCCAGCTCGCCCTTCTGCAGCTTCTCCAGCTCGTCCACGACGCCGCCCACCCCGAGATCCGCGCCCGCGGCGCTCAGTACCTTGCCGCCGCCGCGCGAAGTGAGCTCGCGCAGACCGGCGACGTCGGTGCGCGTCAGCACCGTCCGTCCTTCGCGGTCCTTCTTGTAGCCGGTGACGTTTCCCTTCGCGTCGGTGAGCGGGATCGGCTCGCCCTCTTCGCTCCCCACCGCCACCGCATAGACGCGCAATCCGGCGTCTCCCAGTTCGCGTGCGGCGTCGAGCGCTTCGCCCTCGTTGTCCTCGCCGTCGGTGATGAGCAGCACCGCGCGGGCGGCGCCTCCTCGCCCGCCACCTTCCAGCACGCGCCGCGCTTCGCGCAGTGCCCCCGCGATCGCGGTGCCCTGCTGGGGCATCGCGGCGGGGTCGACGGCGCGCAGGAACAGCTTCGCCGCGCTGTAGTCCGTCGTGAGCGGACACTGCACGAACGCCTCGCCCGCGAAAACCACCAGGCCGACGCGATCCCCGTGCAGCCGGTCGAGCAGCGCGCTGACCTCGACCTTCGCCCGTTCCAGGCGCGAGGGCTTCACGTCGCGCGCCAGCATGCTGGTCGATGCGTCGAGGGCGACGACGAGATCGATGCCGCTGCGCTTCACGATCTCCGTCCGTTCACCGCATTGCGGGCCCGCCGCGGCGACGAGCAGCAGGCACAGCCCGAGTCCGAGAGCTCCGGAGCGCGCCAGTCCTTGGGATGCGCCCGCGCCGGGCAGCACGGTCTGTACCCTGGCCGGCGGAACGAGGGCGCGCGCCCGCCGCCATCTGCGCAGCGTCCGCCACGCAGCGATGGCGCCCGCCAGGAGCCCGATCGGCGCGAGCCACAGCCACGTCGGGTCGACGATCCGGACGCGGAAACCGAGCAGCGTCGTCTGCAGCGCGGCCGCGACCATCCCCGCGACGGCCATCATGGTGCGCCTCCGAGGCGCGTCGCGCGCAACAAAAGCCCGAACAACCCGAGCATGGCCGCCGGCAGGAACATGCGGCCGTACCACTCGTCGTAGTGCGTGGATCCACCCGCTTCGTAGATCTTCGACTTCTCCAGGCTGTCGAGTACTTGCGACAACCCGCGTTCGAGCGTCTCGCGGTCCGTCGCCTGGTACGCCGCCCCGCCCGTGGTCGCCGCGATCCGCTGCAGCAGCTCGGGGTTCACGTCGATCTCGACCTGCTCGTAGAGCGTGCGGCCGAAGAGGTCCGTTCCAGTCGGGTATGGAACGCGACCGCCTCGCCCGATCAGGATGGTGAAGACCTTGAGGCCCAGGTCCTTCGCGATCTGCGCCGCCTGCAGCGGCGAGATGTTGCCGGCGTTGTTGTCTCCGTCCGTGAGCAGGATGATCACCTTGCTCTTCGCGTCTGATTCGCGCAGGCGGTTCACGGCGGTCGCGAGCGCGTTGCCGATGGCCGTGCCGTCGATGATGACGCCCGTCCGAACCTGTTCGAGCAGCTCCTGGAGCACGCGGTAATCGAGCGTGAGCGGACATTGCGTGTACGCCTCGCCCGCGAAGACCACGAGCCCGATCCGGTCGTTCTGGCGCGACGAGATGAAGTTCTTCAGCACTTCCTTCGCGACCGAGATCCTGTCCTTGGGCCGGAAGTCCGCCGCCAGCATCGAGGTGGACAGGTCGAACGCGACCACGATGTCGATTCCCTGCACCGCGAGATCGATGCGCCGGCTCGTCCGCATCCGCGGACCGGCCAGCCCCATGGCGGTCAGCGCCAGCGCCGCGATGAGCAGCGCACCCGGTAGCCACCAGATTCGCGCCCAGCGCGACGGCCGCACCATCACCGGTGCGGCTGGCAACACCACGCGCGGCATGCGCGCGCGCTTGTGGAAGAGCAGCCACACCGCGAGAGGAACGAACAACAGCGCTAGCAGCGCCCACGGATGCGCGAAGCCCAGCTGCTCGAAGAGGGCGGCGATCATCAGACCGCCTCCGCCACCGGCGCGATGCTCGCCGCCGTCCGGGTCCGGTCCACCAGCGACGCCGCGCGATCGATCGCGCCCTCGCATTCCTGTGGCGTCGGCTCCGCCTTGGCGAACTTCACCAGGTCCTGCCAGGACAATTCGCGGGACAATTCCGACAGGTCGACCGCGCTCGGCCGGCGCGTGCGCAACTCGAAGAGCAGCTCCTCGGTCGTCAGATCGAGCGCGTCGAAGCGCAGCCGCCGCCCGAGATAGGCGCGCACGATCTCGGAGAGCTCGAACACCGCCGCGCGTCCCAGGCCGCGGTCCCAGGGACGCCGCTGCTTGAGCGCGACGAGCCGGGCCATCGCCTCTTCCTCGGCGCTGGGCGGTGGCACCGCGGGCGCGGGCCGAAGCGCGCGACGCCGCCGCACCTCGCGCAGCACGAGCACTGCCGCGACGAGCAGCAGCACCGCGCCGACGACCCACGCCCAGAGAAAACTCCGGACAATGACCGGCACCGGTGGCTTCGGCCCGTGATGCGCATGCGCCGCATCGGGCGCGTGCTCCTCCGCAACGAGGCTGCGGAACCGCACCGGCGTCTCGGGCACCTGCAGCTCGCGCGCGCCCTCCGGACCATCGACCCGCAACCGCAGCGACGGCAGACGGGGCTCGAGGGATTTGAGATCGACGAGGGGCAGCTCGAATGTCGTTTCGGCGTGATCGCCTTTGGCGGCGCGCGACACAGCCGGCGGAGCGCGCAGCGCGAGAGGCTCGACGCCGAGCGGCTCGGGCAACGCATAAACGTCGAGAACAGGGTGCTCGACGCGCACCGTGACGACGAATGGCTCGCCGAGCGTCACCTCGGGCTTGTCGACCTTCACCTCGAACGAGAACGAGTGGGCCGCGGGTCGCGTCGCGGCGGGTGCGACCTGCGCGAGCATCGCCGCGACGAAGAACGCAGCGTTCATCGCCGTTTTCCCCGCGCGCGGAAGAGCGCGGCCAGCGGCGCGACGTAGTCGTCACCTGGGCGCACCCGAACGGCGTCCAGCGACAGCTTGCGGAAGATGCGCTCGCGCCGTTCGCGCGCCTCGCTCGCCGCGTCGGCGTACGCCTTGCGCGTCCTGCCGTCGGACAGGTCGATCCAGACGGTCGCGCCGGTTTCGGCGTCTGCCACTGGCCACAACCCCGTCAGTCCCGCGGCGGGGAGCTGTTCCTCCACTGGATCGGTGATCACCACCGGAATGACGTCGTGCCTGCGCGCGCAAACCGCGAGGGGCGCTTCGTAATCGCTGGCGAGAAAATCGCTGACGACGAATACGACTGCGCGCCGGCGCAGCAGACGCGTGATGTCTCGGAGCGCCAGCGCCACGTCGGTCCCGCGGCCTCGCGGAGCGAACGCGAGCGCCTCGCTGATCAGGCGCAAACCGTGCTTGGTCCCGCGGCGCGGCGGCACGAACCGCTCGACCCGATCGGTGAACAGCAGCAGGCCGGCGCGATCTCCGTTTTCCAGCGCGCTGAAGACGAGCAGCGCGGCGATCTCCGCCGCCACCTCCGCTTTTCCCTGCGGCGACAACCCGGTTTCCTGCGAAGCGCTTCGATCCACCGCGATGAGCGCGGTGAGCTCGCGCTCCTCGACGAACACCTTGACGAACGGTTCGCCGATGCGGGCGGTCACGTTCCAGTCGATGGCGCGGATCTCGTCCCCTGGCTGGTACGGCCGCACTTCGCTGAACGCCATTCCGCGTCCTTTGAAGACGGAGTGGTATCCGCCGGCCAGAGTGTCGAGGACCGCGCGCCGGGTGGTGATCTCGATGCGCCGGATCTTCCGGATCAGCTCGGCGGGAGCAGCCATGAGTGCTCTTCAGTCGCCGCCGGTATGCGGCGGCGCTGCTTCCCCCGATCGTGGCGGAGTGAGTCCATCAAGGAACTTCGATCCGCTCCAGGATGCGCTGGACGATCTTCTCCGAGGTGAGGTTCTCCGCCTCCGCTTCGTACGTCAGCGACACGCGGTGCCGGAGCACGTCGTACGCGACCGCCTTCACGTCTTCGGGAGTGACGAAGCCGCGGTGCCGCAGGAACGCATGCGCCCGCGCGGCCAGGTTCAGGTAGATGGTGGCGCGCGGCGAGGCGCCGTATTCGATGTAGCCAGCCAGCTCCTTCAGGCCCCCCTGCGCCGGATCGCGCGTCGCGAACACCAGGTCGACGATGTACTCCTTCACCTTCGGATCGATGTAGACGTCCGCGACCGTCTGTTGCGCGCGTTCCAGCTCCTCGGGGCCGACGACGGCGTCGAGCTGCACCGGCGGTTTGCCGGCCACCCGGTCCATGATCTGCAGCTCCTCGGCGCGCGACGGATAGCCGACCTGCACCTTCAGCATGAACCGGTCGACCTGCGCCTCCGGCAAGGGATACGTGCCCTCCTGCTCGATGGGATTTTCCGTCGCCATGACGAGGAACGGGCGCGGCAGCAGGAACGTCTGGTCGCCGATGGTGACCTGCTTCTCCTGCATCGATTCGAGCAGCGCGCTCTGCACCTTGGCGGGCGCGCGGTTGATCTCGTCGGCAAGGATCAGGTTCGCGAAGAGCGGCCCGGTCTTCACGGTGAACGACTGCGTCTGCGGCTGGTAGACCTGCGTGCCGACCAGATCGGCGGGCAGTAAGTCGGGCGTGAACTGGATGCGTTTGAACGAGAGCCGGAGACAGTCGGCGAGCGTCTTGACCGTGAGCGTCTTCGCCAGGCCGGGAACTCCTTCGAGCAGGACGTGGCCCCCGGTGATGAGCCCGATGAGCAGCCGCTCGATCATCGCGTGTTGCCCGACCACGACCTGTCCAGCCTGGGCGAGGAGCTGGTCGACGAACCCGGACTCCTGCTGGATGCGGTCGTGCAGCAGACGAATGTCGGGTGCGGGTTGCGTGGCGGCCAATGCGGGGTTCCTCCGGACGGAGCTGCGCTTGTAAGTGCATCGCACAAGGCCCGCGCGCTGCAAAGAAGTGCGCGGGACGCAGCTTTCTTGAACGTTGCAGGTCCGCGGGGATTCCGGCCGCTACTTCTTCTCTTCGTCTGCCGCGAGCCCCTTCAGATCACGCCCGTTTTGCTGGCCGGCGTAACCGCGCATGTCGCGGTAGGGCTCCGCCGCGGCGCGGGGTACGCGCAAGCCGTCGCTGGGCGGATTGAGCGTGTGCTCCTTGCCTTGGGCGTCCTTGTAGAAGACGCGCCCGTCCTTCGACAGGTAGTAGCGGCCCTGCGGCCCGGCGCCTTCGGTGGTGAGGTGCTCTCGGTAGAGGTAGTAGAGCGCCGCATCGGCCCGCAGCTCGATCGTTCCGGCAGCTCCGCCGCGCTCCTGGGGCGGGGATTTCGGATCCGGAACGCGACCCTGCGGTCCTTTCACCTGCGTCGCCGCGCCGCCGAAACCACTTTGCTTCTGTTCAGAGGCCGGTTTGCCGCCGCGGTCGCAAGCGCAAAGCGCAGCGGCGGCGACTGCTACGAGTAGGGCTTTCATGGGCGGGAAGCTAGACCGCAGCGGGGGGCGGCCGTAAGCCTCAGGCGGGCAGGCGGCCGTCGGATCAGTCGTCGGCAGTGGGCGGCCCTTGGACGGGCTCGTCACGAACCTCCGCGGGCACCGACCCGTCCTCCGGAAACAAGCGATCGAGCGCGGTTCGGACGTCCGCGACCGTATGCAGCTCCGGCGCGAGGCGCCGAAACGCCAGGCCGCCGCGACGCCCGCGCGTGTACCAGAGCAGATGCTTCCGCAGCTCGCGCACGGCCGCGCGCTCCGCCTCGTCGGGCGTCAGCTCGAAATGAGGGTGGCCACCGTTTTCGCGGTACGGTCGCGGCCGCGGAGCCCCTTCTGCACGCACCAGCCGGAAACGGCCGAGCTTCTCCTGCACGGCGAGGTCGACGTGGCGCAGGACCATCGCACGCCACTCCTGGACCGTCACCTCGGGCGGCTCTTCGCCGCGCTCGAGCGCCAGGAGCTCGCGGAAGATCCACGGATATCCACAGGCGCCCCGCGCGATGCGGGCGGCATCGGCGCCGGTCTCCTCGAGCATGCGCAACGCCTCGCGGGCGGTGAACAGATCGCCGGAGCCCCACACCGAAATGCTTACTGCCTTCTTCGTGGCGGTGATCAAGCTCCAGTCGGCTCGTCCCCGGTACATCTGCGCGCGGGTCCGCGGGTGCAGCCCGATCGCGACGGCGCCGCCCTGCTCGCAAGCGCGCGCGATGTCGGGGGCATTGCGATGCTCGTCGTCCCAACCGGCGCGCAGCTTCACCGTGACTGGAAGGGGAGCGACGGCGCGGACCACGGCGCGAACGGAGCGCTCCGCCGCGGCGGGATCGCGCAGCAGCGCGGCGCCGGCGCCGTGCGAGCACACCTTCTTCACGGGGCAGCCCATGTTGATGTCGACGGCGTCGACCGGGCCGTACTTCTCGACCGCGATGCGGGCACCGTCGGCGAGGACACCGGCGTCGTGCCCGAACACCTGGATGGCGAACGGCCGCTCGTCGGCGGGGCGCTCCAAATACGAGAGCGTCTGATCACCGCCGTGCACCAGGCCGTGGCTGGAGATCATTTCGGTGTGCGCGATGGCGGCGCCCATCTCGCGGCACAGCAGCCGGAACGGCCAGTCGGAAACGCCGGCGAGGGGTGCGAGGAAGTACCGGTTGGGCAACGTCAACGGCCCGAGCTTCACCTGCCGCACTTCGCGGCCCCCCGCTGGCGCGCCGGCGCGCGGACTGAACCGCGCCTGGAACGGGGCGTCCTGGTTGAGCGCGCCGATGGACATGGCGCGATGGTATAGCCCATCGCAGCCGATCACCACGCGAAGGACCGATGCGCATCGAGCGAACGAATTCGAGCGCGTCGAGCGACGGGGTGATCGAGATGCAGGTCGCGCGCGGAGCAGCTAACAATACGAGCGACCGGTTCATGCGACCCGCATACCCTTCCTCATGCGTCGCCATTTGCGTGCTCGCCCTCGCCGCGTGCGGGCAGATGGCGCCGAACGCGGCTCTCGCACCGACGCGCGCGGCGCAACCCGCTGCATCCGCAAAGCCGGCCGTCGAGCGCGCGACGCTCGTGTTCGCCGCGAGCACCGCTGGTCAGCTCGTGCCGTGCGGGTGTTCCCCGGATCAGCCGGGAGGCCTTCCGCGCGCGGTGGCTGAAGTGAAGAAGCTGCGCGCGCAGGCACCGGCGCTCGCGTATGTCGATGCGGGGGACCTGCTGTTCGAATCGGCGCTGCCGCGCAAGGGTCCCGCGGGCGCACAGGCGGAGCTCAAGGCGCGCAGCCTCGCGCGCGGCGAGCAGCTGCTCGGTGCCGTAGCGCGGGCGGTGGGCGTCCGCGACCTGGCGCTGGGAGGTGACTTCGTCGCGCAGACGAGCGGGAACGTTCCTCTCCTGAGCGCGGGCGGGACTGCCGTGCCTGGTGCGCGGCTCGCGGCTTTGGTCAAGGCAGGAGATGTCCAGGTGGGCCTTCTCGCCGCAGGTCTGGCGCCGAACGCCGCCGCGGACATCCGCGCAAGGGCGTCGCAACTCCGACGCGACGGCGCTCGCGCCGTCGTCTTGCTGGCGCATCCGCGCGGCGGATGGCAGGAAGCGGGGCAGCTCGCTCGCGCCGTCTCAGGGTCCGTGGATCTCGTAGTCGTCGGGCACCTCGAGGACCCGGCGACCGATCCCAACCGCGCGGAACCCGGCAATCCTCCGCTCCTCGCCGTCGAGGGGCACGGGCAAAGCCTGCTGCGCGTCGATCTCGTCGTGCCCGCGACGCCGCCGTCCGGCGTCTACCTCGCGCAGGGCGAGGCCGGAAAACAGGCCGAACTGAAGGAGCTGGACGATCGGATCGCGCGGCTGCGCAACCAGGCGCGCACGGGTCCCGAGGAGATGCGCCGCATGTATGCCGACAAAGTGCGCGAGCTCGAGGAGCGGCGTGCGCGAGTGGCGGCGGCGAGCGAGTCGGCGCCCGCCGGGGCACTGGTAGTCACGCCCACGTTCATTCCCTTGGGACCCGGCATCGGCGAAGACCCCGATGCGCGCAGTCTGGTCGCTTCCTACGACGATCAGGTGACGCAGATGAACTTGCGCCTGGCACAGACGCAGCCCGAGACGTGCCCGCCACCTCGGCGAGGCGAAGCGGCGTTCACCGGCATCGCGTCGCCGCAGCCGCGCGTGAAGTCCTGCGCCGAGTGCCACGAGAGCGCCGCGAAGTTCTGGGCCAAGACGGGGCATTCACACGCCTACGAGACGCTCGTATCCGTACGGAAGCAGTTCAGCCTCGACTGTATCCGCTGCCACGTGACGGGTTGGCAGCAGCCCGGCGGCGTCTGCCGCATCGATCGGACCGACGTGGGCGGCCCGGGGTTCGCGGGCCGCGGAAAGGGTCGTCAGGACGTGCAGTGCGAGATGTGCCACGGCCCGGCGAGCGAGCACGCGAAAGACCCGCCGGGACATATTGCCGCGGAGGTGCCGGCGAACGTGTGCATGCGCTGCCACGAAGCGGCGAACTCGCCTCATTTCGATGATGCTCGGTACCGTCCGTTCATCGTCGGGCCGGGCCACGGCGACCCTCTCGCCGCGGGCGAATCCCCCCGCCCACGAGCGTCCGGCAGCGGACCGAACGAGGCGCTGAAGGCTTCCATGAAAGGAATGCAGTGAGAATTCTCAGTGCTTTTCGAGGATCCGGAGTGGATCAGCAGCGCGAGGTGGAGCGAGCTGTCGAAGCGGCGGCGCAAGGGCAGCCGGCGCGTGCGCGGCTGTGGCTGTCGCTGGCGTCGCAGCGTCGCAGGCTCGGCCTGTCCGCGCGGCGGCTTCTTGCGCGCAGCGGAGCCGAGATGCAGGCGCTCGCGCTGCGCGGCGTTCCCGATTTGCGGCTCGAGTGGCTCCACCGGCTTTCGCATGCCGCGCTCATCGCGCAGGGCGCGGAGAGCTGGACGGGCACGCTGGGCGGCTATCGCGTCCACCGGTACGCATTCGCCGGGCGCGGCAAGGCGCTGCCGGTGCTGCTGCTCCACGGTCTCGGCGGATCAGCAGACTCGCTGGCGACCCTGGTTGCGCCGCTGTTGCCGCTCTCCGTGCGCATCGTGCTCCTCGAGCTGCCCGGGCACGGCCGGTCTCCGGAGCCGCCCTCGGGACCGTTGGCCGCGCGCGAGTACGGCGAGGTCGTCACCGCCGCGGTCGATCGGCTGTATGCGGAATTCGGGAAGGTGGCGCTGGTCGGGAATTCGCTTGGCGGCGCGCTGGCGCTGTATGCGGCCCACGAGCATCCCGACAAGGTCGCCGGAGTCGTGGGACTGAATCCCGCCGGCGCCGATCTGTCGGACGAGGCGCTGAACGTACTGCCGGAGACGTTCGCGGACGAGCGCGCCGGCGCCGCGAGGATGGCGCAGCTGCTCTTCCACCACACGCCCTGGCTGTTCTGGCTCGTGGCGCGCGATTTCGCGCGCAACTGGTCGAGCCCGACCGTGCAGCGCATCCTCGACGATGCCCGCCACGATCGCGACCGGTCGCTTGGAATGGACGTCCTGTCGGCCATCCATGCGCCGGTGCTGATCCTGTGGGGCGAAAAGGATCGGCTGCTGCCCGCGACGAGCGCGGAGGACTTCCGGCGGCACATCCCAGGAGCGCAGGTCGAGCTGATCCCGAATTGCGGACACATCCCGCAGCTGGAGCGGCCGGCGTACACGCGCCGGCGTGTCCGCGAATTCATCGAGAAGTTGCAGGGTTGAGACGCGGCTGGAATTGCGTTGCGCCGCTGCGCATTGTTTCGCAATCAATGCGGCCGAGCGTGTGGCAGCCTGTCGGAAATCCTGCGACAGGCGTTCGGATCGGACGTTTTGACACTGGCACTGACGGCCGCTACGGTCACCTTTTACCAGCTCGACGTGGAGGAGCACGCGTGGCGCGATCGAGACGACCGCACATGGCCGCCTTTGTCGCTTTGCTCCTTGCCGCCGCGGGCGCGCGCGCGTCCGAAGCGCCCGATCCGGGGATGGGCAGCAGTGATCCGCCGGTCACCTCCGCGCCGACGCCGTCGGGCGTTTCCGTCCCCGCCCCTGCCGACGAGACGTCCGCGGCTCCCAAAGGCGACGCGGCGAATGCCGACGATCCGGAAGCCCAGGCCGAGGTCGACAAGAGCGCCGCCGAGCTCGAGGAAGTTCGCAAGGCGGAACAGAAGGCGGGTCTGTTGCCGCAAGCGCCGGGCGCGGGACCGCACGACGCGCTCGGAATCGGGCTCGATCCGTGGGACCCCGTGGCGCGCGACCTCGCAGCCGCGCGCGGCACGTCCGTCGACGGCGCTCCGCTGGCCGACCCCGCGCCGTCGGGTCTCGTGCAGGTCCGGCTCGCCGAGCTGGCGGGGATTTCCGAGGACGAGCTGCGCGCGAAGTACGACATCCCCGTCGAGCTGAACGATGCCGTCGTGGCGTACATCCGCTTCTTCCAGACCGACGCGCGGGTGCATTTCACGAAATGGCTCGCGCGGAGCACGCGCTTCATGTCGCTCGAGCGCGCCATCCTCGAGAAGCAGGGGCTCCCGCTCGACCTCGTCTATCTCAGCATGATCGAGAGCGGCTTCAGCACGTATGCGTACTCGTTCGCGAAGGCGGCCGGACTCTGGCAGTTCGTCGTGGGCACCAGCCGGCGCTATGGCTTGCACACCGATTTCTGGGTGGACGAGCGGCGCGATCCCGTGAAGGCGACGGTGGCCGCCGCGCGGTACCTGAAGGAGCTGCAGGACCGCTTCCACGGCGACTGGTATCTCGCCTGGGCCGGGTACAACGCCGGAGAAGGGAAGGTCGACCGGGCCATTCGCCGCGAATCGACGCGCGACTTCTGGCGCATGATGAGCAAGGGCCGCACGCTGCGCGCGGAGACGAAGCACTACGTGCCGAAGCTCATCGCCGCGGCGCTCATCGCCAAGCATCCGGAGCGGTTCGGGTTCAAGATCGACTACGAGTCGCCGTGGGAAGCGGACGAGGTCTACATCCCGGACGCGACCGACCTGCACGTCATCGCCAAGACCGCGGGTATCACCATCGACCAGGTGCGCGAGCTCAACCCCGAGCTGCGCCGGTTCTGCACGCCTCCCGGCGGCTGGACCGTCCGGCTGCCGAAGGGAACCAAGGAAGCGTTCCTCACCGACTTCGAGAAGCTGGGCCCGCAGGAGCGCCTCAGCTTCACCGAGCACAAGGTCGAGCGCGGCGAGCCTCTCGCGAAGATCGCGCGTGCCTACGGCGTCAGCGAGGGCGCCATCCTCCGCACGAACGGATTGCGCAGCTACCGGCAAGTGAAGCTGGGCAAGGTGCTCGTCATCCCGATGAGCCAGTCGTCGCGGGGTCTGCTCGCGGGCAGCCAGCTCGAGGACAAGCGCACTCCGCGTCTGCAGGCGCGCAGCGCCGCGAAGACGATGGCTGCGGCGACGACCGCATCGACGACGACCGCTCCCATGCGGCCCGACAACGACCAGCGCCGCTTCTACGTCGTCCGGGCGGGCGACACGCTGTGGTCGATCGCGACCCGCTTCTCCACCACCGTCGAGCGCCTCAAGCGGCTCAACAACCTGACCGGCCGTGGCGCTCGCGAGCTGCAGGTTGGCCAGCGCCTCGCGGTGAAGGATCGCGAGAGCTGAGTCGTTCCGGAACGAGCTGAGATCCTCGCGTCGCGTTTTCGCGGCGAAGCGCGGCGCCGCTTGCGAGGGCCGCATCGTGGCGTCAGGATGCGCCTCCATGAACGTCCGCGCTGCTCTTTTCCTGGGTCTCGCCATGGCTTGCGCAACTTCCTCTCCG
>Ga0209474_10001933_pt1 | contig 19574 bp, 16 predicted proteins | sample GraSoiAngelo_145_FD_185902 | JGI IMG/M metagenome (GOLD analysis project Ga0209474, IMG submission 185902) | Grasslands soil microbial communities from the Angelo Coastal Reserve, California, USA - 14_1009_05_20cm (SPAdes) (version 2) | ecosystem: Environmental > Terrestrial > Soil > Grasslands... | reverse complement strand
AGCAGATCGCCGGCGAGATGCAGGAACGTGGAGCGCAGGTTCATGCTGGAGTCGGACGTGTGCGTCAGCCACATCCCTCCCGCGTTCAGCGCGATCCCGAACAGCGCGAGCCCCACCACCAGCCGCACGTGCACCTCGTGCGGCTGCAACAGCCGCTGCCACGCCTCGAACGCGATGCCGACCGCGATCGCGATCAGCACCGCTCCGTTGAGCAGCGCGGCGAGGATCTCCAGCCGGTAGTAGCCATACGTACGGCGCGCGTCGGCGGGCCGGGCCCCGACGCGGACGGCGAACAGCGACAGCGCGATCGCTCCCACGTCCGCCAGCATGTGCCCGGCGTCGGACAGAAGTGCGAGCGAGTGCGCCGCCCAACCACCGACTCCCTCGGCGACGGTGGCAAGCAGGGCCAGCGCGAACGCGAAGGAGAGGCGCCGCGCTTCGCCCGCGCGCAGGGGCCCGTGGTGGTGGTGCGCCACGCCGCGATGATCCGGATTCGAGCACGCTCTCGCAAGTCGAAGATCGAAGCACGGGTTCTGCGTTACCTTGTCGTCATGTCCGAGGATGGATCTGGGGGACACCATTCGATGCTGTCCCCTCGAGAAGTGACCGAGGGCCACGCGCACGCCGGCGACGGGACGCGCATCTACTGGTGCGCGGTAGGCCACGGCGAGCCGGCGCTCGTGTGTTGCGACGGGATCGGCTGCGACGGTTTCGCCTGGAAGTACGTCGTGCGCGACTTCGCACCGAGGCATCGGATCGTGCGGTGGCATTACCGGGGGCACGGCCGCAGCGGGCTTCCGCAGGATCGGAGCCGCATCACGTTCGACGACCTGTGCGGCGATATGTCGGCGGCGCTCGACGCGAGCGGCACGAGGAAGGCCGTGCTCCTCGGCCATTCGATGGGCGTGCAGGTGGCGCTCGAGTTCCACAAGCGGCATCCGGAGCGCGTCCTCGGCCTCGTGCTCATCTGCGGCAGCCACGGACTGCCGCTCGACACGTTCCACGACTCGCGCATGCTGAAGACGGTATTCCCGTCGTTGCTCACCGCCGCGGAAAGGTGGCCCGAGGCGACGGATTTCCTCTGGCGTTTCATCGCGGGCGGAGAGTGGGCCTATCAGATCGCCACGCATCTGGAGGTGAACGGCAAGATCGTGCGTCGCGAGGATTTCGCGCCCTACTTCAAGCACCTCGCCGGAATGGATCCGCGGCTGTTCCTCGGAATGCTCAAGCACGCCAGCGAGCACTCGGCGGAGGATCATCTCGCGAAGGTGGACGTCCCGGTGCTGATCGTCGCGGGAACGCACGACACCTTCACGCCGTACTGGGTCTCCGAACAGATGTACGACCGCATCCAGCGCGCGGAGATGCTCACGGTGCCCGGCGGATCGCACATCGCGACGCTCGAGCAACCCGAGCTCGTGACGCTGCGGCTCGAGAAATGGCTCGCCGGGATCCAGCCGGCGCGGCTCCGCGCCGCCGGCTCCTGATGCGCCGCGCTCTCGTTTGCGCCCTGCTGTTCGCGCCCGCCGCGCTCGCTTTCGATCCGCGGTACGTGTGGCTCACGATCGATACGTCTCATTTCGAGATCCACTTCCATCAGGGCGAGTACGCGCTGGCGGCGAAGGTGGCGCGCCTCGCCGAGCAGGCGCACGCGCGGCTCGTGCCGCTCTTCGGACACGTGCCATCCGAGCGGACGCAGATCGTCCTCACGGATGATACTGACTTCGCGAACGGCTTCGCGACGCCTCTCTTCTACGACCTGGTGCACGGATTCGCGGCGACGCCCGATCCCCGCTCGACCATCAGCGACTTCGACGACTGGGTCGCGGAGCTGATCGACCACGAGTACACGCACATCCTGCATCTCGACACGGTGGGTGGGCTTCCCGCCGCGGCGAACATGGTTTTCGGCAAGATCTGGATCCCGAACGGCGCGCAGCCGAACTGGTTCATCGAAGGGATGGCGGTCCTCACCGAGAGCGAAGTCACCGGGGCGGGTCGCGTGCGCGCCTCGACCGAGGAGATGAGCGTACGCGCCGAGGCGCTGTCGGCCGGACTCGTACGCATCGACCGGCTCTCCAGCTTGCCGCTCGCATGGCCGCGCGCGAACGACTGGTACACGGTCGGCGGTCGGTTCCTCACCTGGATCGGCGACCAGTACGGGATGGGCGCGCTGCGCGACCTCTCGCACGACTACGGAGGCCGCGCGATCCCGCTCGCGGTCAACGTCTCCGCCGAGCGCGTGCTGGGGAAGAGCTACCTCGAGCTGTACGAGGAATTTCGAGCGCTCGAGGAGAAGAAGGCGCGCGCGGTCCAGGACGCCGTTCGCGCCGAAGGCGAAACGGCCCTCGAGCCGCTCACGCGCCTCGGCGAGCTGACCCACTCGCCCAAATGGAGCGCGGACTCGAGCACGCTCTACTATCTGAACGTCGGACCGGATCGCCTGCCGCAGATCCGCGCGTTGCGCCCCGGCCCGTGCTGCGCGGTCGGCGCCGAGCTCCGCGAACCGGTCCGGCCCGGCGACCGGCGGCTGGCCGAGAGCTACGGAGACGGAACCGTTGCCATCGATGGGCGCGGCCGGGTGGTCTATGCGCGCACGCAGATCTTCCAGGAGTTCGCCGACATCCAGGATCTATATGCGGTCGACCCGAGGACCGGCCGCGTGGACCGCCTCACGCGCGGGCTGCGCGCGAGCGAACCCAGCGTCGCGCCCGACGGCGCGCTCGCCTTTTCGTGGCGCCGTCCCGGCGGCCACACCGCCATCGCGCTATTGGATGCCGGCGCGTCTGAGCCGCGCATCCTGTTCGAGGACCCGCTGCGAGAGCCGGTCGGCTCACCGCGCTTCAACCCGGCGGGCGACGCAGTCGCCTTCCTTCACCACCGGGAAGGGTCGTGGGACGTCCGCATCGTGCCGCGGGCCGGCGGCGAGCCCGTCGACGTGACGCACGGCCGCGCCTTCGATCGCGATCCATCGTGGTCTCCCGACGGAAGATGGCTGCTCTTCTCCAGCGACCGCACCGGCGTCTTCGACATCTACGCGTTTCGCCTCGCGGATCGGACGCTGTGGCGCGCCACGAACGTCATCCTGGGCGCTTTCGAGCCTGAGGTATCGCCGGACGGAAGCCAGCTCGCGCTCGTGAGCTACAGCGCGCGCGGGTACGACCTGGCCCGCATGCGGTACGAGCCGGACCGCTTTGTGCGCGTCGCCGACGATACGCCCCTCGCCCGACGTCCGGAGCCCGCGCCGCTCCCTCCGGAGGAGATCTATCCCGTCCGCCGGTACGACCCGCTGCCCACGCTGCGGCCACACTGGTGGTTGCCCTTCGCCGCAACGGATGCGCTCGGCACGACCGTCGGCGCGGTCACGTCCGGTTTCGATGTCGCGCGGCGCCACGAGTACCAGGCCGCCGCGTGGTGGGCGATCGATTCGCGACAACCCGGCTGGGACGTCGTGTACACGAACCACAGCTTGTACCCGGACATCTCCGTCTCGGCGCTGCGCGACGTGGAGACCGCGTCGGGCGCCGGACCCGGATACACGGACCGCGTCCTGCAGGGCACCATCTCGGCATCGTTCCCATTCTCGGAGATCGAGCGGTCGCAGCGCGTCGCGGTGCAGTACGAGCTGACGAACCTGGCGCGGAACACGCCCGCGACGAGCGGCATCGATCCTCCGCCGGGGCTGATCGCGGCCACCTCGTTCTCGTACGTCTACTCGGACGCGCGTCGGTTCGTGCGCAGCATCTCGTTCGAGGAGGGACAGCGATTCTCGATCACGAGCCGCATCGCCGCCCGCGCGCTCGGCTCGGACTTCACGTTCGCCCAGCTTTCGTCCGCGTACGCGCGCTTCTTCCGGTTGCCGTGGACGAGCGACGGAGTCCCGCTCCATCACGTCTTCGCGGCGCGCCTTTCGGCAGGAGTGGCGCGGGGCGATCTCTCCGAACGCCATCTCTTCGAGCTGGGCGGATTCAATGCGGGCAATCCTATCCAGAGCATCCTGAACCCGGTCTCCGCGCCCGTGCGCATCCTGCGCGGCTTCGTGAGCGACGCGTTCGCCGGCGAAGCGTACGTCCTCGGCAACTTCGAGTACCGTCTCCCGCTGCTGGACGTCGAAACGGGCGCGTGGACGCTGCCGCTGTACCTGCGCCGGCTGCACGCATCGGTCTTCACCGACGTGGGCGACGCATGGATGCCGTTCGACGACGGGCCGTTCCGCGCGACCAGCGCTCCGTTCCACCTGCACGCCGGCGCCGGAGCGGAGCTGCGCGCCGAGGTCGTGCTCGGCTACGTCCTGCCAACGGACGTCCGCGTCGGCTGCGCACATGGACTCGAGCAGAGCAGCGTCTCGATCCTCGACTGCTACGCCGCCATCGGCGGCGTCTTCTAACAGCGCACCCGGTCGGAGCCGCGGTCCCGACCGCTACCTCCTGTTCGACACACCGCGCGACCTTTCCTCACCCGCCGTGAAGTGGGACCGCACGCGGAGCGGTTGCTACTCTCACGAGACCGATGCCGGGCACCCTCGAGCGCGCGTTGGAGGCGGCGTTGCGCGTCCGCCCGACGGAGCAGCGGCGCACCGCGATCATGGCGGCGTACGCGGCGAGCGCGATCGGTGCCGTCGTCGTCGGCCGCTCCGTGCGCGACGCGCTCTATCTGGCGCACGGAACGGCGCGCGGTCTCTCCTGGCTCTACATCTTCTCTTCGGCCGTCATCGTCGCGGTGTCGTACGGTTACGCCCGCGTGGCCGACAAGGTGCCGCGCGGCGTGCTCAATGCCATCTCGGCGGCGAGCTGCGCAGCGGCCTGCGCCGCGTTCTGGGCGCTGCTCCGCGCCGGCGCTCGTCAATGGGTCTACCCAGCCCTCTACGTCTTCGTGGAGGCGATGGGGTCGCTGGTGGTGATCCAGTTCTGGACGATGGCGAGCGACGTGTTCCATGCGCGCGAGGCCAAGAGACTCTTCGGATTGATCGGCGCCGGCGGCACGATCGCCAACGTCGTCTTCGGCTTGCTCGTGTCGCGCTACGCGCGCCGCATCGGCGCTCCAAACCTGTTGTGGCTGATGGTCGTGCAGCTCGCCGCGTGCGCGCTGCTCGCGCGCGGCGGCGCCCGCCTGATCTCCACCGCCCCACTGATCCCGCGACGGCACCCGCGCCGGACGGTGCCGGTGCTCTCGCGCGCGGGGCTCTCGTTCCTCGCCAGCCGCCATCTGCTCCTGGTCGCTGGCATCGCGGCGGTGAGCGCCGCCGCGGTGACCGTGGTGGACTTCCAATTCAAGCTCGCGGCCGCCTCGGTCCTGCGGCAGAACGATCTGGCCGGATACTTCGGCCGCTTCTACGGAATCTGCGGCGGCATCGCTCTGGCGGTGCAGATCTGGATCACAGGGCGCGTGCTCGAGCGTTACGGGATCCTCGCTTCGCTGCTCCCGCTGCCGGCAGGTCTGGCGCTCGGATCGGGCGTTTCGGCCGCGCTGCCGAATCCCGGCTTGTTCGTCGCGAGCCTCGCGAAGGGATCCGACACGATCTTCCGCTACACGATGAACGACGCGTCGATGCAGCTCTTGTACGTTCCCGTGCAGCCCTCCGTGCGCGGCCGGGCGAAGGCGTTCATCGACGGCATCCTCAAGCCCACCGCGATCGCGGCGACGGGCGCGGTGCTCCTCTTCTACAAGGAATCCGGCGGAAAGGGCCGGCCGCTCACGTTCGCGGTGCTGCTCCTCGTCGTGCTGTGGATCCTGCTCCTCGTTCGCGCGCGGACGGAGTACGTGCGCAGCCTGGTCGAATCCCTCGAGCGGCGGCATCTGGACCTGACCACGGCGCCGCTCGCCGCAACGAATGAAAGCACCGTGCGGGCGCTGCGCGCCGCGCTGAAGGGAGACGCGTCCGGCGCGCTCCACGCAATGGCGTTGCTGCAGCACGTGCCGAGCATCGACTTCACGTCGGAGTTGCGGGACCTCCTCCGCCACGACGATCCGGCGGTGCGCGCGGCGGCGGCCGAACAGCTCGGCATTGCGCGGACCGAGGCGGCGCGCCAGGACGTGCGCGCTCTGCTGTCGGATCACGTGCCGGAGGTACGCGCGGCGGCGATCGTCGCCGTATGCGCCTTCGAGCAAGAGGAATCGGTTGCCACCGCGCTGCCGTTTCTCGACGGTTCGAACGTTGCCGCCGTTCGCGCTGCCGCTGCCGCGGCGCTCATTCGCTACTCCGGTGTCGACGGCGTCCTCGCCGCCGCCGAGCCGCTGAAGGCGCTCCTCGGCGCGCTGGATCCAAGGGATCGCGCGGCGGCAGCGGAGGCGCTGGGAAACATCGGCGTGCGCGGCTTCTACCGGCCGCTCGTCGCGTTCCTCCGCGACCGCGACCCGATGGTCAGGCGAAGCGCCATTGCGGCGGCCGGCAAGCTGCGCAACCCAGAGCTGATCCCGCCTCTCGTCGAGCAGTTCAAGGACCGGCGCACCGCGCTCGAGACCGCCATCGCGCTCACCGCGTTCGGCCCGGGCGTCGAGCGCGTGCTCCGCGAGGTGCTCGTCGACGAAGCCGCGGACGCGAGCTGCCGCCGTGGAGTGGCGCTCGTGCTCCAACGGCTCGCGACGAAAGAAGCCGTCGAGGCGCTGGTGCTCGCGCTCTCCTCCGGCTCCGCGCAGGTGCGGAAGGCAGCGGCTCGGAATCTCTCGCGCGTCACACGCCGCCATCGTGCCATCGCCGTCGACGTGCGCCGCATCGAGGCGGCCATCCAGGCGGAGCTCGGGCGCGCGCGGCTCGCTCTCGGCGCGCTGCGGCGGCTGGACCTTCCTGTGCTGGTGCCCGGACAACGGCCGCGCACCAGCGCGGACCTCCTCGCGCTCGCGCTTCTCGAAGAACGCGACCAGCGCGTTCTCCGCGCGCTCCTCCTCCTCGAAGTGTTGCTCCCGCACGTGCGCATGGACGTCGTGGGCGAGAACCTGCGCGGCGAGTCGGCCGCGGCGCGGGGCAATGCAATCGAGGTGCTCGAGCACGCGCTCCCCGATCCATGGAAGCACCTCGTCCTCACGGCGCTCGACGAGGCGAGGCGCCGCGGAGATCTGGTGCCCGCGGACGCGCGTCCCGTGCAGGAGCTGGTCGCCGCGCTCGCGGCCGGCGAGTCGGGCGCGTGGGTCGCCGCCTGCGCGGTCCATTGGGCGCACGAACGGCACAAGGTCGACTTGCGCGTCCTCGCCCCGGCGCTGCGCACCGCCATCCGGTCCAACGCGGCGCCGCTGCGTGAAGCCGCTGCCCGGGCGCTGTTCGGGACGCTGCCGCGGGAAGAGGCGCGCGCGGTGCTGGCGGGCCTCATCACCGACCCGAGCGCTTCCGTGCGGCGCACGGCGGCCGAGCTGCTCAAGGGGCGGAAGGCGACGGCATGATCACGACCGTCGAAAAGGTGCTGTTCCTCAAGTCCGTCGACCTGTTCCGCGCGCTTCCCGGTGAGGAGCTGGCGCAGATCGCGGAGATCGCGGAGGAACAGCCCTTCGCCGCGGGCGAGCAGGTCTTCGCGGAGGGTGAACCGGGCGACGCGCTCTACCTCGTGCTCGAGGGAGCGGTGAAGGTGCACCAGAGCCAGAGGCAGCTCGCCCATCTCGGCGTGCGCGACGTATTCGGGGAAATGGCGATCGTGGACTCCGAGCCGCGGAGCGCGTCCGTCACCGCGGTGCAGGACGCCGTGCTGCTCAAGATCGCGCGCGACGATTTCCGCGACATCCTGCTCGAGCGCCCGGAGATCGGCATGGGCATCATCAAGGTGCTCTCGCGGCGTCTCCGCGACGCCAGCCGCCGCTGAGAGCGCGACTGGTCGTCCGGCTGGCCGCCCGTTGCGCGGGCAGGGACCAGCGCGCACCGTTTGCCCCGGAGGTCCCGCATGCTCCGCGCCCTGTCGCTCTGCTTCGCGCTCGCAGCCGCAACCCCTCTCCCGCAGTGGCAGCAGAAGTATCCCGACGCTGCTCGGGCACTCGGCGACTGGTCGCGCAAGAACCCGCAGGCGGCGCGAAAGATCTTCGCGTGGGACGGTGCGCACCCGGAACGCACCAAGGCGCTGGTCGATTGGGCGATCGCGAAGCCCGACGAGGACGTGGTCGCGTTCCACACCAAGCATCAGGACTGGCCCGAATTCCAGGACCTGCTCGACAAGGATCGCAACGCGCTGAACGACTTCACCGGTTGGGTGCGAAACAACCGCGACGCGGCGAAGGATCTGATGGACCACCCGCGTGCGCTCGAATGGGCGGGCAAGCACCTGTATCCCGCGAAACGTCAGGCGCGCACGCGCTGATCGAGCCGGACTTACTTCGACAGGTTCCGCACCGCCGCCGGCAACTCGGCGAGATCGACCTCGTGCTCGGCGCCGGTCTTCATCTCCTTGAGCTTCGCCCGGCCCGAGTTCAGCTCGGCATCTCCGAGCACCAGGGCGAATCGCGCGCCGAGCGCATCGGCGCGCTTCATCTGGTTCCCCGGGCTGCTGCGCCGGAAGGACACTTCGGCGGCGATTCCCTCCTTGCGCAGCTGCTGGGCGAGGACGTCGGCGCGTGATTCCTCGTCGAGCCCGAGCGGCACGAAGAAGACGACAGGACGGACCGCGAGCTCGCGCCCGACCAGCGCCACGAGCAGCGCCAGGCGCTCCACACCGGCGGCAAAGCCAATCCCGGGCACGTCGCCGCCTCCCAGCTCGCGAACGAGACCGTCGTAGCGTCCCCCGCCGGCGACGGTGCTCTGTGATCCCAGGCCGCTGGTGGCGATCGCCTCGTATGTCGTCCGCGTGTAGTAATCGAGGCCGCGCACGAGCTTCGGATCGACGATGTGCGCGACGCCCAGCGCGTCGAGGCCGCCTCGAACGCCGTCGAAATGTTCGCGGCATGCGGCGCACAAGAACTGATCCATCTTCGGAGCGCCGACGGCGACGCGCTGGCATTCCGGGTTCTTGCAGTCGAGGACGCGGATCGGGTTCGTCTCGGTGCGCTTGCGGCAGTCCTCGCACAGCTCCGTTGCGTGCGCGCGCAAGTACTCCTGCAGCGCGGTGCGATATGCCGGACGGCACTGCGCGTCGCCCAAGGTATTGACGTGCATCTCGAAGGGAACGCCCAGCCTCCGCAGCCAGCGATCGAGCATCTCGATCTGCTCGGCGTCGATCCGCGGCCCTGGCGAGCCGAACGCCTCGACGCCGATCTGCGTGAACTGGCGATATCGGCCGCGCTGCTGCCGCTCGTGGCGGAACATCGGACCCGCGTACCACCACTTCGTATCGGGCTCCTGTTGTTGCACGGCGTGCTCGACGTACGCGCGGACCAGCGAAGCCGTGCCTTCGGGGCGCATCGACACCTGCGTGCCGTCGCGGTCCTCGAACGTGTACATCTCCTTGGCGACGATGTCGGTGGCATCGCCGATGCCGCGCGCGAAGAGCGCCGTTCGCTCCAGGATGGGCGTGCGTGCCTCGCGGTAGCCGTAGAGCGGGAACAGCTCGCGCGCGGCCTCCTCGACGAGCTGCAGGTGCCCGGCACGGATCCACGGGTCGTCCTTCTTGAGATACGTGTCGCCGGGCAGGACGTCGCGCGTGCCCTTCACGGGCGGTACTTTCTGGCCCATCACTCCAGCCTTTCGCCCAGCTTGATCGCACGGCCGGGGACGATGCCGGCGGCGAGCTTCCCGCCCGGCGCGAACACCGCCACGACCGTCGAGCCCATCTCGAAGATGGCGAGCTCGCCGCCCTTCTCCACCGGGATCGGCTTGTCGTACTCCTTTCGCTGCATGGCGCGCGTCCTGCGGACGTTGGTGACGACGTCGTCGTACACGGCGCGGATCCGGCCGACGTTCATCGCTCCCACGGCGACGACAGCGCATCTGCCCCGCGGCGTATCGAGAAACGTCGTCAGGCGCTCGTTGACGCAGAACAGGCGCTCGACGTTGCGCACCCCCGCCGCGTTCACGGGCCACAGCGTTCCGGGCACGTTGATGTAGCCGACGATGTCGCCTACGAGTGGGGCGTGGATGCGGTGGTAGTTGTACGGCGCGAGATAGATGGTGAGGAACGTACCGCCCGCGAATCGACGAGCGTCCTCGACTGCCAAAGGTCCCCCGAACAGCTCGGCCAGCGTGTAGTGCTTTCCCTTCGCCTGCAGCAGCCGACCGTCGACGATATCTCCGACCTCGCCGACGGTTCCGTCGACGGGAGAGACGGGCAGCAGCTCCCCTGGAGCGATGGGCCGCGCCCCGGGCTTGAGGCGCCGCGTGAAGAATTCGGTGAAGGTCGGGTACTCCTCGATGGCGCGCTCGGCCTCGGACGTATCGACGCCGTACTTGCGCGCGAACGTCCGGATCGCGGCGCGCACGACCGGCTTGGGCGCGGACATCCGGCAGGCGGCGCCCACCGCGCGCGAGAGCGTATTGCGCGGAAGAAGCTTGAGAAATGCGTAGCTCAGCTCCGCCATCGGGCGGACTTCCCTAACAGACCCCCACCCGGTGCGCTACTTGGCAGCCTGTTGCACGCCAGCATCAGGAGACGCCGATTCGCGCGCAGGCGACGCGCCGCGGTCGCGCGCGGGCGACGCGATGCCCGCGTCGGGCGAGCCCGCACCGCGCCCCGCAACTGGATGCGGCACCTCCGATTCCGAGATGCGCCGGTAGATCTTGCCGTCGGTGACCATCACGATCTGTCCTACCAACCCGGGCAGCTTCTGCTTGCACGCGGAATTCGAGACGAGGCGGTACACCTTGCCCGAACGGTTGGTGCCGTTCTCCTTGAATTCTTCGCCCACGACGAGGCAGCCGCCGGTCTCCCGGTTGATCTCCGCGATCGACGCGCCCGCGCCGAACGGATCCTGCTCGGGGCCGGCGTCGGGGTGCTCGAGCACGCGCCTCGGATCGATCGTGCTGCGCGTGGCGGCGACGTCGGCGGCGGCTGCTTGCCGCAACTTCTCGCGGTCCACCGTTACCTTCGCCAGCTCCTCGCGCCCTTTGTCGATGACGCGTAGGAGCGCTTGCGCGGAAGGAGCGTCGACGGAGCCCTTGGGCACCTTGCCGAGAAGGGCGACGACTTCGTCCATGCGCGCGTCGCCATACGCCTCGTCCAGCTCGGTCGCGTAGAGCTGCTGGTAGAGATCGCGCGCCTTGGCGAAGTTCGCGTCCGGCGCACCGGAGTAGCTGGCGCAAGCAAGGACGAGCGCAGCAGCGCAGCAGGCGAGCCGCAGGTACCGGATCCTCGATGCGGTGCTCTCGGCCACTCAGCGTCCGACCCTAGCACGGGGTCGCCCGCCGGCCAGATTTTGCGGGCGGCGGCGTTCTCGCACAGCCGCACACGCGGCCCCACCGCACGGCAGACGCGCAATCCGCGATGGCGCTACGGACAGTGCCAGTAGAATGGCCGCATGTGCCGGCTCTTCGGCTGCCGCACGGCCGCTCCCGGTGGCGTCGCGCACGAGCTCCTGCATGGCGCCAACGCGCTGCGCGTGCAGAGCCGTGAGCACCCGGACGGTTGGGGTCTGGGGTGGTACGTGGGACGCGTTCCGCAGGTGGTCCGCAGCCTCACGGCGGCGCACGGCGACGAGGACTTCGAGGCGGTCTCGTCGTTTGTCACGGCCTCCACCATTCTCGCGCACATCCGCAAGGCTAGCGTCGGCAAGGTCGCGCTGGAGAACACGCATCCCTTCGAATGGGGACCCTGGCTCTTCGCGCACAACGGCACCATCCCGAAGTGGGAGCAGTGTCGCGCAGGCGTCGAGGCTGAGATCGATCCCGCGTTGCGCGACAAGCTGCGCGGCGAGACGGACAGCGAACGGTGCTTCCTGGTCTTCCTCACTCGTCTGTCGCAGCGCTGCGACCCCACCGCGGCGACCTTCCAGGACGCCGCGTCGGCGCTCGCCGAAACGGCGAACATCGTCCGGCGCACGTGCGGCCCCGAGGCGGCGACGACGTTCCTCACCACGGACGGCCGCCTCATGCTCGGCTGCCGTCGCGGCCGCACGCTGTACGTTTCCGCGGCGGAGCCGGAGCACGGCGGCCGCGTCGCCTGGTTCGCCATCGCCAGCGAGGACCCTCGCCTGCACGAACCCGCTCCCCCGGGCCGGAGCGCGTGGCGCGAGGTGCGTCCCGACACCATCCTTGGGGTCGACGCCGATCTACGTCTCTGCCACGCGACCCTTTGACATCGCGTCGCGCAGTTCGCGGCCGCGCGGACCATGAGCGGTGAACGTCGCGCGGCGCTCCTGCGGCCCCGTCGTTTCGAGCCGGATCTCGAGCCGCTCGGCAGGAAGCGCGTCGCCGGCGCGTTCCGCCCACTCGCACAGGGTCGCCGCCGGCTCGGCGACGAGATCGTCGAATCCGAGCGCAAACAGCTCGGCCGGACCAGAGAGCCGATAGAGGTCGAGGTGCTGCAGCACGACGCGGCCGCCGCGGTAGACGTTCACCAGCGCGAACGTCGGCGAGCTCGCCGCGCCCGTCGCTCCCGCGCCTTCGGCTGCTCCCCGGACGAGCAGCGTCTTCCCGGCGCCGAGCTCGCCGATGAGCCCGACGAAATCGCCCGCGCGCAGCAACGCGCCGAGCTCCACCCCGAGCGCGCGCGTCTCTTGCGGGGAGCGCAGGATCATCGGTTCCAGCGGCGGAACAGGCGCGGCAGCCCGGTGCGCGCGATGTCATGCGCCACGAGCGCCGCCTGGCCAGTGCGCCGCGCCGCGATGTCTCCGGCGAGAGCATGCAGCGCGACCGCGAGCCGCGCCCGCTCGCCGGTCCCGCCTGCGCCGGAGCGGCGGCCGAGGACCGCAGCGGCGATTCCGGTGAGCACGTCACCGGCGCCCGCGGTCGCCATGCCCGGGTTGCCGTGCGCGCAGACGCCCGTCGTGCCTTCCGGGTCCGCTACGACGGTGCGCGCGCCCTTGAGCACGATGCACGCGCCGAATCTCTGCGCGGCGCGAGCGGCGGCGCCGATGCGATCGGACTCGATCCGCTCCACCTCCTCGCCGGTCAGCCGCGCGAACTCACCAGGATGCGGCGTCAGGACCGGCTGGACCGGCGCGCGGCGCAGCCACTCGGCGATTCGTTCGCGGTGCTCCGACAACGCGTTGAGTGCATCCGCGTCGATCACCACCGCGCAGCCGGGCTCGAGCGACGCGATCAGCTCGGCGACGAGCTGTCCCGTCTCGGGTCCGCGAGGAATGCCGGGCCCGATCGCCACCACCGTCTTGCCCTTCACTGCCTCGCGAAGCGCCGCCACGTCCGCAGGCCCCAGCGGGCCAGCGCCGGGGAGCGGCACGCCCATCGCTTCCGGCACGCCTGGCAGTGCGACCTGCAATACTTCCGCCCGCGCGGCGAGCGTCACGAGGCCCGCGCCGGCGCGCAGTGCCGCTTCCACGAGCAACGCGGCCGCGCCGGCTTTTCCCGGAGAGCCGGCGACCGCGAGCACGTGGCCAAAGTCGTTCTTGTGCGCCGTGGGTTCGCGCGGAGTGAACAGGGACCGCGCCCATTCCTCGTCGATCAGCTCGCAGGCGCGCGACTCGAGTCGCTCCTCCAGGGACCGCGGAATGCCGATTGGCGCGACGACGACGCGCCCCGCCGACGAAGCGCCCGGATAGAGCCAGAGTCCGCGTTTCGGCAGATGCAACGTGACCGTGACGTCCGCCCGCGCCAGGTGCACGGGGTAGATGGCGCCGGTATCCGAATCGATGCCGGACGGAACGTCGACGGCGACCACGCGCGCTCCCCTCGCGCGCGCCTCGTTCATCGCGGCTATCGCCGCGGCCTCCGCGCCGGCCGGATTGCGTGACAACCCGCTGCCGAATACCGCATCGATCAGAACGTCGGCGTCCGGCAACTTCGAGGCAACGGGGCCCACCCAGGCCTGCGCTGCCGCGAGAGCGTCGCCTTTCAGCTTGTCGCGCGCGGTGGGAACGACACAGACGAAATCGCCCAGCTCCTCGCGCAGGAGGCGCGCCGCGACGAAACCGTCGCCGCCATTATTGCCAGGACCGCAGCAGACGGCGACGCGTCGCGCGTGGAGCGCGAGCACCTCTCGCGCGACCGCACCACCCGCGTTTTCCATCAGGACGCGCGTCGGCAATCCAGCGTCGGCGGCGAGCCGATCGAGCTCGCGCTGCTCGGCCGCCGAAAGAAGCCTCATGCACGCCCCGGCCGCACGATGAGCTGCTTCATGTCCCGGACGGCGCGTTCGAGCCCGACGAGCACGGCACGGCAAACGATGGAGTATCCGATGTTGAGCTCGGTGATCTCCTCGATGCGCGCGACGGGCTGCACGTTCCAGTAGTCGAGCCCGTGGCCCGCGGCGACGCGCAACCCCAGCTTGGCGGCGGATTTGGCGACGTCGACGAGCCGGGTCAGCTCGCGCTTGCGCTCTTCGCTCGTTCGCGCCTCGCAGTAGCGGCCCGTGTGCAACTCGACGGCCTGCGCGTCGGCGCGGTGGCTCGCCTTCACCTGCTCCGCGTCGGCGTCGATGAACAGCGACACTTCGATCCCGCCGTCGCGCAGGGCTCGCGTCACGCGCCGCACTTCGTCGCGCTGGCCGATCGCGTCGAGCCCACCCTCGGTGGTCAACTCTTCGCGTCGCTCGGGCACGAGCGTGCAGGTGTCGGGCCGCTCGCGCAGCGCGATCTCCAGCATCGGCTGCACCGCCGCCATCTCGAGGTTCAGCGTCCCGTTCACCGTCTGGCGCAACAGCGACAGGTCACGGTCGTTCACGTGCCTGCGGTCTTCGCGCACGTGCAGCGTGATCTGATCCGCGCCGCCCAGCTCCGCGATGGTCGCGGCGGCGACCGGGTCCGGGTACCTGCCGCGCCGCGCCTGTCGCAGCGTCGCCACGTGGTCGATGTTGACGCCGAGCCGCATGAAGCCTCCGCCGGCGCGCCAGTGTAGCCGTCCGCGAGAGCGCTCGCACGTCGCTTGCGCGCCGACGGCGCGGGAGGGATACGGGCGGCCGCGCATACGCGCGAAGGAGGATCGAGATGAAGGACTTCCACTGCCGGGACGTCGGAGGCACTTGCGACTTCGTGGCGCGTGGCAACTCGAACAAGGAGATCCTCGAGCAGGTGAGGACGCACGCGCAGAACGATCACAAGATGCAGGTGACGCCGGAGCTGACGACGAAGGTCGAGGGACTGATCCACGACGAGTCGAGCGACGCTCACCGCAGGTCGATCGAGCGCAAGTAACAGCTTCGCGAAGTGCCGCCCCCGGCGCCGGCCGCACGCTGCGAAGGGACCTACCCCGAGATTCGGGGACACCATACGCAACTCGGAGATCAGTATGGTGTCCCCGAAACCGAGTTGGCCGGCGCCGGGATCGACGAACCGCGGCCTTGGGGTTTACGCGCCGATCGACTTCTTCAGCTCGGCGGCGATCCCGTCGGCGTAGGTCTCGATGAGCTTCTTGTCGGGTCCTTCGACCAGAACACGCACCTTCGGCTCGGTGCCGCTGTAGCGCACGAGCACGCGGCCGTCCTTCCCGAGTTTCTCCTCCACGTCGCGGATGACGCGCATCACTTCGGGGATGGAGCCGAGCTCAGGCTTCTTCCGGACGGCGAGGTTGAGCTGCGCCTGCGGGTACACGTCCATCACGTTCGCGAGCTCGGAGATGGGCTTCCCGCTCTGCGCCATGACGCTCAGCAGGGCGAGTGCCGCGACGGTACCGTCGCCCGTCGTGGCGTGCTCGAGGAAGATGAGATGGCCGCTCTGCTCGCCCCCGAACGAATAGCCGTTCTTGCGCATCTCCTCGACGACATAGCGGTCCCCGACGCGCGTGCGCATCACGCGGCCGCCTGCCTTCGCGACGCACTGGTCCAGGCCCAGGTTGCTCATCACGGTGGCGACGACGGTCTTCTTCGGCAGCGCCTTGCGCCTGAGCAGGTCGAGACCGCAGATCGCCATCACGGCATCGCCGTGGACGACGCATCCCTTCTCGTCCGCGATGATGAGGCGATCGGCGTCGCCGTCCAGCGCAATGCCGAGGTTTGCCCCGGTCTTGAGCACTGCTTTGCACATCGTCTCGGGGTGCAGCGCGCCGAACCCCTTGTTGATGTTCTTTCCGTCCGGCGCCGCGCCGATGGTGATGACCTTCGCGCCGAGCTCCTGCAACACCGCGGGCGCGACGCGATACGCGGCGCCGTGGCCGCAGTCGACCACGACGGTGAGGCCCTCGAGCGTCAAGTCCTTGGGAAACGTGCTCTTCGCGAAGACGACGTAGCGGCCGCCGGCGTCCTCGATGCGGAACGCCTTGCCAATGCTGGTCGCCGTCGGGCGCAGGTGGTTCAGCTCGTCGTTGGCGATCAGCTCCTCGATCTTCATTTCGATCTCGTCGGGGAGCTTGAATCCGTCGTGGCTGAAGAACTTGATGCCGTTGTCCTGGTACGGGTTGTGGCTCGCGGAGATGACGGCGCCGGCATCGGCGCGCATCGACACCGTGAGCTGCGAGATGGCCGGGGTCGGGAGCGGGCCGCAGATGAGCACGTCCACGCCCATGCTGCAGATCCCCGACGCGAGCGCCGTTTCCAGCATGTACCCGGAGAGTCGCGTGTCCTTGCCGATGACGACGCGGTGCCGGTGCGGGCCCTTCTTGATGAGGTACGCGACCGCGCGCCCCAGCTTGAGCATCATCTCGCCCGTCATCGGGTGGACATTGGCGACGCCACGGATGCCATCGGTGCCGAAAAGCCGGCGGGACGTCTCGGAAGGCTTTTCGGTCAATCGGAGGGCCATGGCGGAAGGGTCAGCCTTTTGGGGGCCACCATACGATGGTGTCCCCTCCATTATCTTCGGAATCTAGGTGTGCGAGCGTACGGGGAGCAACTTGCAAGCCTCAAGTTGCATGTCAACTGGAGGACGTGCGCACCGCGTCGACGACGGCGAGCGCCTCCCGCGTGGCCGCCACGTCATGGACGCGCACGATCGCAGCGCCGTGCAAAGCGGCGATCACGGCGGCCGCGACCGAGCCGACGAGGCGCTCCGCGGCGGGTTTCCCGCTCAGCTTTCCCAGGAAGGACTTGCGCGAAGCGCCGACCACCAGCGGCCGGCCCAGCTCGGTCAGCTCGCGCAGGCGCCGCAGAAGGAGCAGGTTGTGCTCCGCGGTCTTCGCGAAGCCAAGACCGGGATCGAGGGCGATGCGGTCTTGGCGGATGCCCGCCGTGCGGGCGCGCACGATCGCCTGCCGCAGTTCGTCGCGGACCTCCGCGAGAAGATCGGAATAGGTCGCGTGCGACTGCATGTCGGCCGCCGTGCCGCGCATGTGCATGAGGCATACCGCCGCGCCGCTCTCCGCGACCGCTGCGGCAAGGCGCGGGTCGCGCGACAGGCCCGAGACATCGTTCACCACCTCCGCTCCGGCATCGAGCGCAGCGCGCGCGACTTCCGCTTTCGTCGTATCGATGGACACGGGAACTCCGGCGCGTCGCGCGAGCTGGCGCACCACGGGCACGACCCGGCGCAGCTCCTCTTCTTCGGACACCGCCGGCGCGCCCGGCCGCGTCGACTCGCCGCCGATGTCGATGAGGTCCGCGCCCTCGGCAGCGAGACGCAGGCCGTGCTCGATCGCGGCATCCAGCGTGGCGAACTTGCCACCGTCCGAGAACGAGTCGGGCGTGACGTTCAGCACGCCCATGACGAGCGTCCGCCCTTGGGCGAGGCGGGACCGCGGAAGACGCCACTCGGGACTCGCTTCGGACGAGCGCACCAGCGGAATCTACCGCTGAAACGCCCGACCGTTGGGATCCCGCCTTGGCGCGGACCCGACGCGCGCCGGCCCGTGGCCGGCGAAGCTCGCGCCGTTCCGTTCTGCTTACTGGTGCTGTGCGTCGTGCTTCTCGCGATAGATCTGGCGGCTCACGCGATTCTGCTCGCGGTTGATCTTGCGCCGCTCGGCGGGCGTCAGCGTGCCGCCGTTGGCCGCGCGGTCCCGCTTGATCTCGCGATCGATGCGCGCTTCCTTGCGCTCGAGCCGCGCCGTCTCACGCGGGGTGAGCTGCCCGCTCTGCACGCCGTCTGCGATCCGCTCCTGCTGGCGCTGCTCGCGACGATCGACTTCCGCCGCCCCTGCCGAAAGAGAAACACCGAGCACGATCGCCGTCACCGCCGTTGGAATGCCCTTCATTTCAATTCCCTCCCTTGGCTCGCCTGAAAGACAGACGACCGAGGTGGTCAACGATTCATGGTGGCGACCGCGTCCGCAAGAAAGCCCAGGTGGCGAACGGTGCGGAAAGCTCGCAGAGCCGCCCCTGGCGGCACCGCAGCGCCTACGCCTTGCCCGTTTCGACCTTCGGGACCGGGGCGGTGAGGCCGCCGAGCGCGTCGAGGATTTTGGACTTCTCCTTCACCTCGGGGCGCCGCGGTTCCGCCGGCTTGGCGGGCGGTGCTGGACGGGCCTTGTGCAGGGGCTGTCCCGCCAGAAGCGCCTCGACGTCGGCGCCGTCGAGCGTCTCCCACTCGAGGAGCGCCGCCGCGATGCGATCCAGCGCCTGCTTGTTGTCGACGAGGAGCGCCTTCGCGCGCTGGTACTGCTCGGTGACGATCTTGCGGACCTCGTCATCGATGTCGATCGCGGTCTTCTCGGAGAAATTGCGCGCGCGGTGCCCGAACTCGCGCCCGAGGAAGACCTCCTGCTGATCTTCGCCGAATGCCAGGGGACCCAGCTTGTCGCTCATGCCCCACTCGCACACCATGCTGCGGGCGAACTGGGTGGCGTGATCGATGTCGCTCTTGGCGCCGCTGGTGATCTCGTCGAACTGCAGCTCCTCGGCGATGCGGCCGCCCATGGCCATCGCGATGCGATCGAGGACTGCCTGGCGATTCCAGTTCAGGCGATCTTCCTTCGGAAGCATCTGCGTGAGCCCTAGCGCCGGTCCGCGCGGAATGATCGTCACTTTGTGGACCGGGTCGCACTGCGGCACCAGCCGAGCAACGAGCGCGTGACCTGCCTCGTGCCAGGCGGTGATCTTCTTGTCCTTCTCGCTGATGATCATGCTCCGGCGCTCGGAGCCCATCATCACCTTGTCCTTGGCGAACTCGAAATCCACGTTCTCGAGTCGCTCCTTGTTCTTGCGCGCCGCCAGGAGCGCGGCCTCGTTGACCAGGTTCTCCAGGTCCGCGCCGCAGAAGCCGGGGGTCCCGCGCGCGATGGCGTCCAGGTCGACCTCGGGCGCGAGCGGCGTCTTCTTGGTGTGCACCTTGAGGATGCCCTCGCGACCCTTCACGTCGGGCCGCGGCACCACGATCCGGCGATCGAAGCGGCCCGGGCGGAGCAGCGCTGGATCGAGAACGTCGGGTCGGTTCGTCGCGGCAATGAGGATCACGCCCTCGTTGGACTCGAAGCCGTCCATCTCGACGAGGAGCTGGTTGAGCGTCTGCTCGCGCTCGTCGTGACCGCCGCCGAGGCCCGCGCCGCGGTGACGTCCGACGGCGTCGATCTCGTCGATGAAGATGATGCACGGCGCGTGCTTCTTGCCCTGGTCGAACAGGTCGCGCACGCGAGACGCGCCGACGCCGACGAACATCTCGACGAAGTCAGACCCGGAGATGCTGAAAAACGGAACGCCCGCCTCGCCTGCGATGGCGCGCGCGAGCAGCGTCTTCCCAGTGCCGGGCGAGCC
>Ga0209474_10001932_pt1 | contig 19577 bp, 18 predicted proteins | sample GraSoiAngelo_145_FD_185902 | JGI IMG/M metagenome (GOLD analysis project Ga0209474, IMG submission 185902) | Grasslands soil microbial communities from the Angelo Coastal Reserve, California, USA - 14_1009_05_20cm (SPAdes) (version 2) | ecosystem: Environmental > Terrestrial > Soil > Grasslands... | reverse complement strand
CAAGCGCGGCCGCCGCACCGACGCCCGCGCCGCCGACGCGCTCGAGTCGACGCTCGACCGGTGACGCTCGGCGCCTGCTGCGCCGGCCCTTTAGAGGGAGAGGGTGATCGGTCTTGACACGGCCGGGGGGCGCATGGGTATGCTCTGGTCGGACCACCTGACCATCAAGCGTTGTCGCCCCCGTCTGACGAAGGAGCGTGTATGGCAGCCCTGATTTGCGAGGTCGTCTACCGCGGCATCTTCCAGAAGAACCTGGCCGCCCGCATCGCGCGCGGCATCGTGCTGTCGGCCCGCAAATCGGGACGCTGGGGGATCGCGTTCGGTCGCTACGGCGACAGCCCCCAGCGCAACGGCATCCCCGCCAAGGACTTCGCGATCGTCGCCGACACCAAGGAAGAGCTCGAGCAGAACATGGCCCGCTACGAGCCCAAGCACACCGACGTCACGATCGTTCTCGACGACACGCTCTCCAAGGGCGTGGAGTCGTGGGCCTGGTACGGCCTGCAGCCGATCAACCGGCTCACGGTGCCCAACGGCACCGTGCTGATGACCTCGGTGCAGCCGTTCGAGTCGCTCCTGCAGGACATCCACAAGCGCGACACGCCCTACAAGCTCACCCTGGTCCGCGCCAAGGCCAGCTTCTCCGGCCTCTGGGTCCACAAGGAGGACCACACCGAGGCGCGTATCCTCGGCGCGCTCGCCCGGATCGCGCCCAGTTTCCTGACGCTCGACGGTGTGAGCGAGGCGATCCGGGAGATCGAATGGGGCTCCGACCTCAAGGTCGCCTCGGCCAGGAAGGCCTACGACCGGCTCGAGACCCGCGAGGTCAAGATCACCGAGGGCAACGCCGAGATCCCGTACTCGTTCGAGATGCCGAAGTGGTGGGAGATGCGCGAGGGCGTCACGATCCCGGCCATTCCCATCGGCAAGCCCAAGGAGGGCGGCCAGGGCTACGTGCCCGAGCGCAACCCGTACTTCAAGAAGTACACCACGCGCACGATGCGCCCGGTGATCGACTTCGACACCTGCGTGAAGTGCAATCTCTGCTGGATCTCGTGTCCGGATTCCTGCTTCGACGTCATGCCCGACGCGACCTTCGACGCCAACATGGAGGCCTGCTGCGGCTGCGGCGTGTGCGAGGCCGTCTGCCCGGTCGAGCACTGCATCACGATGGTCAACGAGGCCGCCTTCGAGGACAACGCCAGCCAGTGGGAGATGTGGCGCAAGGACCGGGCCGCCTACAAGACGTGGCTCACTGCCAAGATCGGCGACAAGAAGACCACGGTGCGCTCGCACGGGTTCCGCTTCCGCGGGCAGTACGAGCAGGAACTGACGCGCGACCTCGACGGCGGCGGCGTGGAGATCACGGCCGGCATCCCGGGCGAGAACGCCGCCCACAAGACCGTCTAAGGGAGACACGCACATGGCAGTCGTGACCACGGCGGCTCCGGCCGTCTCGGACGAGAAAGAGCTTCTGATCTCCGGGAGCGAGGCGGTGGCCGAGGGCCTCGCGCTGGCCGACATCGACGTCGTCACCGGCTATCCGATCCGGCCCTACGACACCGTCATCCAGGCCATCGCCAAGAAGATCGCCAACGGCCAGCTCGTGGCCGAGTACATCGTGGCCGAGGGCGAGCACAGCCAGTTCGAGATCGTCAAGCACGCCTCCACCGTTGGCGCCCGCGTGTTCTGCGGCTCGTCGGGGGTCGGCTGGGCCTACGCGATGGAGTGCCTGGTGGTGACGCCGCCGCTGCGGGTGCCGATGGTCTGTCTGGTCGGCAACCGGGCGCTCGACGATCCCGGCGCCTTCGGCGTCGAGCACAACGACGCGCTCTTCGTGCGCGACCTCGGCTGGATGCTGTGCTGGATCGACACCTCGCAGGAGGCGATCGACACCACGCTCATCGCCTATCGCGTCGCCGAGGATCGCCGCGTGCTGCTTCCGCTGGCCATTTCGGCGGACGGGGCGTTCCTGACCCACTCCCAGGCCCTCACGCTCGTGCCGCCGAAGGCGAAGGTCGACAAGTTCCTGCCCCGCTACGACCGCGGCGACCTGCTGCTGCACCCGGACAACCCGATCACCGTGGCGCCCCAGGCCAACGAGGACTGGGTCATCGAGATCCGCCGGCAGAACGACGAGGCCATGAAGCGCGCCGCGACGGTGATCGAGGAAGCCTACGCCGATTTCCGCAAGGTGTTCGGCCGCGGCCCCGAGAACCCGTGGTTCGAGGAGTACATGACCGACGACGCCGAGATCATCCTGGTCGGCATGGGGACGATCTCGCTGCCGATGAAGGTCGGGATCCGCACCCTGCGGGCGCAGGGCAAGAAGGTCGGTCTGGTGCGCCTGCGCTGGTTCCGGCCGTTCCCGACGGAGAAGCTCGTCGAGGTCCTGTCGAGGGCGAAGGCGATCGGCGTGGTCGACCGCGACTATTCGTTCGGCTCGCCGTTCAACTCGGGCGTGGTGGCCAACGAGATCCGGGCCGCCCTCTACAACGCCGACACGCGACCGCCGCTGCTGGCGTTCATCTGCGGCCTCGGCGGCCGCGAGGTGACACTGGAGGACGTCTACAAGGCGACGGACCTCTGTTACAATGCCGCGAATTCCGGAAAGTCCGAGGCCAAGACGCTCTGGCTCGGCGTCCGCGAATAGGAGAACGGGCATGGCTGACGCGACGACGTTCACGAACGAGACCCAGATCCTCGAGCCATTCCGGGGAATCAAGAAAGTCACCATCGAGGAGTACTTCACGTCGGGCCATCGCACGTGCCAGGGGTGCGAGTCGGCGCTCGTCATGAAGCTCATGGTGAAGGCGTCCGGTCCGCGCACGATCGTGCTCGGCTCCACCGGCTGCATGTACGTCGCCAACACGACGTACTACACGACGCCGTGGGTGGTGCCGTGGATGCACACCCAGCTCGGCTCGTCCGGCTCCGCCGCGCTGGGCACCGCCGCCGGCCTCAAGGCCCTCATGAAGAAGGGCAAGATGAAGGCCGAGCCCATCAACGTCATCGCATTCTGCGGCGACGGCGGCGGCGCCGACATGGGCATCGGCGCGATCTCGGCGACGCTGACCCACAAGGAGTACAACAGCCTCATCCTCCTCTACGACAACGAGTCGTACGCGAACACCGACATCCAGCTCTCGGGGTCGACGCCGTACGGGGCGCACACCACGTTCAGCCCGCCCGGCAAGGCCCATCGCATCATCCACACGCGCTGGAAGAAGAACACGGCCGGCATGCTGGCCGCCGGCCATCCGGAGTGCCGGTACGTGGCCACCGTGTGCGCCTCCTACGCGGTCGAGATGATGAACAAGGTCCGTCGCGCGCTGACCATCGGCGGGCCGACCTTCATCCACTCGCTCGACCCCTGCCCGAAGGGCTGGGACTACGACCCGATGCTCAGCCACGAGCTGGGCGAGCTGGCGATCGAGACCGGCATCTTTCCGCTCTACGAGGTCGAGGACGGGCAGCTGCGCTACTACGGCAAGACGAAGGCGATCGTGGAGGGCCGGGCCCGCAAGCCGGTCCGCGAGTACCTGCTCAAGCAGGGCCGCTTCGCCCACTTCATAGAAGAGGATCTGAGCTACTTCCAGGCGAAGGTCGACGAGATGTGGGACAAGTGGGAGGTCCCCGGAGTCGTGCCCTTCCGACGGGTCGACACCGCCCGGACCGCCGCGACCAACACGTAGCGCGAGATCCCGGTTCGGGTCTCGGCGCTCTGGCGGGGCCGGGCGTACAGCGCTCGGCCCCGCTGTGCGTTTGAGAGGAGGCCGTCATGTCGACGACGACACGGATGACCGGTAGCGCGGCCCAGACTCCCGAGCATCGCGGCTGGCGATTGTTCGCGTGCGTGATCGGCATGATGGCGATCGCCAATCTCCAGTACGCGTGGACGCTCTTCACGATCCCCCTGACCAAGAGCCTCAACGCCAAGCTGTCGGCCGTGCAGATCGCCTTCACGTTGTTCATCCTCACCGAGACGTGGCTGGTGCCGTTCGAGGGCTACCTGATCGACAAGTTCTCCGCGCGCGGCGTCGTCACCATCGGCGGCGTCCTGGTCGGGCTGAGCTGGTTCTTCTGCGGCTACGTGCACACGCTGACCGGTCTCTACACGTGGTACGCGATCGGCGGCATCGGGGCCGGCGCCGTCTACGGCGCGTCCATCGGCATCGCGCTGAAGTGGTTTCCCGATCACCGCGGCCTGGCCGCCGGCTTGACGGCCGGCTCCTACGGGTTCGGCACGGCGCTCACCGTCATCCCCATCCAGCGGATGATCGACGCCAACGGCTACCAGTCGGCCTTCATCGTGTGGGGCATCATCCAGGGCATCGTGGTCGTCGTGGCGGCGCAGTTCATGATCGCGCCGCCGGTCGGGTGGGCGCCGGCCGGCTGGGCGCAGCGGATGTCGGCGATCCAGGACCGCGTGGTGCAGAGCTCCATCAGCTCGACGCCCTTCCAGATGATCCGCACCGGGACGTTCTGGCTGATGTATCTCATCATGGGGCTGGTGGCGTTCGGCGGCCTCATGGTCACCGCCCAGCTCAAGCCGATCGCCGCCTCCTACGGCCTCGACAAGACCGTAGTGCTGTTCGGTGTCACCGCCCTCGGCCTCGCGCTCATGCTGGACCGCATCCTCAACGGGCTCACCCGGCCGTTCTGGGGCTGGGTGTCCGATCACCTCGGCCGCTACAACACGATGGCGCTGGCCTTCTCGCTGGAGGCCCTGGCCATCGTCGCGCTGCTCCAGCTCGTCCATCACCCGATCTGGTTCGTCATCCTCACCGGCTTCACGTTCTTCGCCTGGGGCGAGATCTTCTCGCTGTTCCCGGCCGCCATCGGCGACGTGTTCGGCTCGGAGTACGCGACGACGAACTACGGCATCCAGTACACGGCGAAGGGCGCCGCGTCGATCTTCGCCGGCTGGGGCGCCGCCAAGCTCGTCGAGATGGCCGGATCGTGGATTCCGGTGCTGTGGGTGGCGGTCACCTGCGACGTGGTGGCGGCGGCGCTGGCCTTCTTCCTCCTCAAGCCGGTGGTCGCGCGGGCGGTGGCCCGCCAGCGCGCCGGAGCCGCCGCGACCGGCGTCCCGGTGAGGACGGCGACCGTCTGACGTCGGGAGCCGAGGGGAGTGGATGGCCGATTCGCTGACGAGCGCCGGGTTCTGGCTCGGCCTCCTCCAGATCGGCTACGTGAACCTGCTGCTCTCCGGCGACAACGCCCTCGTCATCGCCCTCGCCGTGCGCGCGCTGCCGCGGCGCGAGCGCGTGCTCGGCCAGGTGTGGGGGGCGGCCGGCGCGGTGCTGCTGCGCCTGCTGTTCCTCGCCGTCGTCATGTACCTGCTGGAGGTGCCGATCCTGAAGCTGGTGGGCGGGGCCCTGCTCGTGTGGATCGCCGTCAAGCTCGTCCAGGCGGAGACGGGCGTGGAGTCCGAGCTCAAGCGCGGCGCCTCGATGTGGGAGGCGATCTGGATCATCATCGTGGCCGACGTCACGATGAGCCTGGACAACGTGCTGGCGGTGGCGGCGGCGGCGCGTGGCGACTTCGTCCTGATCGTCGTCGGCATCGCCCTGTCGCTGCCGATCGTCGTCTGGGGGGCGGGCTGGCTGGCCCGGCTGATGAACCGCTACACCTGGATCGTCTGGCTCGGCGGTGGGATCCTCGGCAAGGTCGCCGGCCAGATGATCCTGGAGGACCGGCTGGTGCAGCGCTGGCCCTTGACCCATGGCGTCGAGTACGATCTGCCCGGCGGCATCGCCGTCAATGTGCATCCGCTGCCGCTGGCCCTCGGCGCAGTCGTCATGGCGATCGGCTGGTGGGTTGGCCGCCGGCGTCACGCCGAGCTGCCAGAGAATGTATGAGGAGGCGGTCATGGACCTGGCGCCGATCAAGTCCACGCGGATCTACGAAGAGATCGTCCGGCAGGTCAAGGCCATGATTGCCGAGGGGCGGCTCAAGGGTGGCGACCGGCTGCCGCCCGAGCGCGACCTCGCCGAGAAGTTCGTGGTCAGCCGCACCTCCGTGCGCGAGGCCCTGCGCGCGCTGGAGAGCCTCGGCCTGGTCGAGATCCGTCCGGGGGAAGGGACGTTCGTGCGCGAGGTCTCGATCGACGCGCTGGTCGAGCCGCTGGCGCTGCTGATGGTCTCCCAGCGTGAGGCGATCGGCGAGCTGTTCGAGGCGCGCCGCCTGCTCGAGCCCTCGCTGGCCGCGCTGGCGGCGACCCGGGCCACGCCGGAGGAGATCCACGAGATGGAGCGCATCCTGGAGGAACAGGCCAAGGAGGTCGCCGGCGGACGGACGGGCCTGCAGCAGGACGCGCAGTTCCACTCGGCCATCGGCGCGGCGGCCCACAACCGCGCCATCACCCGCATCGCTCACGCCATCATGGATCTCCTGACCCAGAGTCGCGAGGATTCGCTCAACATGCCGGGCCGGCCCACCCGCTCGCACGAGGATCATCGGCGGGTGCTGGCGGCCATCGCGCGGCGCGACCCCGACGCCGCCCGCCGCGCGATGCTCGAGCACATCGAGGCGGTGGAGACGCTCGTACTCGGCGCCGACGCCACCTCCAGAGTCCGCCACGGGCGGCGGCCGGCTTGACCGCGCGCGAGGGGCTCCGTATACTACCCGGCACGATGAAGGCGCCGATTCCGCGCGTGCTGTCCCTGGGGTTGATTAGCCTGGCGCTGCCGGGCCTGCCCGGAGCATCCGCGGAGTAGCGCTTCGCCGGATGCCACGGGCAGGACGCCAGCCCGTGGCGATCGACAGAACAGAGCGATCAAGGGCCACGGGTGGGCGATCCGTGGCCCTTTTCTTTTTGTGCTCCCAGAGCGGAGGAGACGACGGCGGGTGCGAAAGGTTGACAGGACTGCCGCATATCCTATAGAATCAAAAGACTTTTTCGTCACTCCCTGCACGGAGACGACGGTCCTATGACGAAATACGTCTACTCCTTCGGTCGCGGCCGCGCGGAAGGCTCCTCGCTGATGCGCAATCTTCTGGGCGGCAAGGGCTGCGAGCTCGCCGAGATGACCAACCTCGGGATTCCCGTACCGCCGGGCTTCACCATCACCACCCAGGCGTGGGCGGCGTACAACCGCACCGGCCGCCAGTTTCCCGAGGGAATGTGGGAGCAGGTCGCGGTGGGTCTCGAGAAGCTCGAGCAGGACTCGGGTCTCGTGCTCGGCGACCCCGCGCGGCCGCTGCTCGTGTCCGTCCGCTCGGGCGCCCGTGTCTCGATGCCGGGGATGATGGAGACCGTGCTCAACTTGGGCCTGAACGACGCCACCGTCGACGGCCTGGCCGGGCGCACCCGCAATGCGCGCTTCGCCTGGGATTGCTACCGCCGGTTCATCACGATGTTCGGCGACGTCGTGCTCAACATCCGGCGCGAGGCGTTCGACGAGCGCCTCGATGCGCTCAAGAAGCGGCTCGGCGTGAAGACGGACCCCGAGATCCCGGCCGCCGAGCTCAAGGGCCTCGTCCAGCAGTTCAAGGACGTCGTGGCGGGCCATGGCGGCGGCGCCTTTCCCCAGGAGCCGAGGGAGCAGATGCGCCTGGCCATCAAGGCGGTGTTCGACTCGTGGTTCGGCAAGAAGGCCGTCGAGTATCGCCGCATCAACAACATCCCGGCCGACTGGGGCACGGCTTGCACCGTGATGTCCATGGTGTTCGGCAACCTCGGCGAGACGTCGGGCACCGGCGTGGGGTTCACGCGGGATCCCCGCACCGGCGAGCGGCGCTTCTACGCCGAGTTCCTGGCCAACGCCCAGGGCGAGGACGTGGTGGCCGGCATCCGGACGCCCGAGCACATCGACGATCTCAAGCGACGCATGCCGAAGATCTACGACGAGCTGCTCGCCATCGCCGACCGCCTCGAGCGCCACTACAAGGACATGCAGGACATCGAGTTCACGATCCAGGACGGCACGCTCTACCTCCTGCAGACGCGGGCCGGCAAGCGCTCGGCGGCGGCGGCGGTGAAGGTGGCGGTCGATCTCGTGCACGAGACCGTGATCGATCAGCACACCGCCTTGCTGCGCGTACGGCCTCAGGACCTTCACCAGGTGCTCCATCCCGGCTTCGACGTGCACGACAAGGAGCAGGCGATCGCCCACGGCCGGCTGCTGGCCCGCGGGTTGCCGGCGGCGCCCGGCGCGGCGGTGGGCGAGGTCGTGTTCGACGCCGACCGGGCGGTCGAGTGGGGCAAGCAGGGGCGCGACGTCATCCTCGTGCGCCCGGAGACCTCGCCCGAGGACGTGGCCGGCATGTACGCCTCGCGCGGCATCGTGACCGCCCGCGGGGGCCGCACCTCGCACGCCGCGGTCGTCGCCGTCGGCATGGGGAAGTCGTGCATCGTCGGCGCCGGCGACCTCGTCGTCGACGAGGAACGGCGCGTGTTCACGGCCGCCGGTCGAACGATCCGCGAGGGCGACATCATCTCGGTGGACGGCGGGGGCGGGGAGGTCATCCTCGACGCCGTCAAGACGGTCGAGGGCGGGCTGGCCCCGGAGTTCCAGGAATTCCTCACCTGGGCCGACCGCTACCGCACGCTCGGCGTGCGCGCCAACGCGGACACCCCGGAGGACGCCCAGAAGGCGCGCGACTTCGGCGCCGAGGGCATCGGCCTGGTGCGCACGGAGCACATGTTCTTCGCGCCGGACCGCATTCCGATCGTGCGCGAGATGATCATGGCCTCCGACCACGTCGCCCGCCGGGTGGCCGTGCAGAAGCTCCTGCCGTTCCAGCGCGACGACTTCATCGGGATCTTCCGCGCGATGAACGGGCTGCCGGTCACCATCCGGCTGCTCGACCCGCCGCTGCACGAGTTCCTCGCCAATCCCAAGGAGTACCGGGAGAAGCTCGAGGAGCGCGCACGCCTGGAGGCGCTCAACATCAATCCCGGCCGCAAGACGCTGCTCGACGAGCAGCTCGCCAAGATCGACTCGCTCCGCGAGGCCAATCCGATGCTCGGCCACCGCGGCTGCCGCCTCGGCATCACCTCGCCGGAGATCTACGCGATGCAGGTGCGGGCCATCCTGGAGGCCGCCTGCACGGCGGCCGAGCAGGGCGTGAAGGTCGAGCCGGAGATCATGATCCCGCTGACCGGCACCGTCGGCGAGATGCGCCTGACCTACGACAACACCAAGAAGGTGGCCGACGCCGTGCTGGTCGAGATGGGCGTGCCGGTGAAGTACACGATCGGCACCATGATCGAGGTCCCGCGGGCGGCGCTCATCGCCGACAAGATCGCCCAGGACGCCGAGTTCTTCTCGTTCGGCACCAACGACCTGACCCAGATGACGTTCGGGTACAGCCGGGACGACGTCGCAAAGTTCCTGCCCGACTATCTGCAGAAGGGGCTGCTGTCGCACGATCCGTTCTCGGTCCTCGATCAAGAGGGGGTCGGCGAATTGATCCGGATCGGCATCGAGCGTGGCCGGCGCACACGGCCTGACCTCAAGGTGGGCATCTGCGGCGAGCACGGCGGCGAGCCGTCGTCGGTGGAGTTCTGCCACAAGGTGGGCATGACGTACGTCTCCTGCTCGCCGTTCATGATCCCGATCGCGCGGCTGAGCGCGGCCCAGGCCCGCATTCGCACGCGCGAAGCCTCCGCCGAGGGGGCGCCGAATGCCTAGCCGCGGAGGACGACGATCTTGAAGAAGCGATTTACGAGGCGCGACCCGGCGGTGCCGGGCCGTGCCGAGCGTTGGGGGGTCTGGGGGCCAGGTCGGGGCCCCGATGATGGAGGACAAGGAGCTTGAAACAGGCTGGGGCGAGGATCGTGCTGGAGTGTCTGAAGCGCGAGGGCGTGGATCTCATCTTCGGTCTTCCCGGCGGCGCCGTGCTGCCGATCTACGATGCGCTGTACGACTTCGAGGGCCTGCGCCACGTGCTGGTCCGCCAGGAGGCCGCCGCCGGGCACGCCGCCGAGGGCTACGCGCGCGCCACCGGCAAGGTCGGCGTGTGCCTGGTGACGTCCGGCCCGGCGTGCACCAACCTGGTGACGGCCCTGCAGGACGCGATGATGGACTCCATTCCGATCGTCGCCTTCACCGGGCAGGTCCCGACGCACCTGATCGGCAACGACGCCTTCCAGGAAGCGGACAACGTCGGCATCACGCGCTCGGCGACCAAGCACAACTTCCTCGTCAAGGATGGCAAGGACCTGGGCCCGATCATCCGCGAGGCCTTCCACATCGCCCTGACGGGACGGCCGGGGCCGGTGCACGTCGATCTTCCGAAGGACATCCTGGTCAAGGAAACCGAGCTGGTCTGGCCCGAGAAGGTCGTGATGCGCTCCTACAACCCCAACTACGATGGGCACCCGGGGCAGATCAAGCGGGCGGCCCGGTCCCTGGTGCGGGCCCGCAAGCCGGTGCTCTACGTCGGCGGCGGCGTGATCTCCGCCGATGCCCACGCCGAGCTGCGCGAGCTGGCCGAGCTGACCCAGATTCCCGTCACCACCACGCTCATGGGCCTCGGCGCGTTCCCGTCCGAGCACCCGCTGAGCCTCGAGATGCTCGGCATGCACGGGACCTACTACGCGAACATGGCCGTGCACCACTCCGACGTGCTGGTCTCGGTCGGTGCCCGCTTCGACGATCGCGTGACCGGGCGGGTGGACGCCTTCGCGCCCCACGCCGAGATCATCCACATCGACATCGATCCCTCGTCGATCAGCAAGAACATCAAGGTGGACGTGCCGATCGTCGGCGATTGCCGGCGCGTGCTGCGCAGCCTCATCGACGCCGTCAAGCAGGAGAAGGACGACGGCGGCGGCCGCGAGGCTCGCCGGGCCTGGCACGCGCAGATCGCCGAGTGGAAGGCGGCCCAGCCGCTGCGCTACGAGTGGAGCGATGACGTCATCAAGCCGCAGTACGTGATCCAGGAGCTCTCGAACCTCACGCGGGGCGAGGCGCTCGTCGTCACCGGGGTGGGCCAGCACCAGATGTGGGCGGCCCAGTACTACAAGTTCAAGCACCCGCGGGCGTGGTTCACCTCCGGCGGGCTCGGCACGATGGGCTACGGGCTGCCCACCGCCATGGGCGTGCAGGCCGCCCATCCCGGCCGCCTCGTGGTGAACGTCGACGGCGACGGCTCGTTCGCGATGAACAGCCAGGAGCTGGCGACGTGCTTCACCGAGCACCTGCCGGTGAAGACCGTCATCATCAACAACAGCGGCCACGGCATGGTGCGGCAGTGGCAGCGCATCATCTACAAGGAGCGCTACTGCGCCATCGACCTGCCCGGCATCCCCGACTGGGTCCGGCTGGCCGAGGCCTACGGCTGCGTCGGCCTGCGGGCGACCAAACCGAGCGAGGTGGTGCCGGCGATCGAGAAGATGCTGAGCACGCCGGCGCCGGTCGTGCTCGACGTGGTCGTGGACAAGGACGAGTGCGTCTTTCCGATGGTGCCGGCCGGCGGCGCCAACACCGACATGATCCTGGCGCCGCCGAGTCGCGAGACGCGCGAGCGGGCCGAGAAGTCGCAGACGGGGTTCTGAGGTGAGCGCCAACGGCTCCGAGCCCCGCAAGCACACGATCGCCGTGCTGGTCGAGAACAAGTTCGGCGTCCTCTCCCGGGTGGCCGGCCTCTTCTCGGCGCGCGGCTACAACATCGAGAGCCTGTCGGTGGGGGAGACGCTCGACCCCAGCGTGTCGCGCATGACGCTCGTCGTCAGCGGCGACGAGTTCGTCATCGAGCAGGTGATGAAGCAGCTCCACAAGCTCATCGACGTCATCAAGGTCAACGACCTCACCGACGACAGCCACGTCGAGCGTGAGCTGGTGCTGGTGCGCGTCAACGCCGAGCCCCAGCACCGCGCGGAGATCCTGCGCGTCGGCGATATCTTCCGGGCCAAGGTGGTGGACGTCACCCCGGTGTCCTACGTGCTGGAGGCCACCGGCGACGAGGGCAAGATCGACGCGATGCTCGAGCTCCTGCGCCCGATGGGCATCCAGGAGGTCGTGCGGACCGGCAAGGTCGCCATCAGCCGGGGGCCGAAGACGCGCGTGAAGCGGGCGCCCGAGGTCCGTCGGCCGCGCGTCTCCGACGACCCACGCGTCGTGGGATTCGCCGACTAACACTTTCAGGAAAGGAACACACGAGCATGCCCGCCAAGATCTACTACGACCAGGACGCCGACCTCGGCCTCCTCAAGGGCAAGAAGATCGCGATCATCGGGTATGGCAGCCAGGGCCACGCCCACGCGCTCAACCTCAAGGACTCCGGTCAGGACGTCGTGGTCGGCCTCTACAAGGGCGGCAAGAGCTGGGCCCGCGCGGAGAAGGACGGCCACAAGGTGGCGCCGGTGGCCGACGCCGCCCGGCTGGGCGACGTCGTCATGATCCTGCTGCCGGACCAGACCCAGCGGCAGGTCTTCGAGGAATCCGTTCGCGCCGGTCTCGGCAAGGGCAAGATGCTGATGTTCGCTCACGGCTTCAACATCCACTTCAACCAGGTCGTGCCGCCGGCCGACGTCGACGTCGCCATGATCGCGCCGAAGGCGCCCGGCCACGTGATGCGCGACCTCTTCACGCAGGGCCCCGGTGTGCCGGCGCTGATCGCCGTGCAGCAGGACGTGACCGGCAAGGCGCGCGACGTGGCCCTCGCCTACGGCAAGGGCGTCGGCTGCACGCGGGCGGGCGTCATCGAGACCACCTTCAAGGAGGAAACCGAGACCGACCTGTTCGGCGAGCAAACGACGCTGTGCGGAGGGATCTCGCACCTGATCAAGGCCGCCTTCGAAACGCTCGTCGAGGCCGGCTACCAGCCGGAGGTGGCGTACTTCGAGTGCATGCACGAGATGAAGCTGATCGTGGACCTGTTCTACCAGGGCGGCCTGGCCTACATGCGCTACTCGGTGTCCGACACCGCCGAGTACGGTGACTACACGCGAGGGCCGCGGGTGGTGTCCGACCAGACCAAGGCCGAGATGAAGAAGATCCTGGGCGAGATCCAGTCCGGCCAGTTCGCGCGCGAGTGGGTCCTGGAGAATCAGGCCAACCGCGCCGGCTTCCTGGCCATGCGCAAGCGCGACGCCGACCATCAGATCGAGGAAGTCGGCCGGCGCCTGCGGGCGATGATGTCGTGGATCAAGCCGCCGAGAGAATGATGAGCAAGGTTCCGATCGCGCGGGAGGGCTGGCCGTTCGTCGCGATCCCGGGCGCGCTCGCTCTCGGGCTGGCGCTGCTCGGCCACCGGCGGCTGGCGCTGCCGTTCGCGGCGGCGGCCGCCGCCTGCGCCGGGTTCTTCCGCGATCCCGAGCGGACGATTCCGGTCGTGGCCAACGGCGTCCTGGCCCCGGCCGACGGCCGGGTGATCTCCGTCGACGACGCGGTCGACCCGTTCGTGGGGCCGTCGGTGCGGGTGGCGATCTTTCTCTCCCCGCTCGACGTCCACATCAACCGGGTGCCGATCAGCGGCGTGGTGAGCGAGGTCCTGTACACGGCCGGCGGATTCACGGCGGCTTACGATCCGGGCGCCGAGTCCAACGAGCGCTGCGCCGTCCGGCTGCAGGGCGAGCACGCCCGGGTCACCGTGGTGCAGATCGCCGGCATCATCGCCCGCCGGATCGTGTGCTACGTCGCGCCCGGCGACAAGCTCGACGCCGGCGCGCGGTTCGGCATGATCCGGTTCGGCTCGCGCACCGACTGCTACATGCCGCGCTCCACCGAGGTGACCGTGCGCCCCGGGGAGCATCTGCGCGGCGGCCAGACCGTGATCGGGGTCCTGACATGAGGCCTTCCGCCGGGGATCGCCGCCGGTGATTCGACGGGGCAAGCGGCTGAGGCGGCGGCCGTGGCAGGAGCTGCGCGAGCGGCGGCGGCAGGGCATCTTCCTGTTCCCGAGCCTGCTCACCACCGGCAACCTCTTCTGCGGCTTCCTCTCGATGCTGCTGGCGGTCGAGCACCGGTGGACCGAGTCCGCGCTGGCGATCTTCGTGGCGATGATCATGGACCTGCTGGACGGGCGCGTGGCCCGGCTCATGAAGGCCACCAGCCAGTTCGGCGTCGAGTACGACTAGCTGGCCGACGTGATCTCCTTCTGCGTGGCGCCGGCGTTCCTGCTCTACTCGTTTGCGCTGCAGCCGCTCGGCCGGGCGGCCTGGTTCGGCGCCTTCCTGTTCCTCGTCTGCGGCGCGCTGCGACTGGCCCGGTTCAACGTGCAGACGGGCACGGTGGATCGCCGCTTCTTCATCGGGCTGTCGACGCCGGCGGCCGCCGGCGTGGCCGCCTCGACGGTGATCCTGCTCCAGGGGGAGGAGCCGACCCGCGCCGTCCGCGTCGCCCTGGCGATCGCCAGCTACGTCCTGGCGCTGCTGATGGTGTCGACGTTCCGCTACTGGTCGTTCAAGGAGATCGACTTCGCGCGCCGGCGCCCGCTGGAGACACTGCTGGTCGTCGTGCTGGCCGCCATGGTCGTGGCGACGATGCACGAGATCTTCCTGTTCCTCGTCTTCGGCGGATACGCGCTCTCGGGCCCGGCCCGCCGCGTGATCGTGGGGCGGCCGCCGGCCGCCGTCACCGCCGAACCGGCCAAGGACATGCACTAGGGGGTAAGCCACCATGGACCGAGTGATCATCTTCGACACGACGTTGCGCGACGGCGAGCAATCGCCCGGGTTCTCCATGAACGCGATGGAGAAGCTGGAGATGGCCCGGCAGCTGGCGCGACTGAACGTGGACGTCATCGAAGCCGGGTTTCCCATCTCGTCGGAGGAGGACTTCGAGGCGACCCGGCAGGTGGCCCGCCAGGTGGGCACGCTGGAGGGCGCGCCGATCATCTGCGGCCTGAGCCGCGTGGGCCTCGGCGACATCGACCGCTGCTGGGAAGCGGTCAAGCACGCCCGGCGCTCGCGCATCCACACCTTCGTGGCGACCTCCGACATCCACCTCAAGTACAAGCTGCGCAAGTCACGGGCCGAGGTGATGAAGGCGGCCGTCGAAGCGGTCCGTCACGCCCGCGGGTACTGCGAGGACGTCGAGTTCTCGCCGGAGGATGCCTCGCGCTCCGACTTCGACTACATGTGCGACGTGCTGTCGGCGGTCATCGACGCCGGCGCCCGCACGATCAACATCCCCGACACGGTCGGCTACGCCATCCCGACGGAGTGGGCCGAGCGCATCGCCCGCATCCGGGAGAAGGTCCACGGCGTCGACCAGGCGGTCCTGTCCGTCCACTGCCACAACGACCTCGGCCAGGCGGTGGCCAACTCGCTGACCGCGCTCATGCACGGCGCCCGCCAGGTGGAGTGCACCATCAACGGCATCGGCGAGCGCGCCGGCAACGCCTCCCTCGAAGAGATCGTGATGGCGCTGCGCACCCGCCGGGATTTTTTCGGCCTCGAGGCCGGCGTGAAGACCGAGGAGATCTTCAAGACCTCCCGGCTGCTCTCGCACATCACCGGCGTCCACGTGCAGCCCAACAAGGCCGTCGTCGGCGAGAACGCCTTCGCCCACGAGGCGGGCATCCACCAGGACGGCGTCCTCAAGGAGAAGCTCACCTACGAGATCATGAAGCCGGAGGACATCGGCCGGCCCTCCAACAAGCTGGTGCTCGGCAAGCACTCCGGCCGCGCCGCCCTCTCGTCGCGGCTCAAGGAGCTCGGCTTCGACCTCACCGGATCCGATCTCGATCGCGCCTTCAAGACCTTCAAGGACCTCGCCGACCGGAAGAAGGAGGTCTACGACGAGGACCTGATGGCCATCGTCACCGACGAGGCGACCCAGATCGACACCGTCTACGACCTCGAGTACCTGCACGTCATCAGCGGCACCGGGGTCATTCCGTCGGCGACCGTGCGGCTCAAGAAGGACGGCGAGTCGTACCAGGATTCCGGCGTCGGCGACGGTCCGGTCGACGCGGTGCTGGCCGCCATCGAGGCGATCACCGGGATGAAGGGCCGCCTGCAGGATTACGCGATTCGCGCCGCCACCTCCGGCAAGGACGCGCTCGGCGAGGTGGCGGTGAAGGTCGATTTCGACGGCACGTCGGTCTCCGGCAAGGGTTCGTCGACGGACGTCATCGAGGCGAGCGCGCGGGCGTACCTGTCGGCGCTCAACCGGATGCTGCGCTCCGGGCAACGGACCAAGGACGCCGGAGGCGTATGAGGGCGCGATGAGCACCTATCGGATCGCCGTGCTGCCCGGCGACGGCATCGGGCAGGAGGTCGTGGCCGAGGCCGTCCGCGTCCTGCGGGCGGTGGGCAAGGTCGCCGGCGCCTCCTTCGAGTTCGAGGAAGCCCTGGTCGGCGGCGGCGCCATCGACGCCACCGGCCAGCCGCTGCCGGCGCCGACCCTCGCGCTCTGCCGCTCGTCCCACGCCATCCTGTTCGGCTCCGTCGGCGGGCCCAAGTGGGACCACCTCCCGCAGGAGCAGCGGGCCGAGCGCGGGCTGCTCGCCCTGCGCAAGGAACTCGACCTCTACGCGAATCTCCGGCCCGCGACCTGCTTTCCGATGCTGGTCGACGCCTCGCCGCTGAAGCGGTCGGTCGTCGAAGGCACCGACCTCATGGTGATCCGCGAGCTGACCGGCGGCCTCTACTTCGGGGAGCCGCGCGGGCGGGCGCCCCTGGCGGGGGGCGGCGAGCGCGGCGTCAACACGATGGTCTACACCACGCCCGAGATCGAGCGGGTGGCCCGGGTCGGCTTCGAGGTGGCCCGCAAGCGGAAGAAGCGGCTGACCTCGGTGGACAAGGCCAACGTGCTGACCGTCTCCCAGCTCTGGCGCGAGGTCGTGACGAGGGTCGGAACGGACTATCCGGACGTGACGCTGGAGCACGTGCTGGTCGACAACTGTGCCATGGCGCTCGTGCAGAAGCCCACGCAGTTCGACACGATCGTCACCGAGAACACCTTCGGCGACATCTTGTCGGACGAGGCGGCCATCCTGGCCGGGTCGATGGGAATGCTGCCGTCGGCGTCGCTGGGCGTGACGGGACCGGGCGGCGTCCCGGTCGGCCTCTACGAGCCGGTGCACGGCACCGCGCCCGACATCGCCGGCAAGGGCATCGCCAACCCGATCGCGGCCATTTTGTCGGCGGCGATGCTCCTGCGGTACTCTTTGAGCATGGGCCGGGAGGCGGATCGGGTGGAGGCGGCCGTGCGGCGGGTCCTGGAGCAGGGGCATCGCACGCGCGACATCGCCGCCGCCGGCGATCGGATCGTCGGCACCAAGGACATGGGCGAGCTCATCGTGCGCGACGTGGAGCGCGGCTGATGGCCGGTGGCGTGACCGTCGCCGTGGTCGGAGCGACCGGGGCCGCCGGGCAGACGACCCTGCGCATCCTCGAGGAGCGCAAGTTCCCCGTTCGCGAGCTGCGCTGCTTCGCCTCCGAGCGCTCGGTCGGCAAGACGGTGACGTTTGCCGGCGAGATGGTGCCGGTCCAGCGCGTCGAGGCGGCCGCCTTTCGGGGCGTGGATCTCGCGATCTGCTCGGCGGGCTCGGCGCAGTCCAGGGAATACGCCCCCCTCATCGTCAAGGCGGGCGCGATCGTCATCGACAAGTCGAACGCCTGGCGGATGGACCATCAGGTGCCGCTGATCGTGCCGGAGATCAACCCGCACGCCGTGCGCGGGCATCAGGGCATCCTGGCGAGCCCGAACTGCACCACCATCGTGACCGTGATGCCGCTCAAGCCGCTGCACGACGCCGGCCGCCTGCGGCGGGTGGTGGCGACGTCCTACCAGGCGGTCTCCGGCGCCGGCGTGAACGGCATCGCGGCGCTCCGCGAGGAGGCGCTGGCGTGGGCCCGCGGCGAGAGCGTCACACCGCGCCACTTCGCCCATCCGATCGCGTTCAACCTCATCCCGGCCATCGACCGGTTCGCCGACGACGGCTACACCGGCGAGGAGCACAAGCTCGTGAACGAGACGCGCAAGATCCTCGAGCTGCCCGACTTGGCGATCGCGCCGACCACCGTGCGGGTGCCCGTGTTCACGTGCCACTCGGTGGCGGTCAACGCCGAGACCGAGGAGAAGATCAGCGCGACGCGTGCGCGCGACCTCTTCGCCGGCTTTCCGGGGCTGCGCGTGTGGGATGAGCCCGCCGAGCAGCGCTATCCCATGCCGATCGCCGTCGAGGGCCAGGACGACTGCTTCGTGGGCCGCGTGCGCGAGGACCTCTCGCACCCGCGCGCCTTGAACTTCTGGGTCGTGGGCGATCAGCTGCGCAAGGGGGCCGCGACGAACGCGGTGCAGATCGCGGAGCTCGTGCTCCGAAGCTAGGGACGATGTCCCGGCCGCGCACGCACCGGCGGACCTGGCGCCACGCGCGGTTCAACCTCGCCGTGCTCCTCACCATCGTGGTCGTCGCCTACGCGGGAGTGCCGCAGGTCGTCCGGCTGATGGATGCCCTCGGCGGCTACACGGCGGGTCACTACGAGCCCAAGGACGCCGAGCGCGGGCAGTGGCTGCAGCGGAGCAGCGAGGAGGGATTGCTGGCCCGTATCCCGTGGGAAACCGTCTTCAACATCACGCTCTTCCTCCTGGTCGCGGTCATGTGGCTGACGTTCTTCCCGAGCCGGGTCTCGCGCCGGCCGCCGCACTGAGCCTCTCGCGCACCTACCGGCTGGTCCTCGCCTACGACGGCACGGGGTTTCACGGCTGGCAGGTCCAGCCCGACGTCGTGAGCGTGCAGGGCGCGCTGATCCAGGCCGCCGGCCGCCTCCTGACCGGCGAGGTGCGCGTCGTCGGCGCCAGCCGGACCGACGCCGGCGTCCACGCGCTCCGCCAGATCGCCTCGGTCACCGGAGCCTCCGCGCTGTCGCCGGCGACGCTGCAGGCGGCGCTCAACGCCCATCTGCCCAGGGAGATCCGCGTCGTCGGCGTCGCCGAGGCTGCCCCCGACTTCGACGCCCGGCGAGCCGCGCGTGGCAAGCGTTATCTCTACCTGATCGACAACGCCAGCGTGCCATCCCCGCTCGCCCGGCGGTGGGCCTGGCACGTGGCGGCGCCCCTCGATCTGAAGGCGATGCGCGCGGGGCTGACCGTGCTCGGCGGCCGCCACGACTTCAGCGCGTTCTGCGCGGCGCCCGGACGCGAGGCCGATCCGGTCTGCCGGGTGCGCGCGGTGCACGTCCTGGCCCGGAAGTCCCACGTGGCCATCCTGCTGTCGGCCGATCGCTTCCTGCATCACATGGTGCGCAACATCGTGGGCAGCGCGGTCGAGGTCGGGCGCGGCGCTCACGACCCCGGCTGGCTGGCCGGCGTCCTGCGCGGCTGCGATCGCACCCTGGCCGGGCCCACTGCTCCCGCCCACGGGCTGTTCCTGGTTCGCGTCCTGTACTGATCCCGGGGAGGTCGCCCGCGGAGGTTCGGGGGCGTCTCGCCTCCTCCGACGTTAGAATGATGCTGCGGACCGCCATGCGAACGTATCTTCAGGTCAGAGGACGTCGAGTCGTCGAGATCGCCGGCGAGGTCGTCCGCGAGCAGCCGCTGAGCGTCTTCGTCAACGGCGAAAAGTTCCTCACGCTGCTCTGCTCGCCGATGGGGCTGGAGTCGCTGGTGACCGGCTACCTGTGGATGGAAAAAGTCATCGGCGATCCGGCGGAGATCGCGCGCCTGGAGATC
>Ga0209474_10001930_pt1 | contig 19581 bp, 16 predicted proteins | sample GraSoiAngelo_145_FD_185902 | JGI IMG/M metagenome (GOLD analysis project Ga0209474, IMG submission 185902) | Grasslands soil microbial communities from the Angelo Coastal Reserve, California, USA - 14_1009_05_20cm (SPAdes) (version 2) | ecosystem: Environmental > Terrestrial > Soil > Grasslands... | reverse complement strand
GCACATCACCGGCCCTGCCTTGTAGAACGGCCGCTTCGGCCCGAGCATGCGCTCCATCAGGCTCGGCTCGGAGCCGGCGAAGACGTAGCCGACCTGCCGCTGGTACTGGACGGCGGCGCGCAGCGCGTGCTCGACCGAGCCGCCGTCGAAGCCGGCGATCGCCTGGAACTCATCGAGCGCGACGGCGACGGCGCGGCCGCGATCCGCAGCGAGCTTCGCGGGGAGCGCGAAGACTTCTTCGGCGAGGCGCGAGACGTCGCGGTCGGAGCGGACGTTGGGAAACGAGACGGCGATCGCGGCCGGCGACGCGTCGGTGGATCGGACTTCGGCGCGCGCCGAGCGGACCGCGCCGCGCAGCCACGCACGCGCGCGGTCCCATCGGGATTCGGCGGCGACGATCGCGCGCGCGTACCCCTCGAGAAAGGCGACGTAGGAGCTGAAGCTGCTGACGGTGACGTCCACGGTGATCGCGCCGCGGCGCGCCACCGCCGCGAGCGCGCGGCGGATGAGCGACGACTTGCCGTAGCGGCGCGGGGAGATGAGAAACACCTTCTGCGCCGCCTCGAGATCGCGAACCAGCCGGTCGAGCTCGTCGATCCGATCGACGAAGGCGGCCGCCGGGACCACCTCGCCGTAGACGAACGGATTGAGCGTTACGCCTGCCAACGTAATCGTTACGCAGTATACCGTAACGCGGGCTCGAACCGAGGCGTCAGTAGTACCGCTTCGGGAGGTCGACGATGACCTTGCGGCGGAGGAGCTCGAGGGCGTCGGCCGTGACGCGGCCCGCTTCGATCGCGGCGAGCGCGGCGCGGTCCAGCGTGACCTCCTCAGGAAGGTACTGGCGGCACGCGCCGTACTCGTCCTCGTACTCGGCGTCGGGGAACTCCAGGCGCAGCCGCAGCCGATCGCCGTCCGGCGCGACGGCGTACAGCGGGTTCAGCCGCAGCTCGCCCGACGGCCTCGCCGCCGGCGGCGGCAGCGGATGCGCCGTGAAGACGCGCGGGTCGCGGCTGGCGACGATCGTCAGCGCCGGGTTCGCGTCGAGCGTCGGCGAATCGTCGCGGCGGGACAGATCGAGCGGCCCGCCGCGCACCACGTCGGCGAACAGGCCCAGCTCGCCGAACAGCCGCGGCTCGATCGTCTCGAACAGATCCGCGTAGCCCTCCGGCGACAGCGGCTGCCCGTGCGACGGGCTCCACGTCCGCTCGTTGTGCGTATGCCCGATCAGGATCGCGCCCGGCCGCTCGAGATCGGTGCGCGCCGCGTCGACGAGCCGCTCCATCTCCCCGACGAACTGCCGCTTCGTCCAGATGTACATGAACGCGTCGGTGCACATCGCGAACGCGAACGCGCCGCGCGCGAACGGCATCGGCGCGTTGCCGTCGCAGCACACCGGCTCGCACCCCGGCGCCGTGAAGCGTCGCGCGAGCCACACTTTCGCGAAATACAGATCCGCGAGCACCGGCGGCGCGCTCGACAGATCAAGGAGCGTTCGCGTGACGTGCCCGGATCCGCCGCAGATGTCCACGGCGCGCCGAGGCTCCGAGGCCGCCGAAGGGCGGGCGGCGCCGAGGACGGTCGCGCCGACGGCGCGAACCACCGCCTGTGCGACGAGGTACGTCGGATCGGAGAAGCGATACAGGAAGTAGCCGCCCTCGAAGTTGGGGCCGAGCGCTTCGACCGTGTCCCGATACGTCGCTCTCGAGGATGAGGCGACGGCGTCGAACGCGGCCGCCTGCGCCTCGTCGTCGAGCCCGAACATCGTGCGGCGCGCGAGTTCCGGCCGCTCGGCTTTCATCTGATCGAGCGCGGCCGTCGCCGACGTCTGGAGGTGGAGCACTGGAATGCCGTCGACGACCGGGAAGATGCAGCAGTGGCAGCCGAGGATGCCGTCCTGGATCGCGTCGCCGTCGCGCCGGTGGAAGAGCGACTCGACGAGCGTCAGCCGCCCGCCGCAGTACGGGCAGCGAAGCAACTCGAGCGTGTCATTCCGCATGCTGGATCTGGGGATCGCCGAGATGCTCGAGCAGCGCCTCGCCGCTCGCCTCGATCGGCGCGCGGCGGAACTGCTCGGTGCCGAGCCACTGCCGCGCCGCCTCATCGTCGATCCACGAGACCGGATTGTTCGGCCCGATCTGCGTCCGATGGCAGCGCAGCGCGGCGAGCTTGCGCGGCACCCAGTCGCGCACGTCGATCACGAAGGTCGGCGGCTTCGCGCTGTCGCCGAACGCGTCGGGGGCGATGCCCCAGAAGCTCGAGTCGGCGGGCGCGCCGCCTTTCGTATGCGCCGCCTTCACGAGCTCGCGCATGACGCCCCACTGAATCGTCACGTAGTAGAGCGGCGGCGCGTCCGCGCCCAACGAGCGGACGGCGGTGTAGGTGCGCTCGTGCACGCCGATGTGATCGAGGTGCCAGTAGAGGCCGTCTTCGGCGAACGTAATCACCGCGTCGGGGCGATAGCGCCGGATCGCGCCGACGATCTCGTCGTGCAGCTCGTCGACCGCCTCCCACCGCAGATCGCCGTCGGGGTAGTTGCAGACGATCGTCTCCGCGACGCCGAGCACCGCCGCGGCGTCCTGCAGCTCGCGCGTGCGGACGCGGCCGAGATCGCCGTCGGGCACGAGCGCCGGGTCGCTGATCGATCCCGCCTCGCCCTTCGACGCGCACAGCACGACGACGCGCGCGCCGGCGTCGGCGAGGCGCGCGAGCGTGCCGCCGCAGGCGAGCGATTCGTCGTCGGGGTGGGCGAAGACGGCGAGCACCGTGCGCCCCGCGAGGGACAGATCGCCGCGGTCGGTCGGGCGCGCGTCGGCGCTAGCGTCTGGCACGATGGGCCTCCACAATCCGGGTATAGACAGCGAGATATTCGTCGACCATGCGGCCGGCGCCGAAGCGCGCGACGGCGCGCTCGCGGACCTTGCGGCGATCGAGATCGAAGACGCGCGGCAGCTCGTTCGTCATCTGCTCGAGGTCGGAGAAGATCATCCCGGTGACGCCGTCGTCGACGACCTCGCGGACGGCGCCGCGGTCGAGCGCGGCGACCGGCGTCCCGCACGCCATCGCCTCGGCGAGCACCAGGCCGAACGGCTCGCGCGCCTGAATCGGGTAGAGCAGCGCGCGCGCCGCGCCGTACAGCTTCACTTTCGCCGCGAAGTCGGCCTCGCCGTAGTACACGATGTGCCGGCCGTCGACGTGCGGTGCGACGCGCTCGCGATAGTACTGGTCTTCGGCCGCCGCGAGAATCAACTTCATGCCGACGCGCTTGGCGATCTCGATCGCCTGCAGCACGCCTTTTCCTTCGGTGAACCGGCCGAGGAACAGGAGATTGTCGTCGGGCGTTTCACGAAACACGAAGCTGTCGGTGTCGATCCCGTGCAGCACCGTGTCGACGACGTTGAGGCCGTCGAGCAGCGTCGCCTGCTCGTTGGAGATCGCGACGAACGCCGCCTCGGGGTAGCGCGCCCACAGCTTGATCTCCGCCGGGCTCGGCGAGTGGTGCAGCGTCTGCACGATGGGGGTCGGCGACAGCCGCGTGAACGCGAGCGACATCGGATAGTACGCCGCCTCGTAGTGGATGATGTCGAACTCGCCGGCGCGCTCGACCGCCGCGGCGAGGTTCAGCATCTCGTACAGCTCCCACGGCCACATGTGCTCGTCGTGCCAGTAGCCGTGCGGATAGGTCGCGTGGAGCGTCGCGGTCGTCTTCGAGTCGGCGGTGGCGAAGAGCGTCACGTCCTGGCCGCGCGCGACGAGCCCTTCGGTGAGAAGCGACGTCATCGTCTCGACCGAGCCGGACTTCGGCGGCGGAATCGAGGTCGCGACGGGCGCGATGTGCGCGATTCTCAGGCGCACGCGACCTCCAGCAGCCGCGGCAGCACGGCGCGCGCGTCGAAGTGCGCGTGCGCGACGTCGAGCGCCGCCCGGGCGTGGCGCGCGTAGTCGGCGTTGATGCGATCGATTCCGGCGACCGCGTCGTCGAGCGTCGAGAAGGCGAGGAGGCCGTCGCCGGAGGGCAGGTGCGCCGTCCAGCCGGTGTCCTGCACGAGCGCCGGGCGGCCCGACGCGAGGTAACACTCGGTGCGGTCGCTGAACCAGCCCGATCGGTTGACGACGTAGGTGTGCTTGGCGACGCCGAATTCGGCCTTCGACGCGTGGATGAACTCGCGATACGCCGCCGGCGTGCGCGACGCCTGCATCGCGTCCACGGTCTCCCAGCCGTGCTCCCGCAGCAGCTGCTGCGGACCGTTGATCGCGAGCTCGAATTTCTGCGCCGTCCTCGACGGCAGCGCGATGAACTTCACGAACTCCTGATCCTTGTTGCCGCCGACGTCCGCGAAGCTTTCGATCTGCCAGGTCATGACGGTCGTGAAGCGATCGCGCGGCTCGCGCGCCGGCCGCCAGTCGTCCATGGTGATCGGCTGCCACGTCTTGTGCCACGTGAAATCGCCGGTCGCGACCGGCGACGCCCGCGTGCCGATGTTCGCGCCGAAGGTGAACAGGCGATCGAAGCGCTGGAAGAACGCGACGTACCACGGCTCGGCCTTGGCGATGGCGAGCTGCGTGAACGCGGGGTCGGAGTCGATGAAGACCTTGTGCGGGATGCGCGCGTACTCGTCGCGCCAGAACCACGAGCCGCCGGAGAGGTTGATGAAGAGGTCGGCGCTCGCCGCGTATCTCCGCACCTCGTCCGCGCTGCGGCCGTGATAGCTGCCGTCGTAGTTCACGAACGACCACCGATCGCCCAGGCCGAACGGCGCGAGCGCGTCGTGGATGTAGGTGGTGCCGTAGGTCGGATCGGTCGCGCGCGTGTTCGCGACGGGATCGTAGACGCATTCGCCGGTGTCTTCGATGTAGAAGACGTCGTGGCCGAGCGCGCGCAGACCCAGGAGATACATCAGGGAACACCACGTGACGCCGCCGAACGGATAGCGGGCGATGATGCCCGCGAAGAGGATTCTCATCGTAATGCGGATTGCGGATTGCGGATTGCGGATTGATTTCCGGATTGCGGATTGCGGATTGCGGATTGAATTGTCGATTGCGCCGCAATCAATCCGCACGCCGCAATCAATCCGCACTCCGCAATAATCCGCACTCCGCGATCCGCAATCCCCAATCAATCCGCACTCCGCAATCCGCAATCCGCAATGACGCCATCACCGCTTGGCCGCTTCGATCAGCTCGTCCACCGTCTCCGGATCGTCGAGCGACTTGCCGACCGAGAGGCGCGCGCACATCCGGCGGTAGAGCTCGCTCGTCTGCAGCAGCTCGTCGTGGCGGCCGTGCGCCGCGATGCGCCCCGCGTCGAGCACCAGGATGCAATCGGCATCCCGCACGGTCGACAGCCGGTGCGCGATCACGATCGTCGTGCGGCCGGCGCGCAGGCGGCGGATCGCGGCGAAGACGATCTCTTCCGAGATGGCGTCCAGCGACGAGGTCGGCTCGTCGAGGATCAGGATCGGCGCGTCCTTGAGGATCGCGCGGGCGATGCTGAGCCGCTGGCGTTCGCCGCCGGACAACCCGCCGCCGGCCTGCGCGATTGCCGTCTCGTAGCCCTTCGGCAGCTTCGAGATGAACTCGTGCGCGTGCGCGGCGCGCGCCGCCTCCTCGATCTCCTCGCGCGTCGCGTCGAGCCGGCCGTAGCGCAGGTTGTCGGCGATCGTCCCCTGGAAGAGCACCGGATCCTGGAGCACGATCGAGATCCGCTCGCGCAGCGACCGCACCTTGTACTTGCGCACGTCGATGTCGTCGATGAGCACGCGGCCGGTCGTCGCGTCGTAGAAGCGCGGCAGCAGGCTCACGAGCGTCGTCTTGCCGGCGCCGGTGAGCCCGACGAGCGCGATCATCTCGCCCGGCCGCGCCGAGAAGCTGATGTCGTGCAGCACGCGCTTCCCGTTGGGGTACGTGAACCCGACGTCCTCGACGCGAATCACGCCTTTCACGGCGTCCGCGCCGATCGCGTCCGGCGCGTCGACCGTTTCCGGCATCAGCGCGAACATCGCGCGCACGCGCCTCGTGCCGGCGAGCGCGCCCTGCAGCTGTCCAGTCGTGTGCGCGATCGCCGACAGCGGACCGTAGACGGCGCCCAGATAACTGATGACGACGTACAGCTGTCCGATGGTGAGCCTGCCGTTCAGCACGAAGCTGCCGCCGACGATGACGACGAGCGCCGTGCCGAGAATCGTGATCGTGCTGACGACGACGGAAAAGAGCGAGCTCTGCCAGGTGATGGCGATGCGCGCCTTCATCGTCGTCTCGCCGGCCTGCGTGTAGCGCTGCAGCTCGTGCGTCTCGCGCGAGAAGCTCTTCACGAGCCGGATCGCGCCGAACGTCTCGTACAGCCGCTCGAGCAGCTTCGACTCGAGCTCCTTGACGCGCTCCTCGCGGTTGACGAGCGTCGACGTGTAGTAGCGCAGGCACAGATAGAGGAACGGCACGACGGTGAGCGACAAGAGCGCGATCGTGACGTTCAGCCGAAGCAGGATCCAGAACATCACCGAGAGCGACGTGATCGACGTCGCGAGCGGGAAGAACCCGCTCATGACGAGGTTCTCGATCGCGTACGCGTCGACGTCCACGCGATACACGGCGTCGGCGGTGCTCGTCGTCAGATGATGGTGCAGCCCCAGCGCCGTCAGGTGTTCGAACAGCCGCGCGCGAAGGTCGTAGACCATCCGCTGCCCGGTGTCGACCTGCACCTGCGTCCCGTAGGCCGACACGAACTGGTTGATCACCTGCAGCACGACGCCGGCGATCACGATCGCGATGAGGAACGCGAACTTGTTGTACGCCGCGAGCGGCGCGATCCACGGCGCGACGCGCGTGAGCGGCTCGGAGAGCGGCCGCGCGCTGAGGAAGTCGATCACCACCGCGAGCGGCCAGGGCTGGAGCGTGCCGAGGCCGATCTCCGACACGAGCAGGAGCGCCAGCAGCGCGACGCGCTTCCGGTAGGGCCGCAGGTACGACAGCGTCCACACGACCAGGCCGTCGTTCTTGCGGTCCGTCATCCGCCCACCTTGCGCGTCGCCGGCGTCGGGCGAGGCGGCGGCACGAGCTCCGGCGCGATCCGCGGGATGATCAGGGGCACGATCTTGTCCTCGCTCGAGTCGGCGACGTAGAGCCATCCGCGCTTCGGTCCGGTGAGCGCGAACGCGACGCGCGTCGGCGCGCCGAACGCTTCGCGCCCTTCGTCGCTCACGTCGCGGATGATCCCGTCGGGGCCCACGGCGCGCACGTGGCCGTTGTAGAAGTCGGCGACGAAGATCGTCACTTTGCCGCCCGGCTCCGGCACCACCGCCACGCCCGCCGGCCCCGACATCGTCGCGTCGGTCGCCGGACCGTCGTCGCCGGTGAACCCCCAGCGCCCGTTGCCGGCGACGCTCGTGATGATGTGCGTCCTCGCGTCGACGCGGCGCACGCGGTTGTGGTGCATGTCGGCGATGTAGATCGCGACGACGGCGCCGTTGCGCGTCTCGAGCGCGACGTCGCTCGGCATGTTCAGGTGCGCGCTCGTCGCCGGGCCGCCGTCGCCGACGCTCAGCGGATCGCCGGTGTTGCCGTCGCCGGCGATGGTGTGAATGAGCCCCGTCTTCGCTTCGACCATCCGAATCCGGTAGTTCAGCGTGTCGGCGATGTAGATGTCGCCGTTCGGCGCGGCGGCGACGGCGCTCGGCGTGTTGAGCGCCGCCTCGATCGCCGGCTTCTCGTCGCCGTCGTACCCGTTCTCGCCGGAGCCGGCGATCGTGGTGATGATCTTCGTCGGCCGATCGACGCGGCGGATCCGATCGTTGTGCGAGTCGGCGACGATGATGTCGCCGTCGGGCGCGATGGCCACACCGTCCGGCGTATCGAGCTGCGCGACGATCGCGGGCCCGTTGTCGCCGGAGAATCCCGATCCGAGGTCGTGGTTGCCCGCGACCGGCTCCTTGTACGACGTCCGCGGATCGATCCGCCGGATCACGTCGTTGTTCGAGTCGGCGAAGTAGATGTCGCCGTTGGCCGCGATCGCGAGGCCCATCGGCGCGTCGAGCCACGCCTCCATCGTCGACTCGTAGTCGCCGGCGTAGCCCTTCGTGCCGCCGATCACCGGACCGATCGCCGCTTCGCGCAGCATGAAGGTGCTGGCGCCGAGCGTGACGATCATCAGCACGAAGATGATCGCGGTCCGCAGGCCGTAGATCCGCAGGACCGACGGCGCGACGAGCGGCGCGCGAATCGCGCTCGACGGCATCGCGACCATGCCGTTGCCGAGCGTCACGCGCGCGATGCCGCGGCGCACGATCGCGGTCGTCTGCGCCGTGCGCCAGGCGCCGAAGAGAATCAGCAGCACCGTCACGCCGGCCGCGGCGGTGCCGACGGCCGGATACCGCAGCGCCACGCCGAAGATCGCGCCGACGAGCAGCGCGCCGCCCAGGACCACCGCGGCGGCGACGCCGAACATGGTGGGACGCAGGTGCGTGCTGATGCGGACGAGCGCTTTGCCGCCGGCGTGCTCTTCGACGAGCGCGCGGACGTCGAGCCACGCCCACCGGCCGACGAACGCGCTCACGTCGCGATCGTCGGACCATCCTTCGTCGATCTCGATCGTGCGCACGGCGCGCGATCGCCGCAGCCAGTCGGTAATCTGCGACAGCACGCGATCAGAGGTCGTCCACGTCTCGCTCCAGAAGCGATCCTCGGTGACGTTGCCGGAGATGAGCAGCAGCGCGCGGTACGCCTCGGCCAGCGACGGACGCGGCCCGCGGCTCGTCTGCCTGTCGTGCGCCGGCAGCACGACTTCCGGCGGCGAGAGGATTCCGCGGATCCGTCCGCGGACGCGCGCGAGCGGCTGGAGGAAGTGCAGATACGCGACCGTCGCGCGGTACCAGGGCCTGCTGCCGCGCAGCGTGTCCACCTGCGATCGCATCGCGTAGGCGATGTTCTTCGCGATCGTCGCGCACGCCCCGACGAGCCCCGTGCCGAGCAGCAGGATCGCCGCCCACCGGTGCTCGCCCGTCGCCGCGACGATCGCGCCCGAGAGCGCGAGCACGAACGAGATCCCCTGCCACTTGATCGAGTGCGGCATGAACGCGAACGGGTGAACGTCGGTGCGGTACACCGACGGGAACGCCGCCGTGCCCCACACGCCGGCGTTGATGCGCGTGCCCCACAGCGAGCGGACGAAGGGCAGCGGGCTGTAGATCCGCCCGCGCCACAGCATGTGGCCGTCGAGGAATTTCTCCGGATGGTGCGCCATCAGCCACGTCTCGCCCTCGCCGTAGCCGACCTGCTGGCGCCAGTACGCCTGCACCGACGACCGATGGTGGTGCCACACGAGCGCCGCGGACGCGAAGCCGATCTTCCAGCCCCGCGCCTGCAGCCGCCAGCAGACGTCGACGTCGTCTCCGGCGCGGAGGTAGATCGGATTGAAGCCGCCGATCGAGAGCAGCGCGTCGCGGCGAAACGCCATGTTGCAGCCGGGCACGTGCTCGGCGATGCGATCGTCGAGCAGCACGTGCGTCGGCCCGCCGGGCGCGCGCGCGATGCACTGCGCCATCGGCGGATCGTCGGGCGGCACGACGTTCGGCCCGCCCGAGGCGACGACGTCGGAGATGAGAAACGGCTGGACGAGGAACGTCAGCCAGTCGCGATCGACGCGCGTGTCGGCGTCGGTGTAGGCGACGATCTCGCCGGTCGCCTCGGCGAGGCCGACGTTGCGCGCCGCGCTCAGCCCCTGGTTCGGCGTGTCGACGACGCGCACCCTCGAGAAGCCGCGCGCGATCTCGCTCGTGCGATCCTTCGAGCCGTCGTTCACCAGGACGATCTCGTAGTTCGGGTAGTTCAGCCGCTCGAGCGATCGCAGATTGTCCTCGAGCGTGTCGGCGGCGTTGTACGCGCAGACGATCACCGAGACCTTCGGCCACGATCGCTGCCGCTCGGCGGAGAACGGCGCGTTGTCGAACGCCGCCGCGACCGCGAGCGCCGCCGGCTTCGGCCGCCGGTCGCGATCGACGAGGCCGAACTTCCAGTCCTCCACCGCGTGGCCCCCGCGCCACCACTCGTCGGTCCACGCGAACGCGATCGCGCCGCACGCCCCTTCCTCGAACGCCGCGCGGACGTGCATCGCGGTGATCTGCGCCTGCCCGTCGTCCCCTTCGCGGATGCTGTCGGCGCCCGCCTCGGCCAGCAGCAGCGGCTTCTGCCCCGCGATGTGCTGCAGCCGCGCGAGGTACGCGCGCAGCTCGGGCTCGCGGTGCAGGTACACGTTGAACGCGCAGATGTCGAAGAACGAGAGGTCGAGGAATTCGGTCGGCGGAAAATTGACGTACGTGAAGAGGCTGTCGGGCGACGTCGATTTCGCCTCGTCGTAGAGGCCGCGCAGGAACCGCTCGACGCGCATCCGCCCGTGCCAGCGTACGACGCCCGGCGGAATCTCGTTGCCGAGCGCGAAGGTGAGCACCGCGGGGTGATCGCCGAGCTCGGCGACTTTGGCCGTGATCTCGCGGCGGATGGCGCGCTTCAGCGAACGATCGTCGAGGAAGGCGACGTGCTGCGACCACGGCAGCCCGACCATGACGCGCAGCCCTTCGCGCGCGGCCGCGTCGAGCAGGTCGCGCCGCGGCGGCGTGTAGGTGCGCACGGTGTTGATGCCGAAGTCCGCCATCTGGCGGAAGTCGGCGACGATCTGTTCGATTGGCGGGAACTGATACCCGTCGGCGTCGGGCGCGAAGGTGCCGTATGTGACACCTTTGACGAGAAAGCGCTCGCCGTCGAGCGCGTCCGTCCGCCGGCCGCCCGGCCCTGCCTGCGCACCGGGACGCACGCGCAGAAATTTCCCGTCCGTCGCAATGCGCGCGGCTGTCGCCGGTCGCATCCGGCGGCGAACGTCAGAATCAGCCTGAACAGCTGTGCTCACAACAGGTCGAGGCCCTCTAACGGGGCAACTACCTATTGTATCAGCACTTACCGGTCGATCCGGACGCTGCCGCTGAAGGTTTTGAAGTTGAGCACCGGCCCGCCGCCGCCGCCGAGCTCAGCTCTGAGCGAGCGTCGGGTGCCGCCGGCGCCGAGCGTGAGCGGCATTTCGGACTCGAGCCGGCCGCTGAAGGAGTTGAACCGCACCGTGCCGCGAGCCGACTCGGGCACGTGCAGCTCGATGCTGCCGCTGAAGGTCTGTACGTCGATCGAGTGATCGCCGTCGAGGTTTCTCGCGCGAATCAGAATCGGCCCGCTGAAGCTGTGAGCGCGCACCGGGCCGGATACGTCGCTCAGCGTCATGCGCGCGGAAAAGCTGTTCAGCTTCTGGCTTCCTTCGACGCTCTCGATCGTGACCGGCGCGCTGAACACCGACACGTCGAGGTTCGTGCGCCGCGGGACCTTTACGTCGAGATCGGTCTCGACAACGTTGTTGCCGGTGAATTCCCAGAAGGAATGCAGGCGCCGGTTCGCTTCGATGACGACGACGCGGCCCGAGCCTTCGGTGTGGATGTCGAGTTTGATGCGATCCAGGCGGGTGCGCGGCGCGCGCCGCACCGCTTCGATGATCACGTCCGATGCATCGGTCCCCGTGATGGTGACCCGTCCTGAAAAGCTGTTCACGCGTACCGTGCCGCCTGGGTCGAGCTTCACGGTGCGCGTGATGCGCTCGGTTTCGTCGGCCCACCGATCCGCGGCCACGAGAGCCGGCACCGCGAGCGCAGAAACAGCGAAGGCGGCGAGCAAGGCGCGCATGTGGCGTTTGACGAACTTACTGCGGCAAACGTTCGGGCGGAGCGTCCGGATCGAGCGCGCCGGTGTAAATCGCCATGCCGACCACGGCGTCGACGCCCATCGCGTCGAGCGCGTCGATCTCCTGCTGCGTCGTGATCCCGCCGGCGGCAGTGACCCGGCGCGTCGTAGCGTCGCGGACGGCGCGAATCGCCTCGACGTCGGTGCCGCGCATCAACCCTTCGGTATCGACGTGGGTGTAGAGAAACTCGTCGCAGTACGGCTCGAGCGCGCGGACGGCGTCGACGGCCGTCAACGGCAGCGCGGTCTTCCAGCCGTTGATCACGACGCGGCCGCCTTTGCTGTCGACGGCGGCGATGACACGCGCGCGGCCGACGCCCTCCGCCAGCGCGCGCGCGAACGCGAGGTCCGGCGCGCCGTTCTTGAAGAGCGCAGAGCCGGCGATGATCTGCTCGGCGCCGGCCGCGAGCACCTCCTGCGCGCGCTCGACGGTGCGGATGCCGCCGCCGACGCGGCAGCGGAGCGCGCCGGCGATTTGCCGTACGAGCGCGAGGTTGTCGCCTGCGCCCATCGCCGCGTCGAGATCGATCACCTGCACCTTCGGAAAGCGCCCGAATCGCCGCACCCACCGGAACACATCGTCGTCACGAATGGCGAGCCGCTCGCCCTGCACGAGCTGCACGACGGCGCCGCCCTTGAGATCGATCGACGGGATCAGCATTCAGCGTTTCGAGGACTTCCGTTTCTCGACGTATGCCGACCGCAGCGCGTCGATCAATCGGGCGTCGACGAGGCCCGGCGCGTCGCCCTGGTAATCGAGATTGCGGTCTTTGCGGAATTTGTCGACGGCCGCGATCGTCTCTTCGTCGAACGTCGCGTAGTCGCGCGTGTAGTCGGCGCTCGCCTTGCGCGAGTCGGCGGCGCGCTTGTCGTACTCCGCCGGGTTCGTGCGCCGCAGCTCCTGCATCTGCGGCGTGTTGATCGACGGCGGCGCCTCGGGAAACGCCGCGAGCGACGGACGCCAGTAGCCGATGCCGTGCAGCAGGCGCTTCAGCTCGACGACGTCGTTGCCCTCGATTCTCGAGAAGCTGCGATAGCCGAGATGCCGTCCGGTCGTGTAGTAGATCCGTTTCATCTCGGCGACCGGCTCGGGATGTTCGCCGACCTCGATCGCGAGCGCGATGTGATCGTTGCCGCGCCCCGGGTCGTTCGGATCCGCGATCTTGATCGCCGCCGACTGCAGGTTGCCCCAGCGGCGATCGCCGCCTTTCGCGTAGCCGGCTTCCATCGCGAGGATCATCCGCTCGGCGAGCGGCATGCCGGTGCCCTCGCTCGCCTCGAACGTCTTCGCGACCGCCTCGACGACTTCGGGGCCGACCATGATGTTCGCCTGCACCGTGTAGGTCGGCCCCTGACGGCTGCCGGCCCAGTTGCCGTTCTGCTTCCCCGTGTGCGCCGCCGACCGCCCTTTCATGTCGATGACGCCGACCTGCCGCGACTCGCGCTGCTGATCGTCGGCGAGCAGCTGCGACAGCACCGCCTGTGGCTCGACGCCCTTCGCGAGCAGGTCGAGCCCGCGCGGGCCGTACTCGACGACCGTCGACGCCTGCGTGCAGACGGCGCCCACGCCGGCGCGGACGTGCGGGACGGCGCGGCCGACGAACGGCACGCGCGTGGTGACGCTCGCGCCCGATTGGCCGGTCGCAGGATCGATCGCGCAGAGCGAGAACGTGGAGTACTGCGGCAGGCCCTCGTCGTTGAGCGCGACGCCGTCGGCCGCGCGCTGCTGCGCGATCGGCGACGCCGCGGCGAGGACGATCGCCGTGACGGCGATGGCGACTGTGATCAGTCGATGCATGGAGCCTCCGGGGAGTGACGATCTCTCACGAAGCCACGAAGAGCCACGAATCTACTCCCTTTAGAGACGCACGGGTATGCCGCGCCCGCGAAGGTGCTCCTTCAGCGCGCGGACGCTCGTCTCGGCGTAGTGAAAGATCGACGCGGCGAGCGCAGCGTCGGCGCGCCCCGCCGTGAAAACGTCGACGAAATCGTCGAGCCCGCCGGCGCCGCCCGAGGCGATCACCGGGATCGACACTGCCGATGAAACCTCCGCCGTCAGCTCGCAATCGAAGCCGGCTTTGGTGCCGTCGCGATCGATCGAGGTGAGCAGGATCTCGCCCGCGCCGCGCGACTCCGCCTCGCGCGCCCACTCGACGGCGTCGCGGCCGGCGGCGCGCTGGCCGCTGCGCGCGTACACGGCGAACCGGCCGTCCGCCGTCTCGCGCTTCGCGTCGATCGCGACGATCACCGCCTGGCTGCCGTAGCGATCCGCGATGCGCGTGATCAGCGCGGGATCGGCGAGCGCCGCCGTGTTCACGCTCACCTTGTCCGCGCCGGCGTCGACGGCGGCCGCGGCGTCGGCCTCGGTGCGGATGCCGCCGCCGACCGAGAGCGGAATGAACAGCTCGCGCGCGACGCGGCCGATCGTGTCGGCGAGCGCGCGCCGCGCTTCGATCGTCGCCGTGACGTCGAGGATCACGAGCTCGTCGATCCCTTCGACGTTGTAGCGGCGCGCGAGCGCCGCCGGATCGCCCGCCGAGCGCAGCCCCTCGAAGTTGACGCCTTTGACGACCTGCCCGTTGCGAACGTCGAGGCAGGCGATGATCCGCTTAGAGAGCATGCGCCACCCCGGCTCATCCCGCGAGGTCGAGGAAGTTGCGGAGAATGCGGAGGCCGACCTCTCCGGACTTCTCCGGATGGAACTGGACGCCCGCGATGTAGCCGCGCTGCACGACCGACGCGAAGTTTTCGCCGTGCTCGGTGACCGCGGCCGAGTCGCCGGTGATCGGCGCGACGTAGCTGTGCGTGAAATACACCTGCGCTCCGGAGTCCACGCCCTCGAGGATCGCCGTCTCGCCGCGCTCGATCGCGAGGCTGTTCCAGCCGACGTGGGGGACCTTGACGCCGCGGCCGCCATTGGCGCCGAGACGGTAGCACCGCCCGGACAACAGGCCGAGCCCCGGCAGATCGGGCGCCTCGTCGCTGCCCTCGAACAGCCACTGCATGCCGAGGCAGATGCCGAGCAGCGGCCGTCCCTCGCCGATGCGCGCGAGGATCGCATCGATCCACGGCGCGTCGAGCGCGCGCGTCGCGCCGAAATGCCCGACGCCCGGCACGACGATGCCGGCGGCGTGGGCGAGATCCTCCGGCGCGGCCGGCACGTACAGATCCGCGCCGACGGTGGCGAGCGCCTTCTTCACCGACGTGAGATTGCCCGCTTTGTAGTCGATGAGCGCGATCACAACAGCCCTTTGGTGCTCGGCAGCATCTTCGCGAGCCGCTTGTCCCTCGCGCACGCGACGCGGAGCGCGCGCGCGAACGCCTTGAACACCGCCTCGATCTTGTGGTGGCTCGAGCGGCCGTAGAGCACCTTCACGTGAACATTGGCGCGCGCGCCGATCGCAAAGCCCTCGAAGAAATCGTGGACGAGCTCGGTCTGCAGATCGCCGACGCGCGCCGCCGGCGCGCGCAGATCCACGACCGCGTGCGGACGCCCGCCGAGATCCACGGCGGCGACGGCCAGCGTCTCGTCCATCGGCATCACGAAGTAGCCGGCGCGGTTGATCCCCGTGCGGGCGCCGAGCGCCTTCGACACCGCCTCGCCGAGCGCGATCCCGAGGTCCTCCACGGTGTGGTGCTGATCGACGTCGAGGTCGCCGCGCGCGTCGACGCGCAGATCGAACGCGCCGTGCCGCGCGACGAGCTCCAGCATGTGATCGAGGAACCTGATGCCGCTGCGCACGCGGTACCGTCCCTTGCCGTCGAGCGCGAGACCGAGCGCGATCTGCGTCTCGCTCGTGCGCCGCTCGATCACCGCGCGGCGCACAGCACCTCGTCCATCACCGCGATCGCGCGCGAGGTGTGCTCCACGATGCCGGTCGCGATCCGCAGGCAGCCTTTGCAGCCGGGCTCCGTCGACCGGTCGCGAAGATAGATGCCCCTCTCGAACGCGCCGTTCACGAGCGCGTCGGTCCGCTCGCCGGCGCAGACGAGGACGAAGTTCGCGCGGCTCGGCCAGTACGTGAGGCCGAGCCGATCGCAGGCGGCGTAGAGCATCCGCTTCGATTCGGCGACCTGCCGCAGGTAGTCGTCGAGATGATCGCGATCGGCGAGCGCCGCCTGCACCGCCGCCACGGCGGCAATGTTCACGCTGTAGACCGGAATCGCCCGCCGAATCGGATCCATCGTGTCCGGCGCGCCGACCATGCAGCCGATGCGGAGGCCGGCGAGGCCGAAGGCCTTCGAGAAGGTGCGTCCGACCACGACGTTCGGGAACGCGTCGAGCTCGGGCACGAAGCTCTCGCCCGCGAACTCGGCGTAGGCCTCGTCGACGAATACGACGGCGCCGTCGGGGACGCGGCGCGCGATCGTACGAATGTCGTCGAGCGGCACGCCGACGCCCGTCGGGTTGTTCGGGTTCGTCACGAACACGACGCGCGTGTTCGGCGACATGCCGGCCAGCACGTCGTCGAGAGGGAACGTGAAGTCCGAGCGCGGCATCACCTGCACGAGGCGGCCGCCGGCGACCGCCGTATCGAAGCGGAAGATCTCGAACGCGGGCTCGGGGACGATCGACTCGAGCTGCGGCCCGCCGATCGCCGCGCGGAGGTACGCGACGGCGAGCGCCATGATCCCTTCGTCGAGGCCGTTGACGAGCGTGACGCGATCGGCCGGCACGCCGAGATACGACGCCACGGCGTTGGTCGCCGCGGCGTACGGCGGGTAGAAGCCAATCTGATCGGCGCGCAGCCGCGCGAGCGCGTCGAGGACGCGCGGCGAGCAGCCGCCGGTGTTCTCGTTCTGATGGAGACGCAGGCCGTCGTACAGCTCCGGCGGCTTCTGGTAGTGGCTCATCGCAGTCGCACCTCGATCGATTCGGCGTGCGCGTCGAGGCCCTCCGCGCGCGCGAGCGGAAGGATGGCCGGCGCAAGGCGCGCGAGGCCGGCGGCCGTCACGCGCTGCACCGACATCACGCGCACGAAATCGGCGGCCGACAGGCCCCCGCGGAACCGCGCCGCGCCGGACGTCGGCAGCACATGATTCGACCCGGTCGCGTAGTCGCCCGCCGCCTGCGCCGTGTACGGTCCGATGAACAGCGCGCCGGCCGTGATCGGACGGCGCGTCAACTCCTCGCGATCGACCACGAGGTGCTCCGGGGCGAAGCGGTTCGCGAGCGCCATGGCGGCGTCGCGCGATCGCGCCACGATCACGGCGCCGTGGGCGCCGAGCGACTGCTTGACAATCGCGCGGCCGCGGCTGCGCTCGGCGGCTTCCTTCGCCACGCGCTTCGCGAGCAGGCGGCTCCAGGTGATGAAGATGCTCCGCGCGTCGGGATCGTGCTCGGCCTGCGCGACGAGATCGGCGGCAATCCACGCCGGCCGTCCCGCGCCGGCGACGATCACGATTTCGGTCGGGCCGGCGTAGAAATCGATCGCGCAGTCGCGGGCGACGATCGTCTTCGCCGCCGCGACGTAGCGGTTTCCGGGGCCGACGATCTTGTCCACGCGCGGCACGCGGCGCGTCCCGTACGCGAGCGCCGCGATCGCGTGCGCGCCGCCGACGCGGAACAGGCGCGTGACGCCGGCCTCGAGCGCCGCCGCCAGGACCGGCGGCGTCGGCTTCGGGCAGGCGACGACAATCTCGCGCACGCCGGCGACGCGCGCCGGAACCGCCGTCATCAGCAAAGACGAAGGGAGCGGGAAGCGGCCGCCGGGCACGTAGCAGCCGACGCGCGCGAGGGGCTCGACGCGCTGCTCGATCGACACGCCGTCGGCGACGTCGAGGTCGAAATGGCGGGGGATCTGCCTGAAGGCGACGCGCGCGATGTTCCGCGCCGCCTGCGCGATCGCGCGGCGCACCGGCCGCTCGACGCGCGCGGCCTCCGCGCGCCACTCCGCAGCCGGCACTTCGATCGGGCCGCTCACGCCGTCGAACCGCCGCGCGTAGCGATCGAGCACCCGGTCGCCGCCGCAGCGCACGCCGTCCACGATCGTCCGCACGCGCCGCTCGAACGCCGGGTCGCGCGCCTCGGTCCGCGCGAGCAGCCGTCCAATCGCGCGTTCGTCGCCCGCGTCAATGATCCGCATATCAGATCACGATCTTGTTCAACGGATACTCGACGATCCCCTGCGCGCGCGCCGCCTTGAGTTTCGGAATCAAATCGCGCACGGTCCGCTCTTCGATGATCGTGTTCACCGCGACCCACTCCGCATCGCTCAGCGACGAGATCGTCGGCCGCTGCAGCGCCGGGAGCAGGCCGAGGACGGCGTCGAGATCGGCGCGGCGCACGTTCAGCATCAGCCCGACGCGGCCGTGCGCCTCGATCGCCGCGCGCAGCAGCAGCGCCACGTTGTCCAGCTTCGTGCGCTTCCACGGATCGCGCAGCGCGTCGCGGTTCGCGATGAGCTGCGTGTTCGACTCCATCACCGTATCGACGATGCGGAGGCGATTCGCGCGGAGCGAGGATCCGGTTTCCGTCACCTCGACGATCGCGTCGGCGAGCATAGGCGGCTTCACTTCCGTCGCGCCCCAGGAGAACTCCACCTTGACGCTGACGCCGTGTCGCGCGAAGTACGCGCGCGTGGCGCGCACGAGCTCGGTCGCGACGGTCTTCCCCTCGAGATCGCGCGCCGACCGGATCGGCGAGTCCTCGGGCGCGGCGAGCACCCAGCGCACCTTCCCGAAGCTTTGCTTCGCGTAGATCAGATCGGCGACGCTCTCGAGCACGCCCGTGCGGCCTTCGCCCGCCTCGTGCTCGGCGATCCAGTCCTGTCCCGTCAGCCCCGCGTCGAGCACGCCGTCCGACACGTAGCGCGCCATCTCCTGCGCGCGGATCAGCATGCACTCGATCTCCGGATCGTCGATCGAGGGGAAGTACGACCGCGAGCTCACGTAGATGTTGAAGCCGGCGCGCGCGAAGAGCTGAATCGTGGCCTCCTGCAGCGAACCCTTCGGGATGCCGAGCTTCAGCGTCATGCGAGCGTCCGGTAGAAGCATGTGCGCTCGCCGGTGTGGCACACGTGGCCATCTCCGAGGCGCTTCACCTTCAACAGCACCGTGTCCTCGTCGCAGTCGACGAGAATCTCGCGCACCTCGAGCTTGTTGCCGGAGGTCTCGCCTTTGGTCCACAGCGTGCTCCGCGAGCGGCTGAAGAAGGTGGCGTAGCCGGTGCGCCGCGTTTCCGCGAGCGCGAGGTCGTTCATGAAGCCGACCATCAGCACCTCGGAGGTCTCCGCGTCCTGAATCACCGCCGGAATGAGCCCGTCGAGTTTCGAGTAGTCCATAAAACAAAAAACCCCGCCTTGTCGGCGGGGCAGCTCGCTTGGTCCTGGTTGCTGGTCCTGGTCCTAGGTCCGGATCATGCTGCTCCCGCCGGCGCCGCGCCGCGGCCGATATGGTGGTGCGCGTGATGGTGGAGCGCGGACATGGGAGCGGCCAGACTAGCCGATCGTGATTTGCGGTGTCAACGACGGCGCTTCGCGCCGCCGCGCGGTGCGCCGCCGGCGTAGCTCGCGGCGTCCGCCTCGCGCGCGACCATCACCTCGGTCGACTTCACGATCGCCAACGCATCGTCGCCGCGCTTCAACTTCAGCTCCTCGACGGCGTCGCGCGTGATGACGGCCGTCAGCGCCTGGTCGCCGATGCGGAGGCGCACCTGCGCGAGCAGCCCTTCGACGCGCACTTCGTCCACGTAGCCGCGCAGCTGATTGCGCCCGCTGATCGCGACGATGAGGCCGGCGCGCTCGCGGTCGGGCCGCCGCGGCTCGGCGGCGGCCGACGGCGCGAGCAGGCGATCGACCTCCGTGTCGGCGA
>Ga0209474_10001928_pt1 | contig 19589 bp, 17 predicted proteins | sample GraSoiAngelo_145_FD_185902 | JGI IMG/M metagenome (GOLD analysis project Ga0209474, IMG submission 185902) | Grasslands soil microbial communities from the Angelo Coastal Reserve, California, USA - 14_1009_05_20cm (SPAdes) (version 2) | ecosystem: Environmental > Terrestrial > Soil > Grasslands... | reverse complement strand
TTACCCGACCGACCCCTCCATCTCGAGCTGGATGAGGCGGTTGAGCTCGACCGCGTACTCCAGCGGCAGCTCCTTGGTGAAGGGCTCGATGAAGCCGTTGACGATCATGGTCTCGGCCTCCACCAGCGGGATGCCGCGGCTCATCAGGTAGAAGAGCTGCTCGTCCGAAACCTTGGAGACAGTGGCCTCGTGCCCGATGTTGACCTGGTTCTCGTCGCACTCGATGTACGGATAGGTGTCGCTGATCGAATCGTCGTCGAGCAGCAGCGCGTCGCACTTCACGAACGACTTCACGTCATGCGCGCCCTTGTGCACCTTGACCAGTCCGCGGTACGACGTGCGCCCGCCGGCCTTGCTGATCGACTTGGAGGTGATGGTCGAGGTCGTATGCGGCGCGACGTGCACCATCTTGCCGCCCGCGTCCTGGTGCTGGCCCTTGCCCGCGAAGGCGATCGAGAGCACGTCGCCCTTGGCGCCGGGTTCCATCAGATAGACGGACGGATACTTCATGGTGATCTGCGAGCCCAGGTTGCCGTCGACCCATTCCATGGTCGCGTCCTGGTAGGCGACCGCGCGCTTGGTGACCAGGTTGAACACGTTGGTCGACCAGTTCTGGATCGTGGTGTAGCGGCAGCGGGCGCCCTTCTTGACGATGATCTCGACCACAGCGGAGTGGAGGGAATCGGTCGTGTAAATCGGCGCCGTGCAACCCTCGATGTAGTGGACGAAGGAGTCCTCGTCGCAGATGATCAGCGTGCGCTCGAACTGGCCCATGTTCTCCGCGTTGATGCGGAAGTAGGCCTGCAGCGGGATGTCGACGCGCACGCCCTTGGGCACGTAGATGAATGACCCGCCGGACCAGACGGCGGTGTTGAGCGCTGAGAACTTGTTGTCCGCCGGCGGGATCACCGTGCCGAAGTACTCCTTGAAGATCTCCGGGTGTTCCTTGAGCGCGGTGTCGGTGTCGAGGAAGATGACGCCCTTCTGCTCGAGCTCCTTGTGCAGGGAGTGGTAGACGACCTCCGACTCGTACTGCGCCGACACGCCGGCCAGGAACTTGCGCTCCGCCTCCGGCACCCCCAGGCGGTCGAAGGTGCGCTTGATGTCATCGGGCACGTCGTCCCAGGACTTGCCCTGCTCTTCGGTGGACTTGAGGAAATAGAAGATGTTCTCGAAGTCGATCACCGAGAGATCGGCGCCCCACTCGGGCATCGGCTTCTTGCGGAAGATGTCCAGCGAGCGCAGACGCATCTTGGTCATCCACTCGGGCTCGCCCTTCATGAACGAGATCTCGCGCACGATCTCCTCGTTCAGGCCGCGCTTGGCCTTGAAGACGAACTTCTCGGGATCGAAGAAGCCGTACTTCTCCTTGTAGTCATCGCCGACGTTGATCTGGGGAACGGTCGTCGCCATGCTTATGCCTCCTCCTGTCCGGAGAGTTGGCCGGCGGCGACCGGCTCCTCCTTGACGCCCCACTCGGCGTAGCCGGTGGTCTCCAGCTGGTCCGCGACCTCGGGGCCACCCGAGCGCACGATGCGGCCGTCGACCAGGACGTGCACGAAATCGGGCTTCACGTGCTCCAGGATCCGCGTGTAGTGGGTGATGATAAGCACGCCCAACTCGGGCCCGCGCAGCGCGTTGACCGCCTCGCTGACGTACTTGATGCTGTCGATGTCGAGACCGGAATCGGTCTCGTCCAGGATCGCGATCTCCGGCTTGAGCACGGCCATCTGCAGGATCTCCGCGCGCTTCTTCTCGCCGCCCGAGAAACCGTCGTTGATGTAGCGCGACAAGAAGCTGTCGTCCATGCGCAGCGTGTGCATGGAGTCCTTGAGCAGGGCGCGGAACTCCTTGGGTGTGATGGCCTTCGTCTTGTCCTTGCCGTCGTAGCCGCGCTTGGCGTTCAGCGCCGTGCGCAGGAAGTTGGCCATCGTGATGCCGGGCACCACGGTCGGGTACTGGAACGCCAGGTACATGCCCAGGCGCGCACGCTCGTCGGGCGCCAGCTCGAGCACGTTCACGCCCTTGAAGCGCACTTCGCCGCCAGTCACCTCGTAGGCCGGATGGCCCATCAACGCCTGCGAGAGCGTGGACTTGCCGGAGCCGTTGGGGCCCATCACGGCGTGGACCTGGCCCTTGTCGACGTCCAGCGTGACGCCCTTCAGGATCTCGCGCCCCTCGACGCTGACCCGCAAATCCCTGATCTCGAAATCCGCCATCTCTCTCCTTACCTTGGTTTGATCTCGTAGGTGCAGTTGGCATCGGCCCCGGCCATCCAGGCCGTGCGCTCGACGTCGGCTCCCAGCAGCCGCTCGTACATGTCCTGCTCGTGCCGGCAGGGGTGGCCGGCCTTGGCCGCCACGTCCTGGATCGGGCAGTTGCAGTGCCGCAGGGCCAGCTTGCCGCCGGGCCCTTCGACCACCTCAGTCATGTGGCCTGCCTCTGAGGCTAGCCGCGCCAGCTCGCGCACTCGGCCCTCAAAGTCGAGACCGGCCAGGCGCGCCGCGTACTCAGCCTCCAGGCGTGCCGCGCGGGCGCGAAAGAAGCGATCCAGTTGGTCCGACTCCATGAAGTCGACCAGCTCGGATGCCAGCTCGCGGTGGGCGTGCGGGAAGAGCTCGGTGGCGGCTGCGGTCAGCCGATAGCGGTGCTCGGGGCGGCCGGGGCCGTCGTGAGTCTGGCCGTTCGGAACGCGCTCGATGAGCCCGCGAGCCTCCAGGCCCTCGACGTGCCGCAGCGCGCCCTGCTTGGTGACCTCCATGCGCTCGGCCAGCTCGGCCAGGCTGGCCTCGCCGCGGACCTTGAGCAGCACGAGGATGGCTTCCTTCCGCTCCACTGCTATGAGTCTACCCTTTTATCAACACCGGCATTGATAAACGTAGCTCCTCCCCATTCATGGGGAGGTCCTGCCCGGAGGGCAGGGGAGGGGGCCGCGCGACCCCCTCCGCCTCGCTGTACTCGGCACCTCCCCGCGAGCGGGGAGGAGTTTTCTCCTATCCTCCGCAGCGATGCGGCGGATCCTGGGCCACGGGTGGTGGCTCCTCGTGATCGCTGCCGCGGCCGGCCTGGCGGCCGCCTACCTTGCCTACCCGATGGTTTTTCCGAGCGCGGTGCACGGCTGCTCCCCCTGGAACTTCCCGATCCCGCCGGGCGCGCGCCTGGTCCAGAGCCAGGCCACCGGGAACGAGTGCATGGTCGAGTGGAACGTCCCCGGCAAGCCGGAGGCCGCCTTCGCCTGGTACGACTCCAACCTGGCCTCCTCCGACTTCGTGGTCATAGATCGCCCGGAGGGCGGCGGGCGCCTGGGCATCGTGGGCAGGTACAGCGGCGCCCAGCACGGCACCCTCACCTTCGCCGACTCGGCCGCGGGTGGCGCCCAGGTCGACCTGGACCTGACCACCGAGCACTGATGGAGCTGACCGGCCTGCCGCCCGAAGAGCTGGAGGGCCGCATCGAAGAGGTGCGCGCGCGCATGCGGCCGGTGGAGGCCGAGCTGGCGGCGCTGCGCGCCGAGCGCGACGTGCTCCTGACGGAGCGCCGCCGGCGGGAGCGGCTGGAGCACCGGGAGGGGCGGGCGGCGCTCAAGGAGCGCATGCGCGCGGGCGCGCTGCCGACGGTGGCCGACCTGGTGGCCGGCTCCGAGGAAGGTTCCCTTGACGACTACACCTACAACCTCAAGACCGGCGGGGAGGTGCGGCTCGGCTTCCCGGGCGCCCGTGCCCAGACCCTGTCCTTCACGGACGGGAAGCAGCTCGCGCAGGCCAAAGACCTGGCGGACGCGGCGCGCCATTTCGCCGCCGGCTGGGAGCTCGGCAGCCCCGGCCGGCCGGGCGTTCGAGTGCACTTCCCGGGCACCCGCCAGGAGCGCCTGGTGGACCCCACGGAAGTCTTCGCCAGGCCGCGCACCCCCTGATAGCCTTGCTGTTATGAAAAGCAGCGCGATGCGGAAGAAAGGCGACAGCGCCCTCAGCGAGCTCCAGCGGACTTACGAGATGCTCCGGGACCAGCTGGCCGACCGCCTCGACGAGATCGACACGCGCGCGTTGGGCAATCGCGCCTACTCCTACTCCCGTGACCTGCGCAAGCGCGTGGAGGACCGAGTGCGGCCCCAGCCCAAGCGCCGGGTCCCCTTCGCCGCCATCGTTCTACTGGGGGCTGCCCTCGGCATCGGCTTCCTCCTCTACGACCGGCGCCGCCGGGACATGGTCCAGGGCCGCCTCACCCAGCTCCGAGTGCGCACCCAGGAGCGGATCGCGCCGGCCGTCGGCAGCGGGCTGACGGGCGCCGTCGACAACGTGATGGGCAAGGTTCGCGGAGGCTCCGTGGAGCTCGACGAGCAGCGCCTGAAGAGCGAGGTGGAGGCTGCGATCGCGGGCGCCGGCGAAGGTGGGGCTTTGCCGGAGGGGATGCAGGTCGCCGTCGAAGGCCGCACGGTCTATCTGCGGGGCACGGTCGACCCGGGCACCGCTGACCAGGCCGCGGTGCGGGCTCAGTCGGTGGAGGGCGTCGCCGCCGTCGTCAATCTGACCGCCGCCCCTCAGCAGCAACCCGCGACGACCGGCTCCTCGAAACGCAGTAGCTCCTAGGCACAAGCCATCAGAGCTCGCCGCCCAGCGCGGCGAGCCCTCGTACGTCTGGCGCGCCGGGCAGGAGCGCCGCCTGGCCATGATCCGGCAGGCCGCGCCGGACCTGGCCTCGGCGCGGGTCCTCGACGACGGCTGCGGGATCGGCGCCTACGTCGAGCGCCTGCGCCCCCTGGCGCGGGAGGTCTGGGGGCTCGACTTCGAGTCCGAGCGGGTGGCCGAGGCCGCCCGCCGGCTGGGTCCCGAGCGTCTGCTGGTCGCCGCCGCCGAGGCGCTGCCCTTCGGCGACCGCAGCTTCGACCTGGTGCTCTCCAACGAGGTCATAGAGCACGTCGCCGACGACCGCCGGGCGGTGGCCGAGATGGTCCGCGTGCTGCGCCCGGGCGGGAGGGCGGTGCTCTTCTGCCCCAACCGCTGGTATCCGGTCGAGCAGCACGGGATCTACTGGCGCGGGACCTACCGCTTCGGCAACATCCCTTTGGTCAACTACCTTCCCGATCCGCTAAGGGACCACCTCGCACCCCACGTGCGCGCCTACACCGCTCCCGGCTTGCTGAAACTTTTCGACGGCCTGCCCGTTCAGGTGATGTCGCACGAGCGCATTTATGGGGGCTACGACAACCTGGTTGCCCGCTTTGGGGTAGCCGCGCGCGCCCTCCGCACCGCGGTCCAGGGCGCAGAGCGGAGCCCGCTGCAGGTTTTCGGCTTGTCGCACCTGCTGGTGGTGCGGAGAATCGATTAGTCGGCCCGGTCCGACGAGATAAGATCCCGAGCGCACTCCCAGCTTGAGAGCTCCCGCACGTCTTAAGACCAAGTCCGGGCACCGGCCGCGGGCCCGGCTCCACGCCTCCTGGTCGCCCATCGGCCAGCGTGAGAAGCGCACCACCGCCGTGCGCGTGGTCGGCGTGCTGCTGGGGTTGGTGATGGCGATCGGGCTGGCCGCGGACGCCTATGCCGAGTCCTTCCTGGGCTCGCTGCCTGACATCAAGGGCCTGGACGCCTCAAGCCTCGGCGGCGACTTCTTCATCACCGACCGCAACGGCAAGCTGCTGGCCGACGTCACCGACCAGGGCAACCGGAAGATCTACGTCCATCTGACCGACGTGGCGCCGGTGATGAGCCAGGCCACGGTCGCCATCGAGGACAAGAACTTCTGGACCAACCCCGGCTTCGACCCCGAGGCCATCGTGCGCACGGCGCTCAGCAACTTCCGCTCGCGGACCATCACGGGCGGCGCGTCCACCATCACCCAGCAGCTCGCCAAGCAGCTCTTCCTGACGCCCGATCAGACCTATGAGCGCAAGGCCAAGGAGCTGGTGCTGGCCTACGAGCTCACCAAGGCCTACTCCAAAGACCAAATCCTGGAGCTGTACATCAACCGCAGCTACTACGGCGCCCAGTCGTACGGAGTTCAGGCGGCTGCCCAGACCTACTTCCACAAGGATGCCAAGACGCTCGACCTGGCCCAGGCGGCGATGCTGGCCGGTCTACCCCAGGCCCCCGCCCAATGGAGCCCGATCGTCAACCCCGAGGCTTCCAAGGCCCGGCAGCGCGAGGTCCTCAACGCCATGGTCCGCCTCGGCTACATCACACCCGAGGACCTGGCCAAGGCCTACGACGAGAAGCTCGACATCTACGGGCCGGTCACCAACTGGCTGGCGCCCCACTTCGTCGACTACGTGCTCAAGGAGCTGGAGCAGCTCGGCTTCAAGCCCGGCCAGGAGCAGCTGGTGGTGCGCACCACGCTCGATCTCAACAAGCAGAGCCTCGCCGAGAAGGTTGTCCGCGACAACCTCAATGCCAACAAAGGACGCGACCCGGGTGGTCTCCTCAGTTCCTCGCTGATCTCCATGGACCCCAAAACGGGCCAGATCGTGGCCATGGTCGGGTCGCCCGACTACAACGGTCCGGCCGGCAAGTTCAATTTCACCACCACCTACCGCAACCCAGGTTCCTCGGTGAAGCCGTTCACCTACGGCGCTGTGATCAATTCGCGCAAGGCGACCATGGACACCCCGATCGCAGACGGCCCCAGTCCGCTGGTGATCAGCCAGGGTGCGGGGCAGGAGCCGTACAAGGTCTTCAACTACGACCATGGCACGCACGGCGTGCAGCCGCTGCGGGTCGCGCTGGCCAGCTCGCTGAACATTCCCGCGGTGAAGGCCGAGCTCTCGATCGGAGTGCCTGCGGTGCTCGATTTCTGGCGCAACCTCGGCCTCCGGCCCTGGGATGCCAGCGGTGATCCCAATGGGCCCGTCTACAACTACGGTGCAGCCCTCACCCTGGGGGGGTATCCGATCACCACCCTGCAGGAGGTCAATGCGCTCTCGGTCTACGCCAACATGGGCGTGTATCACCCCGCCGAGGCACTGCTCTCGGTCACAGACGTGCACGGGCAGGCGCTGTACCAGGCCAACCCCGAGGCCAGCAAGCGCCAGGCCATCGACCCCGGGGTGGCCTTCATCATCGCCTCCATCCTCAGCGACGACAACAACCGGGCGCTGATCTTCGGCCACAACAGCCCGCTGCACATGTCCGACCACACTTCGGCGGCCAAGACGGGCACCACGGAGAACTTCAAGGACGCGCTGACCATCATCGCCTCCATCCTCAGCGACGACAACAACCGGGCGCTGATCTTCGGCCACAACAGCCCGCTGCACATGTCCGACCACACTTCGGCGGCCAAGACCGGCACCACGGAGAACTTCAAGGACGCGTTGACCATCGGCTTCACGCCGGACATCGCGACCGTGGTCTGGGTGGGCGACATCCTCGACCTCAACCACACCATGTTCAACGGCTCGGACGGGGTGTTCGTGGCGGCGCCGGCCTGGCACACATATATGGAAGGCGTGCTCAGCGGCGTTCCCGACAAGTGGTACTCGCCGCCCTCCGACGTGGTGAAGGGGCCGGGCAACAGCTGGTACTTGAACGACACCCAGAAGGTCGACAAGCTGCCCAACGACAACCCCACGCCTGTCCCGCCGCCGCCGGACTACGGGATCCCGCCCGACCCCGGCGCGCCTCGCTCTCAGCCGGTGCCCACGCCGTCGCCTTCGCCCTCCCACGGTCCGAGTCCGCACCCCTAGGCCCTCCGTACAATCGGGCCGCGTGCCCAGCATCGACCTCTCCGTAGCTGTCGAGGAGCTACCGGGCTCCCAGCTGAGCCTGACCCTGGAGATCCCCCAGGCCGAGGTCGACAAAGCCTTCGACCGCGCGCTCCAGCGCTTTCAGTCCAAAGCCAAGATCGAAGGTTTTCGACCCGGGAAGGCACCCCGCGAGATCGTTGAGGCCCGCGTGGGCGCGGTCGCGCTCCGCGAGGAGGCGATCGAGATCCTGGTGCCCGAGGTGGTCCAGCAGGTCCTCGTCGACAAAGGCATCGAGGCCATCGAGCGCCCGCGGGTGGAGATCGCCGACTTCGAGCGCGGCCAAGACGCCCACTTCACAGCCAAGGTCACCGTCTACCCCGAGGTCGCGCTGCCCGACCTCGACCAGCTCCAGGTCGAGCGTCCCCAGGCAGCGGTCACGGACGAGATGGTGGAGCGCCGGCTGGAGGAGCTGCGGGGGCAGCTGGCCGAGATCACGCCGGTGGAGCGGCCGGTCCAGGCGGGCGACCTGGTGGTGGCCGACATCGACGTCACGGTCGACGGCGAGGACGTGCCCTCCGAGCGGCGGCAGGCGATGGAGGCCGAGGTCAAGGAGCGAGGACGTGCCCTCCGAGCGGCGGCAGGCGATGGAGGCCGAGGTCAAGGACGGCGTCCTGATCCCGGAGCTGCTGGCGGCGGTGGTGGGCAAATCGGCCGGCGAGGTGGCCGAGGCCGACATCCAGCTGGCCGAGGACCACGTCGAGGAGTCACTGCGCTCGAAGCCCGCCCGCGTGCGCTTCACTGTCCAGGGCGTCAAGGAGAAGAAGCTGCCGCCGCTGGACGACGACTTCGCCAAGCAGGTCAGCGAGGGCAAGCAGGGGACCGTGGCCGCGCTGCGGGAGGCGGTCCGCGAGGACCTGGAAGCGGCCACCCAGCGGCTGTCCGAGCTTGCCTTCGAGCAGGCGGTGGTCAAGGCGCTCGTCGAGGCCAGCCAGGTCGAGGTGCCGGCGGCGCTGGTCGACCACGAGGTCATGCACCAGGTGGAGACCCTGGAGCAGCGCCTGCACCGCCAGGGCCTGCGCCTGGACCGCTACCTGGCCTATCTCCAGAAGACGCCTGAGGAGTACGTGGCCGAGGCCCGCCCGGACGCCGAATCGCGGATCCGCGTCGACCTCGTACTGGAGGCGGCAGGCAAGCAGCTGGCGGTCGAGCCCACCGAGGACGAGGTCACCGAATACATGCGCGAGGAGGTGGCCAAGGACCCGGAGCTGAAGGAGCGCTACCTGGAGGTGGTGGCCAACCGCACGGCCCGCGAGTACTTCGCGCACCAGCTCAAACGGCTGCAAATCCTGGAAAAGCTGGTACAGAAGGTCGAAGGTGCAAAGTAGGGGCGTGCGCGGAGACCGAGCCTACAATGGCGAGGCCATGGACTACCTGGTCCCCATGGTGGTGGAAAGCACCAACCGGGGCGAGCGCGCCTTCGACATCTATTCGCGCCTGCTCAAGGACCGGATCATCTTCATCGGCACTCCCATCGACGACCAGGTCGCCAACCTGGTGATCGCGCAGCTGCTCTTCCTGCAGAGCGAGGACCCCGAGAAAGACATCTCGATCTACGTCAACAGCCCTGGCGGCCAGGTCACGGCCGGGCTGGCCATCTACGACACCATGCAGTACATCCGGCCCAAGGTAGCCACGATCTGCATCGGTATGGCCTACTCGATGGGCGCCGTCCTGCTCTGCGGGGGCCACGACGGCATGCGCTACGCGCTGCCCCACGCCAACATCCTCATCCACCAGCCGTGGGGTGGGATGCAGGGCCAGGCCACCGACATCCAGATCCACGCCAAGGAGATCCTGCGCACCCGCGAGGTCCTCAACGGGATCATCGCCAAGCACTGCAAGCAGCCCATCGAGCGTGTCCAGCAGGACACCGAGCGCGATTACTTCCTCACCCCCGAGCAGGCCAAGGCGTATGGGCTGATCGACGACATCATCGCGGCACCCACCGCGGTCGTACCGGAGAAGGAGCCGGCCGGGAAGGCTTCCTGACCATGATCTGGCGCCGCCGGCCCAAGTCGCCCAAGGTCGTCCGCCACAAGCCCCGGTGCTCGTTCTGTGGAAAGGAAAAGGGCGAGCGGGGTGTTCAATTGGTGGCGGGACCCGGTGTCTACATCTGCAGTGAGTGCATCAGCGTTGCCAATGACATCCTGCGCGGTCATAATCCGCCAGCCCCCGCCTAAGAACCTATGAACGACCGAGAAGACCGCCGCCGCTACACACGCTGCTCCTTCTGCGGGAAGGGCCAGGACCAGGTTCGGAAGCTGGTCGCGGGACCCGGCGTCTACATCTGCGACCAGTGCATCGACCTCTGCCAGGAGGTGCTGGAGGAGGACAGCCGGTCGGCCGGGTCCAAGAAGGCCAAGACCGGGTTCATCCCCAACCCCAAGACCATCTGCGCGGCCCTCGACCAGTACGTGATCGGCCAGGACCACGCCAAGAAGGTGCTCTCGGTCCAGGTCTACAACCACTACAAGCGGATCTCGGCCTCCAAGTCCGTGGGCGACGTGGAGCTAACCAAGGCCAACGTCCTCCTGGTCGGCCCCACTGGGTGCGGCAAGACCTATCTGGCCCAGACCCTGGCCAAGATCCTGGACGTGCCCTTCGCGATCGCGGACGCCACCTCGCTGACCGAGGCCGGCTACGTGGGCGAGGACGTGGAGAACATCCTGCTCCGCCTGATCCAGGCCGCCGACTTCGACATCAGCCGCGCCGAGCGCGGGATCATCTACATCGACGAGATCGACAAGATCGCGCGCAAGTCGGACAACCCCTCGATCACGCGCGACGTCTCCGGCGAGGGCGTGCAGCAGGCGCTGCTCAAGATCCTGGAGGGCACGGTCGCCAACGTGCCGCCGCAGGGTGGTCGCAAGCACCCGCACCAGGACTTCATCCAGATCAACACCACCAACATCCTCTTCGTCTGCGGCGGCGCCTTCGACGGGCTGGAGCGGATCATCGAGCAGCGCATCGGCCGCAAGTCGATCGGCTTCGGCGCCCCTGCCGCTCGCAAGGACAAGCAGGACACCACCGACGTCCTCACCGCCCTTCAGCCGCAGGACATGCTCAAGTACGGGTTCATCCCCGAGTTCATCGGGCGGCTCCCGATCACGGTCACCCTGCACCCGCTGGACGAAGAGGACATCGTGCGCATCCTCACCGAGCCCAAGAACGCGCTCGTGAAGCAGTACCAGAAGTTCTTTGCGCTGGACAACGTGGAGCTCGTCTTCGAGCCGGCGTCGTTGAATGCGATCGCCGAAAAGGCACTCGGTCGGGGCACCGGCGCTCGAGCCCTGAAGTCGATCATCGAAGAGGTGCTCCTCAACTCGATGTTCGAGATCCCCTCGCGGCCGGATATCAAGCGCTGCTCGATCAGCGAAGAGGCCATCCGCAACCTGCAGGAGCCCGAGTTCGAGTACAGCGACGAGGCCGACCAGCCCCCGCAGATCGTCGGCGAGTCGGCCTAGCGCGTAGGGGAGGGGCTTGCCCCTCCCGCGCTTGCGCCTCCCGCACTCGGACCGAGGGCGAGGCAAGCCTCGCCCCTACGATGAGATGGTGAAGGACCTCAAGGGCAAGCTGGTCCTGTTGACCGGCGCGTCCTCCGGGCTGGGTCCGTACATCGCCCGCCGGCTCGACCGCGAAGGTTGTCGGTTCGTCCTCTCCGCCCGCCGTCAGGACGAGCTGGAGCGGGTGGCCGTCGAGCTGCGCGAGGCGCGCGTGGTCTCCGCCGACCTCTCCCAGCCGGGCGAGGCCGAGCGCCTGGTGGCCGAGGCGGGCCCGGTCGACGTGCTGGTGGCCAACGCCGGCGTCCCTGCCAGCGGCAGGCTCACCGACTTCGAGATCGACCAGATCGACCGGGCGCTCGATGTCAACGTGCGGGCGCCGCTGGTGATGGCCCGGCTCCTACTGCCCGGCATGCTCGAGCGCAAGGACGGCCATATCGTCCTCATGGCCTCGCTGGCCGGCAAGGTGCCGGCGCCGCGAAGCTCGGTATACAACGCCACCAAGTTCGGCCTCCGCGGCTTCGGCCACGCGCTGGCGGCCGAGCTGCGCCGGACCGGTGTGGGCGTGTCCGTGGTCAGCCCGACTTTCGTGGACGAGGCGGGGATGTTCGCCGAGAGTGGCGCCCGGGTGCCGGTCCGCCTCACCAAGCCCACCCAGGTCGCCGATGCGGTGGCGCGCGCCATCCTGCGGCGCAAGGTGGAGATCGTGGTCGCCCCCTTCGAGCAGCGGCTGTTCGGCCGCCTGGTCACCGCAGTGCCGGAGATGATCCAGGCCGCTGCCGGCGCCGCCGCCCTGCCCGAAAACGCGATCCGGGCCCAGGAGGGCAAGCGCTGACAGGATGAAGCTCCATGTCACGGAGTGGGGCGAGGGTCCCCGCACCGCGGTGCTGATCCACGGCATCACCTCTGAGGGCGCGACCTGGGGCCGGGTGGCTCCCCGCCTGGCGGAGCGGGGCTACCGCGTGCTCGCGCCCAGCCTGCGCGGGCACGGGCCGAGCCCGCGCGGCGAGTACGACCCCGACGGCTGGGCCTCCGACCTGGTGGAGACCCTGGATCCTCAGCCTGACCTGGCGATCGGCCACTCTTTGGGCGGGATCGCGGTGCTCCTGGCCGCGCCCGTCTTGCGGCCCGGCAAGGCCGTCTACGAGGATCCCGCCTGGTTCCTGGGCGGCGGTCCGCACCGCGAACAGATCGCCCAGGGTTTCGCGGCCCAGAAGGGATGGTCGCGGGAGCAGGTGGCGGCGGCCAACCCGCGCTGGCCTGACGCCGACGTCGACGCCAAGCTGGCCGCGCTCCAGAGCTGGGATCCGGAGACCGTCCACTGGATCGGCCCTGAGGGCCGAGACTTCACCCCTGACCAGCCGCCGGTCGGGCCCTCCCTGGTGGTCCTCGCCGATCCCAGCGAGCTGGTGCCGCCCGCCCATGCCGAGCGCCTGGCCGCCCTCGGGTGGGAGGTGCGCACCGTGCCGGGCGCCGGGCATTCCATCCACCGCGACGATCTGGAGGGGTTCCTGGCCGCACTCGACGGCTGGGTGTGACCCGGGCGGTCCTGGTCCACGGCGCCAGCGCCGACGGCGCCACCTGGGCCAGCTTCGCCGAGCGGCTGTGCCGTCTCGGCTGGGAGGTCGAGACCCCGGACCTCAGCGGCGGCACCGTGGAGGAGATGGCCGACGGCCTGGTGGCAAGCGTGGCCGCCGGCCCGGAGTTGGCGATCGGCCACTCGCTGGGTGGGGCGGTGCTGCTCTTGGCGCGGAACCGGCTGCGCCCCCGGCGGGCCGTCTACGCCGACCCCGCCTGGCGCTTCCAGCTGTCATCCGACCGTCAGGCCGCCGGCCGCCGCTTCCTGGACTCGGCCAGTCGCGGGGAATGGCGCCAGTTCCTGCCCCGGGTCCCAGAAGCAGATCTGGACGCCTTCATGGCTGCAGCGCGCCGGTGGGATGGCGGCGGCCCCACCGAGCTCGACGTGGTTCCGGCGGAGCCGCCGCCGGTGCCGAGCTTGCTTCTGCTCTCGACAGAGCCGGCCGTCGAGACTCCACGCGGTTACCAGGTGGCGCGACTGCGCGGGGTCGGCCACTTCATGTTCTGGGAGGATCCCGAGCAGTGCCTCCAGGCGATCGCTGCCTTCATGGCGGGGTAAGATTCCACTCACAATGCGCCTATCCGGGGTCCCCGCGAAATCGCAGATTTCGTGGGGTAAAAGCGTGGTACCCGTAGACGTACTCCGGCCGGCGCGCTCGCGCTAGAAGCTTTCCAGCGCGCCGGCGACCTCCGATCCTCAGCCATGACTGAACGCACGCCCATGCCGCCCGCGTATGACCCCAAGGCCATCGAGGCCGGCTGGTACGCGCGCTGGGAGTCGGCCAACTTGTTCCGGGCCGACGCCCGCAGCCCCAAGCCCAAATTCACGATCGCGATCCCGCCCCCCAACGTGACCGGCGAGCTGCACATGGGACACGCCACCAACTTCACGATCCAGGACGTGCTGTGCCGGTACCGGCGGATGACCGGCCATGAGGTCCTCTGGCTTCCGGGCACCGACCATGCGGCCATCGCCACTCAGAACGTGCTCGAGAAGCAACTGGCGGTGGACGGCACCAGCAAGGAGGAGATCGGACGCGCGGCCTTCGAGGAGCTGGTCGACGAGTGGTACCGCAAGGTGCGGGGGACCATCCTGGAGCAGACCAAGGAGCTGGGCGCCTCGGTCGACTTCAGCCGCACCCGCTTCACGATGGACCCGGGCTACGTCCTGGCGGTCCGCGAGGCCTTCGTCCGCTACTACGACAAGGGCTGGATGTACCGCGGTCCTCGGATCGTCAACTGGTGTCCGCGCTGCCAGTCGGCGATCAGCGACCTGGAGGTCGACTGGCAGGTCCACCACGACACGCTGTACCGCATCGCTTATCCCATCGAGGGCGGCGACGAGAAGCTGGTCATCGCCACCGTCCGGCCCGAAACCATGCTGGCCGACTCCGGCGTCGCCGTCCATCCGGAAGACCCTCGCTATCAGGGCCTGGTCGGCAAGCACGCGCTGCTGCCCCTGGTCGGCCGCCGCCTGCCGATCGTGGCCGATGCCGCCGTCGAGCGCGGGTTCGGCACCGGCGCCCTCAAGGTCACGCCCGGCCACGACGCCATGGACTACGAGATCGGCGAGCGCCATCACCTGGAGCTGATCAACGGCATGCATCCGGACGGACGCATGAACACGCCGTTTGCTCCCGCTTACGACGGCCGGCCGGCGCTCGAGGCGCGAGAGCTGGTGGTTCGGGACCTGGAGGCCGGCGGCTTCCTGGTCGGCACCGAGCCCTACACGCACGAGGTCGGTCACTGCGACCGCTGCGGCACCGTCCTGGAGCCCCTGGTCAGCGAGCAGTGGTTCCTCAAGATGGACGAGCTGGCGCGCATGTGCATCGCGGCCAGCGAGGCGGGCCTGGTGCGCTGGCATCCGGAGCGCTTCGAGCGGACCTACCTCGACTGGCTGCGCGGCATTCGCGACTGGTGCGTCAGCCGGCAGCTTTGGCTTGGGCACCGGATCCCGGTCTGGTACTGCCCCAACGGCCACCGCTTCGCCGATGCCGGCCATCCGGGCGCCTGCCGCGAGTGCGGCTCGGGCGGCCTCACCGAGGATCCCGACGTCCTCGACACCTGGTTCTCCTCCGCGCTCTGGCCGATCGCCACCTTGGGCTGGCCGGAGGATACGGAGGATCTGCGCAGCTTCTACCCGACCTCCGTCAATTCGACGGACCGCGGGATCATCAACCTCTGGGTCACCCGCATGATCTTCAGCGGGCTCTTTTTCATGGGCGCGGTGCCCTTCCAGGACGTGATCATCCACGCCACCATCCAGGCCCCCGACGGGCGCCGCATGTCGAAGTCGCTGGGCACCGGCATCGATCCGCGGGTGGTGATCGCGCGCTACGGCGCCGACGCCCTGCGGGCCTGGGCCGCACTGGTCGGCATGTCGAGCCAGGATGTCCGCTTCGACGAGAGCCGCATTGAAGGGTTCAAGCGGTTCGCCAACAAGCTTTGGAACGCGACCAGGCTGATCCTGGGAGGGCTGGGCGCAGAGGCGGTGGCGACTCCGGCGCCGGGGGCGGGGCTGGAGCTGGAAGACCGCTGGATCCTTTCCCGCCTTCAGGCCACGATCGCCGAGGTGACCGCCGGCATCGAAGGCTTCGCCTTCCAGCGCGCGGTCACCGCCGTTTACGACTTCGCCTGGCATGAGCTGTGCGATTGGTACCTCGAGGCCGTCAAGCCGCGGCTGCGCGACGGCGACCCCGCCGCCCGCGCAGTCGCCGTGCACGTGCTTGACGTCGTGCTGCGGCTCCTGCACCCGTTCATGCCCTTCGTCACCGAGGAGCTCTGGTCGCGACTGCCCGGTGAGCGGGACTTCCTGGTCCGCGCCGCCTGGCCCGAGCCCCAGCCTGGTTTTGCCGACGCCGAGGCAGAAGCCAAGATGAAGCCCATTACCGAGGTGCTCGGTGAGTTCCGCGCGGCTAAGAAGCTCGCCGGCCCGGATCGCCTGAAAGTGGGAATGGCCGTATTGGAGGCAGAAACCGATCGGACGTGGGATCAGGATCAGAAGAGGCTCCTGACCACTTTGTCGTCCGTCCGCCTGGTCAGCGAATTGCCGTGGGCGGGCTACCCGACCACGATTGGCACAGTCACATACCTGGCGCGCCCCCGCACCACGGGCGAATTGAACATTGCGGAGATTGGCCGGAAGTCCGCGCAACTGGAAATCATCGAGTCCAAGCTGGCCAACCAGGAGTTCGTAGCTAAGGCGCCCGCAGAAGTAGTGGAAAAGAATCGCCGCATCGCAGACGAACTTCGTATCGAGATCGATCGTCTGCAGGGTGGAACAACCTGAGCTCGAATGGCCCGAGCGCCGGCGGCGGGCTGGATTTTTGCTCCTTTAACACTTCGAGCGCCGGCGCTCGAGCTTTCTGCGCGCCGACATCGAGCGCCTGACCGGCTCCGACTAGGCTAGCCGGGTGCCCCCCGGTCTCCAGGTCGCGCTGCCCGCGTTGGTGTTGGGGGCGGCCGCCCTCCTGACCTGGGTGGCGGGCGCGGCCGGCCTCCGGGTCGGGCGCACGGTGGCGGCCGCATCCAGTTGGTTGGCTCTGGCCGTCCTCTGCGCGCTCTGGCTGCCCGGCCGGGCGACCGCCGAGCTGGCCGGTCCCAACCTGATCCCGGGCGCCCGCCTGATCCTGCGCCTGGACGCCGTCTCTTTCGCGTTCGGGCTGTGCGTGCTGATTCCAGCGGTCCTGCTGCTGAGCTTCCAACGGCGGGGCTGGCGGGAGTCCGGCGCGGCCGCCCTGACCGTCGCCGCCGCGCTGCTGGCCGTGCTGGCGGACGGCATCCTCTCCACCTCGCTCTTCTTGGGTACGGCCGCCACTCTGCTCCTGGTCCAACTGCGGGCCGACCATCCGCGCGCGACCGAGGTCTACTGGCCGGCGCTGATCGGGGGCTGGCTGGCCCTGGTCTGGGCGGGAGTGGCGCTGGAGGTGCTCAGCGGCACCGCCGTTTACACAGCGGTGCCGGTGACGGCCTTGACCTCCGCGATGTTCCTTCTGCTGGTCGCGGCGGCGGCACTCGGCTCCGGCCTGGTGCCCTGGCGGCCCTGGACGGCCGAGATCTGGGACCGTCCCCGTCTGTATGTGGGCAGCCTGGCGGTGGCGCTGCTCTTTCCGATCGGCTTCTACGTGCTGGTACGCGCTTACGCGGCCGGAGGCGGACGCTGGCCGAGCCCCTGGCTGAACATCGCGGTGGCGGCCGGGGCGGCGCTGATCGCGCTGACCTCGGCCCTTCGCGCTCAGGCGGCGGCGAACCGCCGCCAGTTCCTGGCCGAAGCCCTGCCGGGCCTGGGGGGCTTCGCGCTCCTGGCCTTCGCTTTCGGCACGCCGACGGGCATCACAGCCGGGGTGGTGACCCTGCTGGCCGCCTCGGTCCTGGCCGCGCTGCTGCCACTGCTGCCCGAGACCGAGCAGTCCCGGGCGGCGCCGCTGCTGCTGGCGCTGGTGGCGGGGATACCTCCGGCCACCACCTTCGCGGCTCGCGCGCTGGTGGTCCAGTCGGGTTTCGAAGCCGGCGGCGGATGGGGCTTTCTGGCGGTGGCGGCGGCGCTGGCCTGGCTGCTCGGCTTTGCGGGCGCAGCGCGTGCCGGACTTCTGCCCGCGACCGGGAGGGGCGCCGAACCCGGCGGCTCGGCAGCAGGTGCGGGCCTGGCGACGCTGATTCTGCTTGCGGGCGGCGCCCTGGTGGGCGTGCTGGTGGCACAGGTCGGCCTGCCCGCGACCGCGGAGGTCGTGAGCGTGCCGCCGGGCGCGGTCGGCGGCGGCCTGGTGGCGGTGGTGACCGCCGCCGGCGGCTGGGCCGCGATCGCCCTCGGCCTGCCGCTGCTGCTGCTGGTGATGATCCCCGTAGTAGCCGTCCGGCGGCCGCGAGCGGCGGCGCCCGCCACCGCGCCGCCACCCTTGCTGCCGCTTCCCTGGACGGCCGTCCAGGGCAGGGCCCGGAACCGTTTGCGCTCCTTGCGCATCCCCGAGCAGTACCGAAGCCTGGTCAATCCGCGCGCCGTAGAGGCCGCCATGGGTCGCGGCCAGCCCCTGCTCTGGGCGGTCCTGCTGCTGGCCCTGGCCGTGGCCGTCAACCGCTGATGCTGTCCACGGTTGCCGTCGTGGCGGTCGTGGTCGCCTGGCTGGGAGGTGCTTTCCTCGTCCTCTCCGACGCCCGCCGTGGGATCGCGTTAGGGATGGCCCTGTACTCCGCGGGGCTGGCCTCCACATTGCTGGCGGACCCGCTGGCGGCGGTGGTGCTGGGCATCGCCGGCCTGGCCTCGGCCGGGCTCCGGCTGCGCGACGGCCGGGCCGGCTGGGGGACGCTGCCGCCCGGGTCCACACCGCGGCTGTTGCTCTGCGTGGTCTCGGGTGTGCTGGCGGGCTTCGTCGGCGCGTCCATCCTGGGAGGACCCGGGCCGGCGCCGCTACGGGTGGCGATCCTGCTTGGTGGAGCCTTGGGCGCCGCCCGCCTGATGAGCACCCTGCGCCGCGAGGCGGCGCTGGCTTCCACGGCCGTGATGACGCTGGCGGTGGGCGCGGCCGAAGCCGCCACCGGCGGTCAGGGGGCCCCGATCGTGGTGCTGGCCGCCGCCGTGGGGGCGGTGCTGCTGGGCATTCTGCCCGGCGTGGAAGGTGACGTGCGTGGGGCCTGAGCTGGCGCTGGGCCTGCCAGCGATCGGCGCCGTGCTGGCGGCTGCCCTGCGGCGGCGACCGGCGCTCGCCCTGCTCTGCGGCGGGCTCCTTGGAATCGCGGGCGCGCTGATGCTGGCGCTCCTCGCGGCGCCACCCCTGCAAGCCTCGCCGCTGGGCCTCAGCATGGCCCCGGCTGCCCGCGCGCTTCTGCTCCTCACGGCGCTGGCGCTCGGCCTGGTGGTGGCGCTGGCCCCGCCGCAGGCCGACCGCGTCGCTCTGCTCGCCGCCGGGCTGGCGGGGATGACGGGACTCGCCGCCGTGGCCGCCGCACCCGATGCGCTGGCGGTCGCGGTGGTGATCGCGCTGCTGGCCGCCGGCCACGCCGCGCTGCCCGGAGGGCGGCCCTTCCCGACCCGGATGCGCGCCCCCGGACTGGCGGTGGCGCTGCTGCTGGCGGGCGGCCTGCTCCAGCACGCTGGGGAGACCCCACTCTTCGCCCGCCTCTCGGCGCTGGCGCTGGTCCTGTCGCTGGTCGCGGCGGCGGGGCTGGTGCCCTTCCTTCCTGAGCTCGACCCCGAAGAGCCGGCACCCGCCTCGCCAGTCGCGTGGACGGGGTTCTTCGGGCCGGCGCTGGCGATCGCGCTGGTGGCGCGCATCCAACCCACGATCGGCGCCGAGGGGATTCCCGTCTACGGCGCGCTGCTGGTCGGGCTGGGGGTTCTCAACCTGGCCTGGGGGACGGTGGGCGCCTGGCTGGCCGAAGGCGAGGTGGCGGCGTGGCGGTACTCCTTCCTGGCCGACTGGGGGCTGGCCCTGGCCGGGCTGGGCATGGTCGTGCCCGACGGCTACGGGGCCGCCTACCTGGTGCTGGCCTCGGTCCTGCTGGTGCGCTTCCCGCTCTACCTATGGGCACGGCCCGTCCTCCTGAACCGCACGCCGGCGGCGATGGGCCCCGCCAACATCCTGCTGGGGGCGGCGCTGGCCGGGGCAGCGCCGTTCGCCGGGTTCTCCATCCGCCTGCTCCTGCTGCGGGCGGCCACCGAGGTGTACTGGCCGCTGGCGCTGGTGCTGGGATTGGGAATGCTGATCTGGCTGGGTCACTCGTTCCGGCTGGCACGCACGCTGGGATCGCCGCGTGGCCGCTCGGCGGTGGGCGTGGTGGTG
>Ga0209474_10001925_pt1 | contig 19595 bp, 20 predicted proteins | sample GraSoiAngelo_145_FD_185902 | JGI IMG/M metagenome (GOLD analysis project Ga0209474, IMG submission 185902) | Grasslands soil microbial communities from the Angelo Coastal Reserve, California, USA - 14_1009_05_20cm (SPAdes) (version 2) | ecosystem: Environmental > Terrestrial > Soil > Grasslands... | reverse complement strand
GAACAACATCCGTACTCAGTTCTACAAGTTCGCCGCAATCGCGGAGAAAACGGAGCGCCTGCTGCGATGTCGCTTCGGGAGCGAGCTCAGCGCGTGAAGGCGGATCGACTTTCTTTGCCGCGAGGACGGCGCAAATTCTGGCCGCGGCATTTTGGAGTTGCGGCGGCAAAGTCGGACGGTGCGTGGCGCGCGCGATCGCTTCGCCGGTTCGGACAAAACCGGTGCGGCACAATTCAGAAGCGAGCGCGTCGAAAATTTCCGGGAGCGGTAACTCGCGTGTGAACGCCTGGCGAAGTTCTGAGAGCGCGATACCCGCGTGATTCGGATGCGCCTTATGTTCGACGTCAATTGCGGCTTCGGCCTTTCGCAAAACTTCATTCCACCACTTTGCATCAACCACGAGATCACCGCGCTCAATCACATTCGCGCGCTTAATCGACTGAGCGATTTCGTCTGCACCAAACGATGATTTTACGAGCAGCGCATTGCGCTTCACGGCGCGATCGCGGGTGATTTCCGTCGCAGCAAAAACCCCTGCGTCGTGCGGCGCCTGCGCGCGCTTGGCGAGAAATTCACGCTGAGCCGCGCTCCGAAAATTTCGCACGCTCGCATCCGGATCCAACACCACGCCGCCGGCGAGCGTGTTCTGCTCAGAAGCATCGCGAATCACGAAACGATCGCCGGCGAAAATGAACGCGGGCGCTTCAAAACGTATTTGCGCAATGGCAGTTTCGCCCGCGCGCAACTCTTCGCTGCTTTGGAAAAAAACACACGCACCGAAGTTGGCGCTGCCATGGTGCACGCGCACGGCGGCGCCATGTTTGATCGACCTCGTCTTCGGGGGAAGGCGCGAGGACCGCGATACCATTACGCCTGCAACCATACTCGCCTCGCCGAATTCACTCAGTGTGATAACATCGCCGCGCCAAACACCCGAAGAGTTCTTCTCTCTCGCGACGGACACATCCGGCAGACTCAGCGCCGTGCGCGCGCCGGGACCGATCTCTTCAACTTCACGATTGTGATTTTGAATCGCGCGAATCCGCGCCGGAATCTTCGCCGGTTGAACGACCACAGCTTCTCCGTGCCGCAGCGTTCCACCCACAAGGGTGCCGGTCACGATAGTTCCGATCCCGCGCAAGATGAACGCGCGATCGACCGCGAGTCGCGGTTTGCCGATATCGCGCTGCGGAACGAGCGTGCTGAATTCGCGCGCGAGTTGCGCTTTCAATTCCTCGACACCGCTCTCAGTTGTGATCGATGTCCGAACAATTGCCGCATCCGCGAATGGCGTATCGCGGAGTTGGGCGCCGACCTTTTCCTCGGCCGCATCCGCCGAATCAACGAGGTCAATTTTCGTGAGGGCGACAACGATTCGCTGCACCCCGAGATAAATCAAAATCTGCAGATGTTCTTCCGTTTGCGGCATCCAGCCGTCATCAGCCGCGACAACAAGGAGCGCGAGATCGATCGAGCCGACGCCTGCGACCATGTTCTTGACGAAATCCTCATGCCCCGGCACGTCCACGATCCCGACGCTGAGCAGCGCATCAGGCATTCGCAGTTCCAGCTGGGCAAAGCCGAGCTCGATCGTAATGCCGCGCAGTTTTTCTTCGGGGAGGCGATCCGGGTCGGTACCGGTTAGCGCATGCACGAGAGCACTTTTTCCGTGATCAACATGTCCGGCCGTCGCGAGGATGAACCGCTTCAACTTCATTGCCTGGCAGAGCGCAGTGCGCTTACAACCTGCGCGTCCTGTCGCGGAAAAATTGTGCGCAGATCGAGTTTGAATTTTCCACCTGCGACGTAACCGATGATCGGAGGCGAGCCGCACCGGAGCGTGGTTGCAAAATCCTCAACCGAGACTTTGTGTGGTAGCAGATCAAGCGTGACGGAGGAAATGACAGCGTGCGGCAAACTACCTCCGCCAACTTGTGCCTTGCCTTCGCCGATCGAACTGCGCAGGGGCAGATCGCGAATTTGAGCGAGCAAAGCTTCGGCGCGAACCCGCAATTCGTCATCGGTAATATCGAGCATCGCAAGCACGGGCAGTTCGCCGCTCTTCCCGGCTAAATAAAAATCAACCGTGGTTTGCAGCGCGGTCAGAATGAGTTTGTCGCAGCGCAGCGCGCGGAAAAACGGTTCGCGCTTGAGCGCCGCGATGTGGCGCCGTTTTCCAGCGATGATCCCGGCTTGCGGACCGCCCAACAATTTGTCGCCGCTGAAGCAAACTAGATCGACCCCGCTTCTCAACGTTTCGTTAGGCGTGGGTTCGTGTTCCATTGCGCCGAGCTTTTCTGTCGCGACGATCGCGCCACTGCCGAGATCTTCGACAAATGGAATCCGTTTTGCGCGGGCAAGTTTCGCCAGTGTTTCCGTGCTCGGAGATTGAACAAATCCGCCCATGAAGAAATTGCTGCGATGCACTTTTAGAATCAGGGCGGCATCAGGCCCGAGCGCGCGCGCGTAATCATTGACAGAAGTTTTGTTCGTGGTGCCGACTTCGCGCAGCTTCGCGCCACTGGCTTCGAGGATTTCCGGGATGCGGAAACCGCCGCCAATCTGGATCAGCTCGCCGCGCGAGATGACCACTTCCTTTTTCTTCGCGGTGAAATGCCGGAGGATGAGGATGAGCGCAGCGGCGCAATTGTTCACCACGGTCGTTGCCTCGGCGCCGCTGAGCACCGCGAGATTGTGCTCGAGGTAAGTCGCCCGATGACCGCGTTCGCCGCTCGTTAGATCGTATTCGAGGTTATTGTAATTCGCGGCAACCGCACTGAGCGATTCGATCACCGTGGCATCGAGCGGTGCGCGGCCGAAGTTTGTGTGAATGACGATACCGGTGCCATTGATGACCGGTTGAATTTTCGCGAGCTGTAACGTGTCGATGGCCGCGCGAACGCGGCTCATAACGCCGCTGAAGTTGGGGATCTTCTTCTCTGCCCGCAGCAAGCCGAGTTCGTGTCGAACGATGTCAACCACAACACGGCGCGGCAGATCGCAGCCGCCGACTTCGCCGACCACTTTGTCCACGGAAGGAATTTTCCGCAGCGACTCTGTTTCTTTAGCTGGTTTCACATGGTGCATTAGCCGCCGACCGATTGCGCAGCCCTCATCCTAACCTTCTCCGCCGGGGACAAGGGAAACACCTCGCCCTTGTGCGTGTTTAGCGCTCTCTTTCGGCACCGGAGCGCGCTGAAACGGTCTCCTCTCCTCCTCGATCGAGGAGAGGGCGAGGGTGAGGAGTCGAAAGAGGTGATCCCATCCCTGGAATGAGCCGACCCTGGAAGAAGAAATCCCTCACTTTCATCCTCTCCCTTTGGCAAAGGGAGAGGCAAAAGCATCCCGCGGGGGTGAGGGCGCGAGAATGTGGCAACCGCTTTTAATCGATCATGCATATGCGCGATCTGCTGGAGCGAATGATTTTGCCGATAATCGCCGCGCAAGCGGTGCGGTTCTTTTTCAAAACAACTTCCACTTCCCGCAATCGTTTTGGCGGGACGCAGAGCAGCAACCCGCCACTCGTCTGTGCGTCCGCAAGCAGGAGGCGCAGCGGCTCGGGTGTGTTATTCCATTCGACATTGGCGTTTGCTGTTTCGAGATTTTGTCTTGTCCCGCCGGGAATACAGTCCTGCGAGATGAGCGCGAGAACCTCGCGGCTGATCAACGGCACTTTTGCGGCGACGATTTCTGCACCGACGCCGCTGGCGCGGCACATCGAAGCGAGATGTCCGAGCAAACCAAAGCCGGTCACATCAACAGCCGCGCCAATCAAGCCAAGCTCAGCCAGCTCCGCTCCGACAATGTTCAGCTGGCACATGAGCGCGATGGACTTCTTCGTTAGCACAGCACTCGTTAGTCCGCGTTTGATCCCGGTCGTTGCGATCCCGGTTCCGAGAGGCTTCGTCAGAAGAAGGAGATCGCCGGCGCGGGCGCGCGAGTTCGTCAGCATGCGTTTTGGCGAGACGATTCCGGTGACGGCGAGTCCATAAATCGGCTCGGGATTTCGAATGGTGTGCCCGCCGATTATTGCGCAGCCGGCCTCCTTCGCCTTGGCAGAGCCGCCGCGAAGGATTTCCGTAATCACCTCGTTCGGGACAAGATCAGTCGGGATTCCCATGATGTTCAACGCAGTGAGCGGACGGCCGCCCATTGCGTAAACGTCGGAGATCGCATTCGTCGCTGCGATTTGGCCGTAGCAAAATGGGTCATCCACGATGGGCGTGAAGAAATCCACCGTCTGCACCAGTGCACGATCTCTCGTTAGGCGATACACGCCGGCGTCGTCCGCGCTGGCGGAACCGACGAGCACGTTCGGATCGCGCAAATTTGGTAGCTGCCGCAAAACTTGCGACAGGGCCTTTTGGCTCAACTTCGATGCTCACCCGGCGCAGGATGAGAGCGACGTGAGCTTGCGAATTTGCTCGCGCGACATGCGATCACCTCCTTTCGCGAAATGTTTGAGGTTTGATGTTTGAGGTTTGATTTAGGATTCGATGCGCGATCTGCTCGCACTTCAAACGTCAAACTTGGCACATCAAACATCGTTAGGCGGAGAGGATAGGAATCGAACCTACCCCGACCCGCAGAACGGGCCGACAACGGTTTTGAAGACCGCGAGGGCCACCAGGCACCCTTCACTCTCCGGCACAAGAAAAACGTCCAACGCCCAACGTCCAACGTCGAACGTTCAAAGGAAGAAGAAGCGAAAGCGCTAACGAAATTACTTATGCGCTCTGATCTGCGCGGCAATCGCGTCGAAATCGGGCCACTCGCCGATCTCGAGTTTGGAGTAGATGAGTTCACCGTTGACGCGAATTTCGAAGGCACCGCCGCCGGACGCGATCAACCTGGGAGTCACGCCCGCCGTTTTACGAATGCGAGCCGCCAAACTGGCGGCTTTTGGTTCGTAATTTCAGACCGTGCAGTATTCGATCGTTACTTCCGATTTCACGCGCGCCTCCTTTATCTTCTTTACGCTATGCGCCCGCGCCGACGCTGTCGAGCGCGGAGCCTCTTCCCTCGAATGAGGGAATTCCAGTCCGTCCTTCGGTAGCAAAGGAAAATCCTCCGGATGCCTCATAGCAATCGATTGAACGCGTCCGTAGATTTTTTGCATGAAAACGAATAACTGTTTGGTGATAGCGATGGTCGTATTGTCGATCTTCGCTTCCAACGCGTTTGCGGTGCTCCGGTCACCTTACCCGAACAAACCTTCTCCGCCCGATCGCATCATTACGATCATCATCGGTCAGGATAGGCATGACTTGGTGCGGACTACGCATCGCGAATCGAAGTGAACATCCTAGTTACTTACCAAGTAATGGCGTTCATGGCGGTCATTCAGCAGGCTGGCCTTCCGGCATTACGCGTCGCCTTCACTATCGCCGTCATCGTTTTTCTGTTTGGCGGCTATGTGATCTTCCGCAAGCGACACCAGTTCTTTGATCGCGATCCAATCGTTCCGAACGACGTGCCAGCCGTCCGACACAATCGTCTGGAAGAAATCCTATTTGTCTGGGGCGGACTGACGCTCGTCCTGATCAGTATCCTCTACCAGGTGTGGACCGAATGAGATGAACAATTTCAAATCCAAAACGCAAACTCACATCCCTCAGGAGCGATAATTATGAGCGAATTCACTCGTCGAAGTTTCATCGGAAAAACCGCGGTCGCGATAGGCAGCTTGGCCGCATTGCAAAAAGTCGTAGGCGCAGACCTAAGTAAGACTGACCCTGGCCCCGCCAATCAGACGCTTGATGGCCAGAACCCGGATTCCATGTTGCCACCTGCCACGGACACAAAAGAGTTGGTGCAGGCGTTCAAGTATCCGTTTTCCTTTGCCAACAAGCGTACTTATGAAGGCGGATGGTCACGCGAGGTAACGATACGGGAGTTTCCCGTCTCCAAGACTATCGCTGGCGTCAACATGAGACTGACTGCCGGCGGATTCCGCGAACTGCATTGGCACACGGCCAGCGAATGGGCCATCATGCTTTACGGGTCAGCACGGCTTACGGCCATCGATTTGGACGGCAAAAGTTTCGTCGCCGACGTAAACAAAAACGATCTTTGGTTCTTTCCGCCAGGACTTCCTCACTCCATTCAAGGTCTCAATCCCGACGGTTGCGAGTTCATGCTCGTGTTCGACGACGGTAATTTTTCCGAGTCAGACACGGTCCTGCTGAGCGACACGATAGGGCATCTGCCGCCTGAGGTGTTGGCAAAAAATTTCGCGGTCGACCAACAAGCATTCAAGAACGTGCCGAAAGAAGAATTGTTTATTTTCCAAGCGGATGTTCCGGGTTCATTGGAGGCCGACCAGAAAGTAGCGGCCGGTGCACGTGGAAAGTCGCCGCAGAACCTTGCGTTTCGCACGATGGAAATGCCGCCCACGCTGAAAACGAAAGGTGGCGACGTGCGCATTGTTGATTCCAGCAATTTCAAAGTCTCAACCACGGCGATGGCGCTGTTACCGTTCATCCCGGCGGCCTAAGAGAATTGCACTGGCATCCAAACGCAGACGAATGGCAGTACTACATTAGCGGCAAGGGTCGAATGACCGTGGTGAACACAGGCAACAAGGCTCGCACGATGGACTTTCAAGCGGGAGACGTCGGATACGTCCAGAAGACCTTGCTGCACTACATCGAGAACACAGGCGACACGGACCTAGTGTTCCTGGAGATGTTCGGCAAGGTCGATCGTTTTCAGGACTTGTCTTTTTCGGAATGGCTGGCTCATACTCCACCGGAAGCGGTCATGGCACACCTGCACATCGATAGGGCAACCTACGATGCGATTCCCAAGAATGGCGGTGTGGTCATGCCTCTGTCCTAAGAGGGATTTATGCGAACAAATAATCGGCGTTTTCAAGATCTTCCGTTTTGCGTGCGGCTGGCTTACACGCCGCCGGAATTGGTCATGGCGCATTTACATATCGACGAGGCGACCCTCGATGCGATACCAAGAGAGACGCGGTTGATAACGCCAATATGACCAATTTATGCGCACGAATAATCGTTGGGTAATCGCGATCGCGGGAGTGTTTTTCCAGATCGCGCTCGGTGCTGTTTACGCCTGGAGCGTTTTCCGGGTGCCGCTGACAAAGCAATTCGGATGGAGCATCTCAGAAGTAACGCTGACCTTTACGATCAGCATTTTCGTACTGGGATTTGCCGCATTCTTTGGTGGTTTATGGCTGAACCGCAAAGGACCGCGGATCGTTGCGCTGACCGGTGGCGTGTTTTACGGGGTGGGAGTTTTTCTTGCCAGCTTCACTCATAGCCTGGCTTGGTTATACATCAGTTACGGATTGATCGGCGGCATCGGTCTCGGCCTTGGCTACATCGTTCCGGTGGCCGTGTTGGTAAAATGGTTTCCCGATAAAAGAGGACTCATCACTGGCATCGCGGTCGGCGGATTCGGAGCGGGCGCGCTCATCACCGCGCCGGTGGCGACCCGACTCATTCAAAGCGTTGGTGTCTTGAGCACATTCGCTTACCTCGGCGTCGCGTATCTTATCGTGACAATCATTGCCGGCATGTTCATGCAAAATCCGCCGGAGGGCTGGCAACTGGAAGGCTGGAAACCAAGCGCGTTGCAAACTTCGCAACGCGCTGGACACGATTACGTGCTGGGCGAAGCGTTGAAAACGTGGCAGTGGTGGGCGCTTTGGATGCTTCTTTTTCTTAATACATGCGCTGGTATCGCGGTCATCTCGCAGGAGGCACCGATTTTTCAGGAATTGACCAAAGTGAGCGCGGTGGTCGCGGGCGGCATGGTGGGAATCGCCAGCCTGGGCAATGCAGCGGGTCGCGTCTTCTGGGCATGGGTTTCGGACTTGATCACGCGGCGATTCACATTCCTGGTCATGTTCATTCTCCAAGTTCTGCTATTTTGGTTTCTTCCAAGTATCACCACGGCCTCGGTAATGACGATCGTCACTTTCGTGGTGCTAATGTGTTATGGTGGTGGCTTTGGCACCATGCCGGCGTTTACCGCTGATTACTTTGGTCCGAAGAACGTTGGCCCCATTTATGGGTTAATGTTGACCGCCTGGAGCTTTGCTAGCGCGGTCGGTCCGTTGTTCATCGCGCGGATGCGCGAAACAGCAGGTTCTTATGCGGGCGCCCTTCACGTTATTGCTGTGGTGATGGCAATTTCGATTCTGCTGCCAATTTTAATGCGGCCCCCACGGGCTTCCGTTACAGCTGTCGCTGCGCCACAAAAGAAATTCGCCTAAGGCGAAAATAGCACCCGTAGCGATCATCTAGTCCGCCTTCATCGGCGATGATTAATCTATCTCGAATGAGGTAGTAAGGATGATTCCGCAAGTGGCACGAAAAAATCCCACGGACGCGCCCTGGCGGTGATGTGATCGCTTGCGGTACCGTGAGCTATGAAAAGAAGGAGCTATCATCACCGGGTCAGAATATTCGACGCGCCTCTCCTTAAGCCGCCGGCCGAAGATCGTTCGTCAAATTCGTTTCGCTTTCTTTCTCTTGGTCGGCAGCCAGGCACGCAGGCGAAAAGAATTTTCATCATTAAACGAACGATACACCTGGCGCCGACAAATTCGGCCGAGGGCAGGAAGGTGCAGCACGTTCTAATTTTTGATGATCATCCCGAGAGTCTTCTCCTCGTGTTTGGCAGCGCTACCCCTGAGATCGATCTCTTCCGACCGCCCCGCGCAAGCTCATGGCGCCTCGTCCTTTTGTCGATAGTGATCATAAGCTTGGTGACCGCAATCTTGTGGCCGCTATTCTGAGCTCCTCGGGGGGAACGCGAAAACAAGGCTGGAGGGAGTCCGAGGCAGCCTCACCCCAAAGAGGGAGCAAGCATCACTCGAACGTGGCATCGGAAAATCCCACCGACGCGCAATAGCCGCCGAGGAGGACAGTCACGATTTTCAGATATGAAAAAATTAACATTCCTTAGTTTAGTGGGCATCACATCGATCGCCTTGGCCCACGCTGGCTGGGCAGCTGGTCACGAAGGGGGTGCAGGCGTTTTCGGTAGTGCTGGTGGTTTTGGCGGCGGACACACCGGAGGCGGAGTGAGTAGCCGCGGAGGTGGAGTGGGCTTTGGCAGACCCGGCTTTACTGGTCGGCCTGCTTACTACTATAGCAGAGGCATGCATTATACGAACGCACGTCCCGGACAGGTGCGTTCTCCGGTTCAGCGATCGCCCTCCATGACCAGACCGGATCTCCGCGGGAATAATGCAGCGGCGCGGCAAGATCGAACATCCGGCCGGCCCGCGTTCAACGCCCATATCGCTGAACGTCACGACCAAAATTGGCACAGCGATTGGGACCGACGGCATTCGCATTTCTTCCACAATCGCTTCTTTGTCTTTATCGATGGCTTCTGGTGTGGACTGGATGACGGGTTTTTCCCCTGGGACTACTACCCATACTACGCCTACGATTACTATCCGTACGACTACTATCCCGGCTATTACGCCGACGTTGAGCCATACTATTATAATGAGAACGTATACAGTGATACGCCGATGGTTGATCCAACGGTCACCGCCGTTCAGAAGCAGCTTGCGCAACTGGGCTATTATAGCGGCCCAATCGACGGGATTTACGGCCCGCTCGTGCGTGATGCGGTCGCAAAGTATCAAATCGCCACGCATCAGGATGTAACCGGGAGTCTATCAGCGGAGACATTGCGATCCTTCGGATTGTCGCAGCCGGCGGCAAGCTGAATCCCAACATCGGATTACGATGAAACGACAGCTTGTTCTTCTCTACCCGCGCGAACGCCGACGCCTACGAGAATGGCGCTCGCATTTGCTTCAACAAGCCGCTGTCGGCCGCGCTCGTGGCTAACGCCAACTCAGAGGTCATTGCGCCGGATCAGCTACTGATCGCTGCCTAACGAAATCGGGAATCGGAAAATCTAAATAGGATATGAACTGAGCTCAAAAAGATCGAAATGAAGACAAAGCAGCTTGGTAACTCTGATTTGTTCATCACGCCCGTTCACTTCGGCGCCTCGGCTTGGGAACAATCTGCCGCCGCGATTCATCGCGCGCTCGAGTTCCTCGATCGCATCTCGCAAACTGCCGCCACGGTGCTGGCCATAATGCTTGTGGCCGTGATCGCCTGCTTCGACTATGTCACGGGCGACTTCTCGTTGACGTTGTTCTACCTCGTGCCGGTGGTTCTGGCTACCTGGTACGCCGGCCGTATCAGCGGATGGTTCATCGGAGCGTTGAGCGCCGCCGCATGGCTCCTTGGCGACCCGGCGCTGAGCCACGCCTACGGCCACCCGCTTATGCCCTATTGGAATGCTGCGATGCTAGCGTTGGTCTACGGCGTCGTTGCTCACCTGTTGTCGATGCTCCACCGGCTCCAGACCGAACTCCAAGAGCGGGTCGAGCAACGCACCGCTTCGCTGGCGGAAGTGCACCACAGGGTCAAGAATAACCTCCAGATCATCTCCAGCCTCCTGATGCTTCAGGCGGAGAAGCTCAGCAGAGCCGCGGACAAGGCTGTCTTCGACGAATGTCGCGATCGCATCTATTCCATGGCTCGTCTGCATGAGCAGCTCTACTCCAGCGGCGAGTTTTCCGATTTGGACTTCGCGGCACACCTTCGGGAGATGGCCGAGATGCTCGTTCGCTCCCACACGCCTCAAGGCTGCGTGTTGGCGCTCGACGTCCGGGCCGATCCGGTCGCAGTCGACCTGGACACTGCGGTAACGTTGGGCCTCATCGCCAACGAACTCCTCCTCAATGCGCTTAAGCATGGGTTTGCCGGACGCCCTGCGGGGAAGCTCACGGTGGAACTCTACGGGGGTAATCGCAATGAAATGACAGTGCGCGACGATGGCTGCGGGCTGCCGCCGGGATTTGACGCAACAAAGGATGCGGGGCTTGGCCTCGAACTCGTTTTAGGAATGACGCGACAGATTCGCGGCGAAGCAAAAATTGAAAATGACCCAGCGGGCGGCACACGCGCCGCGATTTTCTTCCCTTCTCTTCTACCTTCGAAAACAGTGAAAACAGAACTCCAATCCAAACCGACTTACCATGACTAACGCCCGCATCCTTATCGTCGAAGACGAAGCCATCACCGTCTCAGCCCTTAAGCGCGAACTCGCTTCACTCGGCTATGAAGTCGCAGCTACCGCTAGCACCACTGATGAAGCTCTTAATGCCGTTGAATTACACAAGCCGGATCTGGTTCTTATGGACATCACCCTGGCTGGAAATCTCAATGGCATTGTTGGGGCAGTCGCTATTCGCGGGAACTATCATGTGCCCGTTGTCTTTCTCACCGCGCATGCCGATGACCAGACAATGGAGCGTGCGGTGGCTGCCGGCGCCTTTGGGTATGTGCTCAAGCCATTTAGCGGAGCGGGACTGAAAGCCGCTATCGAAACAGCACTCCACAAGCACCAAACCGAAATAGAGAATCGTCGAGCCCCCGATCGGGCCGCTTGAAAAGATCGTGAACGCGATTACTAGTCCGCCGCACTTTCTGGAGAACGTTTCTGTTGAAAAGCACGTGACCAGCGACATGGAACACAGGCTTAAAAGCCAGTGCGCCACACAGGTCTCCAGACCTGTGTTCCTCGCGGAACGAGATTTCTACCTCGAAAGCCTTTGGGTTCGATAGCTTTTCAACACAGCGAGAAAAGAACGACGCTATGAATTTGCAACTGGATGGAAAGAAAGCCTTGGTCACAGGATCGACCGCCGGAATCGGTTTCGCAATTGGCTGCGCGCTGGCGCGGGAAGGAGCATCGGTCGTCATCACTGGCCGCACTCAGCAGCGAGTTGATAACGCGACTGAAGATATCGGGAAGGAAATTCGCGACGCAAAAATCAGCGGCATCGCCGTAGATCTGGCCACGCCGGACGGAATTTCAAAATGTATCCAGGCTGCGCCGAACGTCGATGTTCTTGTCAATAACCTTGGCGTATACGAGCCGAAGCCATTCGAACAAATCAGCGACAGAGACTGGCGCGAGATAATCGAGACAAACTTTATGAGTGGCGTGCGCCTGTCGCGCTACTATCTGCCGCAGATGAAAGCGGCGAATTGGGGTCGCATCATTTTCATTTCCAGCGAGTCCGCTATCAACATTCCGGTGGAGATGATCCATTACGGAGTCACCAAGACGATGCAGGTGGCGCTCGCGCGAGGATTGGCCGAGACGACGGCGGGCACGGGCGTCACGGTGAATTCGGTGCTTGCCGGCCCCACTCGTTCAGAAGGCGTCGAGAAATTTCTTGTCGACATGGCGCGAACGAAAAACGTCACCCCCGAAGAGATAGAGAAAGAATTCTTTCACACCGCCCGGCCCGGCTCCCTTTTGCAACGTTTCGCCACGACCGATGAAGTCGCCGCGTTGGTGACGTTCCTTGCCAGCCCTCTTTCGTCGGCGATCAACGGCGCGGCGCTTCGCGCCGAAGGCGGCGTTGTGCGCTCGATTTTTTAACTACGGCGCACAATTATAATGCAGGGCCCGTTGAATTTGCCGGCGTGGATCGCGTCGCCCCGCCTGCCGCTTCATCGACCTTCGCCGATGTGGTCCTTATCACGTGCCGTTTTCGTGAATTTTGAATTGACTGAAAATGCGATTCCATCCGTCGTCGAAGTTGAAGATCGACATGTTAAACACAAGTAATGGATCGCGCATTCGGCGGCGGCGCTGGAACATTTCTCGCCATTTGTGCGCGAGATCTCGGTGCCGAATTTTCATTCTTGTTTCTCGTTCTCCAAGGAATCGCCCACCATTCGTTTGTCTGCTCGAGTTCATTTGTTTTATCGAACCCAGCGCCTAACGAAGCCCGCCCGCGATCAGAAGCGTTTCGCCAGTGATCCATTTGGAATCGTCCGAGGCGAAGAAGATCGCAGCGGGAGCAATGTCTTCCGTTTCCCCGACGCGACCGAGCGGAGTCTGCGATTCAAACATTTTCCGCATATCGCCTTCAGTGTAACCGCCGGCTACGGCTCCTTCCGTTATCACCATGCCTGGGTTGATGGAATTGACGCGGATTTTTCGCGGTCCGAGTTCCTTCGCCAGAGTGCGCGTGATCGCATCCACTGCGCCCTTCGTCGCGTTGTAAACCACCGCAGTCGGGGGAGTCAGAGAGCTGGCAAGCGAACCGATGTTAATGATGCTTCCGCCATCCGAATTGAAGTGCTTAAGTGCTTCTTGAGTGGCAAGAAGCATTCCGAGAACGTTGGTGTTAAACTCCCGATGAAATTCTTCTTCCGTTATTTCTTCGAGAGGTGCGAACTGGTAAACACCGGCGTTGTTGACCAGAATGTCGATCTTGCCGAACACTTTTTCTGCGTCGGCAAAAAGTTTTTCGACGTCGGCTTTTTTCGCGACGTTGCCTTTCACCGCGACTGCTTTCCCGTCCCGTTTGGTGATTTCATCGACGACTTTGTCCGCATCAGTTTTCGACGATGCGTAGTTGACGACCACAGATGCGCCTTCTGCCGCAAACGCCTTCGCGATACCCGCGCCGATTCCCTTCGACGCTCCCGTTACTACCGCAACTGTTCCGTTTAGCTTTCCATTTTTCATTATATTCCTTTCGTTTGTTTTACCAGGGAAGTTGTTGGCCAAGATGGAAGAACCCGCTACTTGGGCCGTCTTCAGCAAGTGTGGCTAGTTGTGCGCTAGTCTTTCCACCCTCGCTAACTTCCATCGGCGCATTTGGGCCGCCCATCTCGGTTTTCACCCAGCCGGGATGAGCGGAGTTCACCTTGATCTTCTTGTCGCGCAACTCGTAGGCGAGATGCACCGTGAATGAATTGAGCGCAGCCTTCGACGCGTCATAAGCGAAAGTCTTGAACGCGTAAATCGGCGAGTTCGGATCGGAATGAAGCGTGAGAGAACTCAGGATACTGGAAACATTCACAATTCGACCTGCCGGCGCTTTGCGTATAAGCGGCAACAGTTTTTGGGTTAGAGCAACGGGCGCAAAGAAATTTGTCTCGAAAGTTTCGCGCAACATTTCCGGCGACACCGCGCTGACGGGGTTTGGTCCCGAGCCGGTTGCTGAAATTTGGCTCTCCTTTAAGATGCCCGCGTTGTTCACCAGAATATCCAGTCGGCCGTACTCTTTCGCGAAGTAATCGTAAGCATTCTGATGATCCTGGGATTTGTTAACGTCAAAGCCCAGGCTCTCCGCGGTAATGCCTTCGTCGCGAAGTTTCGCAGCTGCGGCTTCACCTTTTTTCGGATCACGCGACCCGAGAACGACAGTGATGCCTTCCTTGCCGAGCTCGCGCGCCGTCTCCAAGCCGAGACCGCGATTGCCGCCCGTAACGAAGGCAACTTTTCCATTTGGTTTTGTGTTACTCATTTTGCTTCTTTCATTTTTTGTTTCGATCAATTGAATCAGAAGTTTAAGACGCCTAGTTGTTGCATCAGCGAGAAAAGATTGCCGATGCCCCAGTGGTCGGTGATCTTGCCGTCGCGGACGCGCATCACGTCGACAGTCTCGAAGTGAATTTTGCGGTGAGTTGGAGCGATGCCGAGGAAATCTCCTTCATGTGTTCCGTAGTATGTCTTGTACGTGGTCACCCGGTCGCCATCGACGATTTGCCAATGGATCTTTGTGTGAAAGTCGGGGAAGGCGGCACGCATATAGCCGTACAGCTTGCGCACGCCCGTTTTGTCGGGGCGTCATGTTTGGCTGGGGGGTTTGGTCGACGAAATCGTTCGCCAAAAACTGTTCGAAAACATCGAATTGCCTTTTCCTTGAACATCTTCGGTATTCCGGAGAACCACAGCTTTCGCGGCATCGGATGCGGTCATCGTACTCATTTCTTTGTTTGAGTTGGTCTTTATTGAATCTTGGTCTCGCCGATTTGACGCAATGCGCCGCTTGGAGCGGTTCGCAGCCGGATGTTAATCTCCGATTTCAGGGTGCGATGGACCGGGCATTTGGCCGCGATCTCCATTAGTTTTGCGCGCTGTTCCGCGGTTAGCGCACCGCCCAATCCGATCTCGACATCTATCCGGTCGAGCATCCCTTCTTTCGTCTCGCACTCGGCGCAATCTTTCGCATGAACGCGCGAGTGGCGAAGTGAGATGCTTATGTTTTCCAACGGCCACTTTTTGGTGCGCGCATACAAGCCGACCGTCATCGATGTGCATGCCCCGAGTCCGACGAGCAGATAATCGTACGGCCCAGGCGCGGCATCACCGCCCCCGACATCGACCGGCTCGTCAGCACGCAACTGATGTGCGCCGCTGACGATCTCCTGGAGAAACCCGCTTGCGTTGCCGCGCACAACCACGTCGGCCGGTTTCGTCCCAGTTCCTTCAATTGTAGCTGTCGCTGGAGTACTCATAATCAGAATGTGGCATGCGCCGGTAGATTTCGTTCAAATCCTGCGACCAAATCTGGAATGCTGATTGGCTTGGCGAGAAATGGATGTCCCTGGATCCGAAGGCCCGATCCTGCCTCAGTTTTCGTCACCAGGGCCGTGAGAAAGACAATTGGTATTCTCTGCAACGTCGGATCGGATTCAATCCGCGCGGCAACGTCGCCGCCATCCGTTTCCGGCATTGCAATATCAAGAAGAATAAGGTCGGGCTCAACGCGTTGCGCCGTTTGGTGAGCCCTGGCGGGTTTGTTCTCTTCCCATACGGAATAGCGCCCGGTCCCCTCCAGCCCGAGTTTGGCAGAGAGCGTAAAATCGCGGTTGTTATCGATGATTAAGATCCGCGGTTTCTCTTTGGCCTCATCAAAGGCTTGCGGGAGAAAATCCACTTCGATAGTTCCAACCATGATGTTTCGATTTCTACATGTGTTCTTTATTGGGCCAGCATTCCTCCATCCACCACGAGGGAAGTGCCGGTGGTAAATTTCGCGTCGTCGGAACAGAGATAGAGAACCGCCGCGGCGATTTCTTCGCTGGTGCCAATGCGCCCGACCGGATGAAGAGAAGTGAGGTAATCGCGCATCTCGCCTTCTTTTCCGGCAAAGCGATCGACCATGTCAGTTGCGACACCGGCGGGAGCCACTGCGTTAATACGGATGTTTTGTTTGGCGAACTCCAGCGCGAGAGCCTTGGTCAAGCCTTCGACCGCATGCTTGGACGCGGTGTAGATGCTGACCTGACCCATGCCAACATGCCCGGCCACGCTGGAGGTATTGACGATTGCCCCGCCGCCGTTTTTTAGCATGACAGAGATTTCGTGACGCATCGAATTCAGAACGCCCCAAACGTTGATGTCGAAGATGCGGCGATATTCGGCCTCGGTGGCCTGATCCAATGGGCCTATCCACTCAACGCCCGCGTTGTTAAAGGCGATGTCGAGGCGGCCATAAGTAGCGACGGTGAAGTCGACCATTGCCTTGACGTCGGCATCTTTTCCGACGTCCGCGCGAACGAACGCGGCGGCACCGCCGAGCTGTTGGATTTCTGCGACGACGTTAGCGCCTTCTTTTTCACGTCGGCCGGAGAGGACGACCTTGGCGCCAGCACGGGCAAATCCGGTGGCGGTCGTCTTACCGATGCCGGAGGTCCCTCCGGTCACGAGTGCGACTTTGTCTGAGAGTTTTTTTGTGTTCATACAATTTCCTTTCGCTGTTGTCGAGTTTCCTAGCGCCCGGTCCTTTCCAGCGCGAGTTTGGCAGAGTTGTTATCGATGATTAAGATCCGCGGTTTATCTTTAGTCTCTTCAACGGGCGGGAGGAAAAAGTCTGCTTCAATGATTCTGTTCATAATATTTTTACGCGGGTCGGTTCGGCGCGGCTAAGCAGCGTTGGAAATTGTCCACCACCCAGACTTGTCCGCGCTCCACCATCTCCCGCCATTGCGCGTCAGCGGGATTTTGCCATCCCACTAAAGGAACGGTTGCGACTCCCTCTTCGGAGATAGAACTGAGTCGATTCGCCGCCGACGCAACGCGTCGCCTCATTAGGCCAAACCCGAATTTGCTGAGGTTCATTTTTTTCCGTGCCAGCTCGTTCACCACCTATTTTCCTTCTCGAGCCCGTTCGTTCCCACTTGCAGTTGTCAGTGGTAGAACAAGACAACGGCGAGAAAGCCGGTCAGAATCCCGAGCACAGGACTGAGAACAGCGAACCAGAATGGGATGTCCCAGCCTGCGCCGGTGATGGCATTGGGTTTTGTCTTGGTCATACTCCTGGTTTCCTTATTAGTTGCTTGCCACCCGTGGCAACCCCAGAGCGCGTAGTGTGTCCGCGTTAAGATTCCCGGTTTCGCGCAGACCGTGGTCACTCTGATAACGCACGATAGCGCGACGGGTTTCCGCGCCGAAGATGCCGTCGATTTCTCCCCGGTAATAACCTTGTTGCGCTAACTGCTCCTGGACGGACGCAACCGTGGAATCCGCATATTGCTCCGATGAGCCGTAGGCGCCCTGGTCGTAGTAATCGGCAGCGCCCCCTTCATAAGCGCCGGGATCGTAGTCATACGCATAGTAAGGAGACGCGTAGTAGCCGCCGTAGCCGTACGGATACCAATAATCGTACGGATAGAATCCGGTGTCATAGATGAACCAGAAGCCGTTGACGAATTGGCAACGATGTCCATGCCACCAATGATCACGGCGCCGATCCCAATCGCGATGCCAATCGGCTGAGCGCCGCGCAAAGACATGCTCTCGCCCGATGTTTGACCCGCGGTTTTGGAAACGATTCCTGAAATCATTTCCCCTTCGTGTGAAACGGGTTTCTCGATCATTAGCAATTCGAGATCCTTCGAAGCGACGATTGGCCGTTCCAGTTGCAAACTGGCGACTAAACGTACGATCAGAACCAACCAAGCGCTGTTGACGAAGCGTCGTCGGTGCATAGTACGATGAGAAGCGCGTTACAGGCGCGATGTAGCGTCCGCCGCCAAAATTACCACGTGGAGCGGATCGGAATGTTGGAGCGGCAGCGTGTGCTGAAGCTGGATGCGCGGCCATGGCAAAACCTTCGCCGCCTCCACCCCCGTTGTGACCGCCCGCTTTCGCTTGGGCGATCATGGCCGCACTCGCGAGAAGCGCGACCCAATAGAACTTAGTTTTCATGATTTAGATTTCCTTTGTATTGTTGTTTTGAATTCATTGTCTTGGCTTAACGAAGGCCGCCCGCGGCACGAAGCGTTTCGCCGGTGATCCAGGCGGAGTCTGACGAAGCGAGAAAGACCGCAACGGGAGCAATGTCCTCGGGTTGGCCGAGGCGACCGAGCGGCGTCTGTGCTTCAATGCTTTTGCGAAGATCGCCTTGGTCGAAACCGGCGGCGCGCACTCCTTCCGTTTCTACCATGCCGGGATTGATGGCGTTGACGCGGATTTTCCGCGGACCGAGCTCCTTGGCCAGCGTTCGGGTGATGGCGTCGACCGCACCCTTTGTCCCGGTGTAAACCGACGAACCCGGTGGCGTCAATGACGTGACGGTCGAGCTAATGTTTACAATGTTGCCGCCAGTGGAGTCGAAATGCTTGACCGCTTCCTGCGTAGCGAGGAGCAGGCCGAGGACATTTATGTCAAAGTGTTTGTGGAATTGCTCCTCGGTGATCTCTTCAAGCGGCGACCAGTCGTAAACTCCAGCGTTGTTGACCAGGATGTCGATCTTGCCGAAGGCCTTCCTTGCTGCGGCAAAGAGGCGTTCGATTTCCGCCTTCTTGGCGACGTTCGCCTGCACGGCAATCGCTTTGCCGCCGCGCTTTGCGATTTCGTCGACGACGCGATCGGCGCCTTCTTTTGAGGAGGCGTAATTGACAACGACGGCTGCGCCTTCAGCCGCGAATTGTTTTGCGATGTCGGCGCCGATTCCTTTCGACGCACCGGTTACGACCGCGATTTTTCCTGCTAGTTTTCCATTTTTCATTGTCTGCCTTTCATTTGGTTGTCTCAATGTGGTACTGTATTGCTTAGCAACTCGCATAAGCCGGAATGAGCTGATGGTTTTGGTCTGCCGAGAAGCGGGCCGGGGCCGGCACGCAGTCGTCTCTGATATCTGCCGGTCGCAATCCGAGCTGCGTGATGTGCGCTTCCACCAAGTCGGGCAAAAACAAATGCGGAAAAGATAATTCCCACGCCTTTGCTTCTTCCTCGTCGAGGACGGTTCGAACGAGGTCGCCCAATTCGGGGTAGGTCTGCTCGTACTGTCGTTGGAGCCGATTTTTTAATTTTGAAACCGCATTAGAAACCGCATTAGTTAGGATCTGGGGGAAAACTGCTGCTGGGTCAGGGTGTTGGTCAGTTTTCATGGGTTTATTCTCGGGTTTTTCAGGCTCGTTATATTTGACTGGTCGTCTATACATTTGGCAAAAAAAGAGATGCTCATGACGATGCCGTAGCGGCTGGCTTGGCACCCAGCACATCCATCGCGATTTCTTTAAAGTTCCGAAGCAGTTCGAGATCGTTTTGAATGCGGGCCTGGGCGAGCGTGCCGTGGTAACAAGCAAAGAGCGTCTTCGCTTTCGCTTGGGGGTCTGGCGCCTCAATCAAGCCTTGCGCGTGAGCGTCCCGAATCGCCGACTCAAAATACTTTATCTTCCGATCAAAAATGCGGTCAACGGTATCGCGCACGACCTTGTCCTGCGTGCTCACCTCGCTCCCAATACTTAAGAGAGGGCATCCGAGGA
>Ga0209474_10001924_pt1 | contig 19596 bp, 21 predicted proteins | sample GraSoiAngelo_145_FD_185902 | JGI IMG/M metagenome (GOLD analysis project Ga0209474, IMG submission 185902) | Grasslands soil microbial communities from the Angelo Coastal Reserve, California, USA - 14_1009_05_20cm (SPAdes) (version 2) | ecosystem: Environmental > Terrestrial > Soil > Grasslands... | reverse complement strand
TCGCCAGGCATTGAACGAAGCTGCCATGATGACGCCCGACGGCTGCGTCGGCATCATTGCCACCGGCGGCCTGACCCTGCAAACATTTCGGCAGCTGATCGAAAACCTGCCCGAGGGCACGTGGGAGTTCGTCAGCCATCCCGGTTACAATGACGTCGAGTTGAACAACGTCAATACCCGCCTGCGACACTCACGGGAAAATGAGTTATCTATTTTGACCTCGTCCGAGGTCAAAGAACTGCTTCGGCGTGAGCAGATCGAATTGATCTCTTACCGCGAATTCGTCACAACCCGCCAAGTTTCACCGGAAGTACTATCACCTTCGGCTGGCGCGAAGTGACTGATGGTTACTTACGAGACTTTTTCAGCGCAGATATGATTGTGCAACGTTATGGAAAAACGCCCAGAATCCAGGGTTATGACCGATATCCCGGTACGCGTTTGGGGCATGGATGCTGACGGCAAACCTTTCTTTCAAAGCGGCCTGGCCGCGAGCCTGAGTAGTGAAGGCGCTCAACTCACACACCTGCATCATTGCCTGAGGGTTGGCGACATTATCGGAATTCAGTATGGCGAAAAGAAGGCGCGCTTCAAAGTAATCTGGGCCAGGCCTTCCGTCGCGCCCCGAAAAAACCAAGCCGGAGTGCTGATCCTTCCCGATCAAATGGCGCCGTGGATGGATATTGCCGCAGAAACCCGCAGCAAGGCGAAGGAAACCGGATCGGACAAACGTCGTTTTGGTCGTCACAAAGTTCAGTTCCCAATCGAGATCAGTTTTGAGGATACGCGCCGGGCCCACATGCAATGCAGCGCAACCGACATAGGCGGACGTGGCTGCTACATCGAGACATTCTCCCCGCTGGCGATCAATACCGAAATAATCATTACCTTCTGGCTCGATTCGGAAAAAATTCGCGCTGCAGCAATTGTCCGAACCAGCGATCCCGGGGTAGGCATGGGCATCGAGTTCAGCGCGCTGGAAGACCACATTCAGCAACGCCTTCAGGAATATCTGGAAAAAATGGATAAGGGATTCTCCCGCGCTGCAACTGAAGGCGCCTGATCTTGTCGATTTCACTCCTCAGCAAAATCCGAATCCTTGGCCTGCTTTCCCCATCGAATGGACATGCGGGACAGCCTGAAAATAGGCATCACCTGTTATCCCACTTACGGCGGCAGCGGCGTAGTTGCTACTGAGCTTGGACTGGAACTGGCGCAGCGCGGACACGAAATTCACTTTATTTCCTATGCGCAGCCGATTCGGTTGGACCGCCCGACGGCAAACATTCATTACCACGAAGTTGAAGTCTCGCGATACCCGCTGTTCGACTACCCTCCGTATGATTTGGCCTTGGCCACACGCATGGCAGAAGTTTCTGAGCTATACGACCTGGACTTACTTCACGTGCACTATGCAATCCCACATTCGGTAAGCGCAATGCTGGCGCGGCAAATGCTCGCAGCCGGGCCAAAGAAACGCAAGCTTCCGTTCGTTACAACGCTGCACGGCACCGATATCACCCTGGTAGGACAGGACCGCTCCTACCTCCCGATCACGCGTTTTTCCATCGAAGAGAGTGATGGTGTCACCGCGATTTCAAATTACCTGCGCGAGCGGACAGTGCGCGAGTTCGAAGTTAAAAATCACATTGAGGTCATCTATAACTTCGTCAACTGCGACGTGTATTGCCGGGGCAAAGAAATCGCCGAGCGGCGTGCAGAGTATGCACCTAATGGCGAGCGAATTCTCATTCACGTGTCCAATTTTCGTCCTGTGAAGCGAATCACAGATGTCATTGAAATTTTCGATCGTGTACGCAAACAAATTCCTGCAAAGCTACTGCTGATGGGCGATGGCCCAGAGCGGTCTCCGGCTGAATGGCTCGCGGTGCAAAAAGGGATCCACAATGACGTAATTTTTCTCGGAAAACGCGAGCAGGTTTATGAGACGCTGGCCATTTCTGATGTGCTGCTGATGCCGAGCGAACTGGAATCATTCGGCTTGGCAGCGCTTGAAGCTATGGCTTCCGAGGTAGTTCCCATTGCAACCAAAGTTGGAGGCGTGCCGGAAGTCATCGAGCACGGAAAAAGTGGATTCCTGGCGGAGGTCGGTGATGTGGACACCATGGCCCGCTATGCTATCGAACTTCTAAACGACGAAAGCCGCCTTCGCGCGATGGGAAAACAATGTCGGGACGCCGCACGCGCGCGCTTCTGCACCACAAAAATCATTCCGCAATATGAAGAGTTTTACCGCCGCGTACTGGAGCGTTCTTCGTAAACCGTTGCCGGCAGTTTCGCGTCGCCCGGCAAAACTGGGAGCCGCAGCCGGACCAGCGTTCCGGTGCCGTTTGGGCTATCGATGGTCATGCGGGCAGTTTCTCCATAGAGCACTTTCAGCCTCTCAGCGACGTTCGCCATTCCGATTCCGCCCTCGCCAAATCCCGAAGGCCGTTCCATTAGCTGAACGGATCCCATACCCACGCCATCATCCTCGACCTCAATAGTCACGTGCGAATCGGAAAGCCTGCTGCGCAAGTAAATACTTCCTCCGTCAATTTTCGATGAGAGCCCATGCTTAATAGAATTTTCTACCAGCGGCTGTAACAACATGCTGGGAACCATCACATCGAGCGACTCGGGATCCAGCTCTTTTACCACCCTGAGTTTGTCGGCGCCGAAACGGACCACCTCAATGTCCAGATAGTTGTCTATAAAATCAATTTCTTCCTGCAGGGCCACAAACGCGTCGCTGCTGTGAAGCAGGCGGCGAAGAATGGTTGCCAGCTTTATGATCAGCTCGCGCGCGGTGTCAGGACTCACGCGAACCAATGAAGAAACAGAATTCAACGTGTTGAAGAGAAAATGCGGATTGATCTGGTTCTGCAATGCGGCCATGCGCGCGCTCAGCAACAATTGCGCTTGCTCTTCCAATTTAATCTGCAATCGAACGCCATTCCAGATTTTCAGCTCGATAACAATCACTGTCACCGACGTCGCATAAATCAGCACATCGACCCAGATCGGGTGCGGAGCATAGCTGTAACCCGGGAGCCAACGTAAAACCTGGGTTTGCAGGAAACGCAGCACCACAACGGTTGATAAGAAAAGCATCTGCCAGTCGGAGAAGCTGGGCCGGGTTTCCCCACCTCGCAACCAGCGCAACAGGCTCAGATAATTGAAGGGAGAAAAACGCCAGACTTCTTCCCGGTTGGGAGCAAACAGGCGAAGCTGACCTGAGACCAAACCCACTACCGCATTCACGGGCAGCATCAGCCACTCCCCGTTAAATACAGCCAGCAGCAAGCCGCCTGTGACTCCTGCGAAACGACCCGCAATCACTCCCAGAAGGACCGTGGCCTCAAAGGAGAGATCACCGGCAAACGTGCTCTCCGCGCCGAATTTGATCCAGATGCCCAGCGCCAGGTGAAAGCCGACCCACGCGGAAACCGCAAGCCATAACGCGAGATAGGTTCGATCTTTTAATGAGCGTGGCTCGCGGAACAGTAGCGACTTGAACTCCACCGAGCGCACTAGCCCGGCAGCGATGGCCGCAGCCACGCCCAGCTTGACCAGCAAATTGATCAGGATCAGCCGATGTTCCATAGCGAACGCCTATGGAGAATGTAGCACCGTTCCAGTCGCGAGAATTAGTAATGCGAAGCTAGTACGGGCCGATAATTCCACCAATCTGGCGGGGAGGCGGAAGTTTGCGTTCCTGAAGCACGTCGAGATATTTCAATCCCGTGCCCGTATTAAATAACACGACTTTATCTGCGCCGGAAAGAAAGGGTGAGCTTCCAGCCGGCCCTGCCCGCAACTTCTTGTAACCTGCCAGGCTAGCCGCTCCTTCGGGCGCGGCAAAAATTCCCTCGTGCCTTGCCCAGTGCTTGACTGAGTCTCGGATTTCGTCATCCGAAACCGCTATTGCTGTACCGCCGCTCCGCTTGATGATGTCGAGCACCAGATAATCGCCGTAGGGCTTGGGCACACGCAGTCCGGCGGCGCTGGTAGAGGCGTTGCTCCACATCTCTACCGAAGTCTTGCCGTCATTCCATGCTTTCACGATAGGTGCGCACCCCTCGGCCTGAACCACGATCATTCGCGGACGCTTGGCATTCTCCTTGCGCCAGCCGAGCTCTTCCATTTCGTCGAAGGCCTTCCACATCGCGATCACGCCCACTCCACCGCCGCTGGGAAAAATCACCGCATCGGGAAGTTCACCGCCGAGTTGCTCGAACAACTCATAGGCCATAGTTTTCTTCCCTTCCACGCGGTACGGCTCCTTTAATGTCGAAAAGTCGAACCAGCCCTCTTTCTCCTTGCGCTCGCTCACCATGCGCGCACAATCGCTGATCAGGCCATTTATCAATATCAGGCGCGCTCCATACATTTCGCATTCAATCCGGTTCGCAAGGGGTACATCGTGAGGCATGAAGATGTGAGCTTCGATCTTTGCGGCTGCCGCATAAGCAGCAAGAGCGCTCCCCGCATTGCCCGCGGAGGGCATCGCCACCTTTTTTATTCCGAGCGCCTTTGCGACACTTAAGGCGACAGAGACTCCACGGGCTTTGAACGATCCGGTCGGATTCAGGCCTTCATCTTTGATCCAGGCGTTTGGAAATTCACGGCTGGGAAGAAGCGGGGTGAAGCCTTCGCCCAAAGTCACCGGCTCGACCTCAGGCAGCACTGCGCGATATCGCCACAGGTTGGCTTCCGTCCCAGCTAAATTGTCTCGCTTGAATTCAGTCTTGAGCGATTTCAAATCATATCGGGCAAAGAGAATTCCGCCGTCTTTCGGGCAAACGTTCTGCGGCTGATCAGCGGACAGATGTGCGCCGCATTTTGTACATTCAAGGTAAGTTACTCGGGACACGCCGAGAGTGTATCAGGGACTTAGAGTTGCTCGTGATCGAGCGAGTGCTAACCACGTACAAACTAGCGGCATCCTAGCCGTTTGAACCGTACGGAATTCTCATGACTCTGCCATTGAACAAACGATACAAGCCGATGGAAGCGCAGCCCGCAAGCGAACTCCCAGTCGGGACTGAATGGCAATATGAGCCCAAGTGGGATGGCTTTCGTTGTGTTGCTTTTCGTGACGGGAAGCGGGTTGAGCTGGTTTCAAAATCAGGGAAGCCCTTGACCAGATATTTCCCAGAGTTAGTGCACGCACTCTCAATCACTAAAGCCGAGAAATTCGTACTCGATGGCGAGATCGTCATTCCCGTCGAGGGAACGTTGTCATTTGATCATCTGCTCATGCGAATCCATCCGGCTGCGAGTCGCGTGAAAAAATTAAGCCAGGAGACGCCATCGACATATATCGTCTTTGACCTGCTTGTCGATGAAAACGGCCGAGCGCTTGTGAAAATGCCTCTTGAAGATCGTCGAAAGAAGCTTGAGCAATTTGCCAAAAAATCTTTGAAGAGCAATCCAATCATCCGCCTCTCGCCCATTACCAATGATTTGTCCGTAGCGCGCAAATGGTTCCGCATGGGCGTCGCGCTGGATGGAGTCATAGCCAAACTCCGCGACTTGCCTTATCAATCCGGCGAGCGCACCGGCATGCAGAAAATCAAACGGCAGCGCACCGCGGAGTGCGTGGTCGGGGGCTTTCGCTATCTCGCGAAAGAGCCGCTGGTCGGCTCGCTACTACTCGGGTTATACAACGACGAAGGCAAGCTCGACCACGTGGGGTTTACCTCTTCCATCAAAGACGAAGATCGTCCAGCATTGACCAAGAAACTTGAAAGCATCATCAAACCGCCAGGATTCACAGGCAAAGCTCCGGGTGGACCCAGCCGCTGGAGCACCAAACGTTCGGCGGAATGGCAACCAGCCTCGCCTAAACTTGTCGCGGAAGTGCAATTCGATCACTTCACCGGCGGACGTTTTCGGCATGGGACGAAGTTCTTAAGATGGCGTCCGGAGAAGGCCCCTGAAGATTGCACGCTCAAGCAGGTTGAACGCGAGAACCGTTCGGCGCTGGATTTACTCTAAGCGCTCACGACGCTGGCAGTTGCTTCAGCAGTCCCTTTGCTCTGCGAAACCACGGACGTTCGCGTCGGCGCAGATACCCGGGCAGCGTCGGCTTCTTGGCAAGAATGCGTTGCGTCCACACCCGCGCCTCAGCATTTCTTCCGTGGGCGGCAAGAAAATTCGCATAGTTCAAATACGTTTCAGAAAGAGTTGAAATTTGCGTCGTCTGACGAAAGAGCGCATCTGCTTTTTCCGGTTGGCCGGTCTTATCATAGGCATGAGCTAACAAGCCCGCAGCCCGATGAAAATCATATTGAGGATCTTTCGCTAGGACGCGCTCGAGATCGGTTACCGCAGCCGCGTGGTCTCCCATTTCAATTTCCGCAATTCCCCGGCGGTAGAACGGATCAACAGAATCGGTGCGCGATGAAATGGCTTTGTCATAGCACTCGCGCGCGCGCGCAAACTTCTTCTCTTCTAAATAAAGGTCTGCCAGCTCTTCGTAATTTCCGGCGGACGGATTATCGAGAATTATGTTCTCCAGATCACGAATTCTCCGTCGACGAGGAAACACTTTGAAGGACTGACGCAACAGACCGAAATCAGGCAGTACCTCGGCGAAGATGTACACCAGAGCGCCGATCCATCCGCCGATGAGGATGATCCAGAGCCAATAGTTATCTGGGCGGCGGCGGATGAAGTGGACAATCGCGATCGCCTGCAATACCAAATTCCACGGAAACAGTAATGAGTAAAGAAACCCCATGGACTTGCGAAATATAGCAGAACCATCGTGCAGTGATAAGTGGCTAGTGGTCAGTGGCAGTTAGTCACATTTTCAGCTGCCGGTCAGGCACTTTCCACTGCCCAGGAACTGCTCACAGCCGAGCTCTGCTGTTAAAATTCTTTCAGTGACCTCTCCCATTCGTTTGATTGCCGTCGATATTGACGGCACCCTCCTGAACTCCCAATTCCGCATCTCCGAAAAAGATCTGCAGGCTTTACGCCGCGCCAATCAGGACGGAATCGAGATCATTCTGGTCACCGGGCGGCGCCATGCTTTTGCGATGCCTATAGCCGAGCAGCTTGGGTTCGATCTGTGGTTGATCAGTTCCAACGGCGCGGTCACCCGGTCTTTGCGAGGCGAAGCCTTTCATCGAGATTTGCTTCCCTCAACAACCTGCCGCGAACTGTGCGCCGTGATGCAGGAATTTCGCGGCAATATGGTGGTCACTTTTGACAAGGAATCGAAGGGTGCGCTGGTTCTGGAGCGAATGGACGAATTAACCAGCAGCATTCGGCACTGGCTTGAAAAGAATATGCAGTTCATCGAGTTCGTCGTTCCAATCGAAAAGGCGCTGATTGCGGATCCGGTGCAAGCCATGTTCTGCGGAACCATTTCACGAATGCAGGCGGCTATCAGCACTCTCGAGGGCAGTCGGGTTAAAGACGAAATTACCTTGGTTCGGACCGAGTACCCGGCCCGCGATCTTTGCATTGTGGATGTGCTGAATCGTGATTGCTCCAAGGGTCACGCGCTCGAAAGGTGGGCCAATTACCGCGGTATATCGCGAGAACAGGTCATGGCCATTGGCGACAATTTTAATGACCTGGAGATGCTTGCCTTTGCTGGTGTGCCGTTTATCATGGGAAATGCGTGTGAGGAACTGAAGTCCCGCGGCTGGCCCATAACTCTTTGCAACGATGAAAATGGCGTAGCGGCCGCTATCGATCAGGTGCTGGAGAAAGAACAGGTTTTCTAAATATTTCCGGAGGGGTTCTCGTTACAGGCAATCTGGATCATTACACGTGCGGTTAACTTTCAAATTCGGCGTAATGACGTTTATTGGAGCCAGCTGCGCGTTCTCGGGCGCAACCGATCTTGCCGTGCTTCGGAATGGAAACTCAATCCGCCATGAACGACACGAGGTTGTGGGCGCGGTAACCAGGCTCTACCTGAGCGACTCGACTAGCGGATATATTGAAATCCCAACTGAGCAGATTCAGCGCTTCGACACCGCCACTGATCCGGCTCCGGTTATTTCAAAATCAACCAATGCTCCGCAAGTGACTTCGCCACCGATAGCTGCCTCTCTGCCTCTTAGCCCTCCTGAGGCAAAATTTGATCGGCTCAGTCTGGACGCAATGGTGAACGGCGCAGGCCAGCGGCACCAGATCGATCCGGACTTCATCAACAGTGTCATTCGGGCCGAAAGCGGATTCAATAACCGTGCAATCTCGAAGAAGGGCGCCCGGGGACTAATGCAACTGATGCCGCAAACCGCGTCGCACCTGGGTGTCGCAAACTCATTTGATCCGAATTCCAACGTTGAGGGTGGCACGAAATACTTGCGCGAACTTCTCGAAAAGTACCATTACGACGTGCCCAAAGCGCTTGCAGCTTACAATGCAGGATCGCATCGAGTCGACCAGTATCGCGGCGTGCCTCCTTATTTCGAAACCCAGACCTACGTGGCGAAGATCATTCGTGACTTCAACCGAAAAAAGTTGGCTAAGAATCCATCGCTCGCAGGAAAGACAAAATCCGCTGCGCATCCCGCCCAGACCATCAGAGCAGCCTCACCCAAAGCGCCAACTGTTAAGACCGCAGCCACCAAGAACCCTCCCGGGATGGAATCGGCTGCACGCTGAGTGCGCCTGTCTTTCAATTGACCCAGTCTGCAGTCACGTATAACTTGTCACAGGAGTAGCAGTGAGCAGTCCGATGCGCCGATGAGCAAAAAACAGATTCTGACGACAACCGTCGTTCTCGCCATCCTGGGACTGCTGGTTTATTTTCAGGTGCAGCACTGGCGCCGCTTTGATTGGGAGCGATTTCGCAGTGCTAGCCATGTTGATCCTCTCCACATTGCAGCCGCTATCGGCCTTATTTATCTGACCTACGTATTACGCGCCCTGCGTTGGAAAGTTTTTCTGGAGCCGGTCTGCAAAGCTTCTACCTGGAAGCTTGTTCCACCTACCTTCATCGGTTTTACTGGTCTCGCTCTTCTCGGCCGGCCGGGAGAATTCATTCGTCCTTATTTGATCTCTCGAAAAGAAAATCTGTCATTCGCATCTCAGATTGGGGTCTGGGCAGTCGAGCGTATCTTTGACATCGGCGCGTTTACGGTGCTGATGACTATCGATGTCTTCTTTTCTCCGGCGATCCGCGTCAATCCTTACCTCCCTAAATTTCGGATTGCTGCCGTCGCACTATGCGGACTTGTCGCCCTCGCCACTCTGCTTGCTTTTCTTATCCGGTTGCGCGGTCATCAGGTCGCAGTGTTGCTCCACAAAATCACCTTACGGTTTTCGGCTCGTCTGGCGCACACCGTCGACGAGAAAGTTCGCGCCTTCGGAGAAGGACTGAATACGATCTCAGGCGCGAAGTCTTTGGCAAAACTGATCGCGATCTCACTTGTCATGTGGTTTATGATCGCGCTCGCATATCGGGAAGTTGCGCACTCTTATCCGCGAGAAACTCTGGATCAGGGACCGCCTGCTGTGGATGTTGAAACCGCCGACTTGGCGAACCTTCCGGGAATCGCTGGTGAGCCGCTCACCGATGACAACGTGGCCACGCTCAATGCTGCTCTTGCGAGCAAAGGTTATTCTCTTAGGGCGCTGCGCGGTGATATCTGGCTGTTCCGCCAACGAAAACGGATCAAAAGGGTAGGCGATCGTCCCCACCTCGCAAACATGGATGTTCCTCACGTCCTGCTATTAATGGGATTCAGCATGATCGGTTCCGTAGTGCAGCTGCCTGCGGTTGGTGGTGGAAGTCAGTTGGCGGTCATTAGCGCGCTTCAGGTCATCTACGGCATCCCGCCGGAACTCGCGCTCAGCTGCGGAATTCTGCTGTGGCTGGTAACTTTCATGTCTTGCATTCCATTGGGATTGGTGTTTGCCCATCGGGAACACTTGTCATTACGCAAGCTATCGAAGGCAAGTCATGAGCAGCAGAAATTAGCGGAAGAATAGCTGCGCAACACCGGTTCTTGTCTAGAACTTACCTGAAAAAAATGTCATTCCGGAGACCTTGAGGTCCGAGGAATCTGCTTGTAGAGCAAAAAAACAGTTCGCTCACCCTGAAGCGGTTCGGAATGACGGTTTCCTGGACTGGGCTGACCCCGCTCTGCCCCGCTGTTACAATGTCATTTCACCCTTAGCATATGAAGTGCCCTTTTTGCGGCTTTGCCAATGACAAGGTCGTGGATTCGCGCGAGAGCAAGGAAGCCGATTCCATCCGCCGCCGCCGCGAGTGTCTAAAATGCCAGAAGCGCTTCACCACTTACGAGCGCATCGACGAAATTCCTTACATGGTGGTGAAAAAGGACGGACGGCGCGAGAAATTCGATCGTCAAAAAGTTCTGAATGGATTGCTGCGAGCCTGCGAAAAGCGTCCGGTTCCAATTAGCAAATTGGAGCAGATCGTGAACGATGCTGAGGCATTCGTGATCGAATCCGCTGAACGGGAACGCAAAACCAGCGAAGTGGGCGAGTTGATCATGAGCCGCCTACGGCGTTACGACAAAGTGGCGTACGTGCGTTTTGCGTCGGTTTACCTGGACTTCAAAGATGTTCAGGAGTTTATGGCCGAGTTGAAAGATCTTCTGAAGACGAAAGAATCGATGGAACCGCAGGTTAAGAATACCGCGAAGCCCATGTAGTTGCAGGTCTTCACTCGTCCTGACTCGTTCACCCAATGTCCCATAAAATCACCCTCATCCCCGGCGACGGAATCGGTACAGAAGTTACGCAAGCCGTTGTTCGCATACTGGAAGCCACAGGTCTCACCTTCGAGTGGGAGACCGTTCAAGCTGGCGCAGAAGCTTACGAAAAATACAAAGAATACATTCCCAAGGCGCTGACCGAGTCGATCGAACGCACGCATGTCGCACTCAAGGGTCCGATCACAACCCCTGTCGGCGGGGGCTTTGCCAGCATCAACGTACAACTTCGAAAGCAGTTCGATCTTTATGCCAACTTCCGGCCGGTGCGCAATCTGCCGCATATTCCTACGCGCTATCCGGACATCGATCTGGTCATCGTTCGGGAGAACACCGAAAGCCTTTATTCGGGTCTGGAGCACGAAGTGGTGCCCGGGGTGGTTGAAAGCTTAAAGATCATTACCGAAAAGGCCTCGACCCGAATCGCTCGATTCGCCTTTGAATACGCTCGCAAGAACAAACGCAAAAAAGTCCACTCCATCCACAAAGCCAACATCATGAAGCTTTCTGATGGTCTTTTCCTGCGCTGCTCGCGGAATATCGCCAAGGAATATCCTGAGATCACCTACGGCGAACACATCGTCGACAACACCTGTATGCAATTGGTGATGAATCCTTACCAGTATGACGTGATGGTGATGGAGAATCTTTACGGCGACATCATCTCCGATCTGTGCGCAGGATTGGTCGGCGGATTGGGCCTTGTCCCCAGCGCCAATCTCGGCGAGAAGTACGCTATCTTCGAAGCAGTCCATGGCTCGGCGCCGGATATTGCCGGCAAAAATCTTGCCAATCCAACTGCGCTGTTGCGCTCATCTCTGCTCATGCTGCGTCACATTGGAGAACCAGACGCCGCTCTGAAGATCCGCAACGCCCTGGACACCGTCTATCGTGATCGCGACAAGTTGACCAAAGACGTCGGGGGCAAGGCAGGCACGTCGGAGTTCGCTGACTCGATAATCGCAGCAATTAAATAAGCGCAAAGAAGAGCCCCACTCGCATATCTGCAAAGTAGGGCTTCTTGAATTTGCCTTTCTCTAAAACTTGTACCCAAATCCAATTGAGATGATCGGATACACCTTGAACGGAGCCATGCTCTTGTTTATTTTGCCCTGCTCGGCGACTACGTTGCTCTGCACGTTGGAATTCGAAGTACTCATGCAGCTGCGAAGAAGCGCACCACTCGGCGCATTGCAAACGTTCCCGGTCAGGTTGAGCGTTGATTTCGGAGATCCCTGAAACGCGACCCCTAGCTCGACCGGAATGCTGAACCGCTTGCTGTGATGCACCAGATTTCCCCAGCCCACAGTTGCCGTCGGCGAAACCTGATTGAAGTTCACTCTTCCGTTTGCCGCAACTGGCGCTGACGGATCGCTGTAGTAAGTCTGCCCGCCCAGACTAAAGCTCTGGTCTCCCGGTACCACAGCATTTGCCGTAACCGGATTACCCATATAAGCGAGCACGCCCGGGCTGACGTGGAAATTCCCTGCCCAGGGGAAAATGTCGTAATGCGCCTCGAAAGTGCGGAAGCTCAAGTGGCCGCCATAGTTGATGCCATCCTTGCTGAAGCTGCGGCTGTACCCAAGAATGTTGAACCCTGCGCGAGCATTAGTCCGATGCGTAACCCGGGTTGCGACTTCCGCGCCCACGCCAAGAAAAGAGGCCTTCACTCCAACCCCGACGCGATCCGATGCCCAGCCCGACTCATTTCCTGAGCCAGATCCAAATGCCGATTGACCTTTCGATGCGGCGGAATCCCCGTAGGCGATCCCAACTGCCAGACCCATGCAACTCGCAAAAATCAAACAGTGACGCACTATTCCCTTCATTTTCTCTCCTGTTTGTCCCGGCTCCCAAAGCTCGGGGGAACTCCGTTGAACAAAGCATGGATTACTCCGTTAACGCCGGTCAATGAAGAAGTGAAGAAATATCCGGTTGCGAGATTACTTTGGGAATTTGCCCAAAACAGCACAGGTCGTGCATGCAACGGCCATTCGTTCACGTGATTTCTGCGCAGGCTGTGAAATCACCCCGAGGTGTAACTCTGGTAAAATGGCGCGTTCGGAGGAGTTACTTGAAGTCTGATCCAACCCCCTTCAATCCTGCATTTCACCGCTTTGCGGTGTTCACCGCCGGCGCCACTTTCATTCTGATTATCGCGGGCGCACTGGTTACTAGTAACGACGCGGGGTTGTCCGTTCCCGACTGGCCGACCTCTTACGGCCACATAATTCGCCTGCCGCCATGGATCGGCGGCGTTCGCTATGAGCACAGTCATCGAGTAATCGCGGGATTTACGATTCTTCTTACTACGGCAATCGCTCTGTGGACGTGGTTCGCAGACCGGCGGCGCTGGATGAAGTTGTTGGCGTCTGCGGCGCTGGGCACGATTGTTATACAGGCAATTTTGGGCGGATTGACCGTGCTGCGTTTCCTGCCTCCAGCAATCTCAACCGCGCACGCCGCCGTGGCACAAACTTTTTTTTGTATCGCGGTTTTGATCGCAATCTTCACTGGACGGAAGTGGGTTGAAGAAATTGTTCCTGCCGTCACTGACCAAAATCGTCCTTCTCTGCTGGCCCTGAGCCTGCTTTCGATTTTGATTCTTTACGTACAACTTGTTTTCGGGGCCATGTTTCGCCATCAGGGCATGCCATGGTGGCCGCATGTATTGAACGCAGTCATCGTTTCGCTGCTCCTTACCTGGACGGGAGTTCGTGCGATTACACAATTCCCCAAAGTTGACGCGATCCGTCGGCCGGCGGTCGCGCTCCTGTTTATTCTCGTGCTGCAGCTTTGCCTGGGCTTTGCGGCCTTTCTTACACGCGTGGTTTGGAGCGTGGGAGCACCTCAGCCCGAGTTGTCGATGGTAATTGCGACCGTCGCTCATGTTTCAGTTGGCGCTCTGCTGCTGGCAACGACGGCTGTTCTAACGCTGCAAGTCTGGAGGCATGTGCCTGCGGCACAGAACAATCCAGTAGAAGCGAGATCAGTTATCGCGCCTCGCCAAGCGCCCGATTTCTCGCCCCAGACCCGCTCGTCGTAAAATAGTCTTTGACCTCTCACATGTCTGCCTCCACTTTAGTGGGATCGATTCCTCAGGAGGACCTCGTCGATTCTCCGGTCATCTCCGTACGCGACCTCGTACATCGCTACGATGATCGCGCCGCCCTGAATGGAGTTTCTTTCGATGTCCGTCCGGCGGAGTTGTTCGGCTTATTGGGCCCGAATGGCAGCGGCAAGACCACGCTGTTCCGCATTCTTTCTACGCTGATGGTTCCAGTGGCGGGTCAAGCAATTATTCTGGGTCACGATGCTGCCAAAGAGCCCAGCCAGTTGCGGCGTGAAATCGGGGTCGTCTTTCAGGCGCAAAGCGTCGACCTGAAACTGACCGCGTCTGAGAACCTACAGCACCAGGGCCATCTCTACGGGCTGCACGGATCGGCGCTTCGGGCGAGGATCAAAGAAATTCTCGAACGAGTGCGTCTCGCGGATCGTGCCCGGGACCGCGCTGAGACATTCTCCGGAGGAATGCAGCGCCGATTGGAGCTGGCAAAAGGCCTTCTGCACGGTCCGCGCGTCCTTCTGCTGGATGAGCCTACCACTGGGCTTGATCCCGGCGCACGACGCGACCTGTGGCAATACCTGAGCATCCTTCGCGATGAAGAACATGTAACCGTACTTGTGACCACGCACTTGATGGAGGAGGCTGAACGCTGCGATCGGCTGGCAATTCTCAACCAAGGCAAGCTGGTCGCGCTAGGCACACCAACTGAACTCAAGCGGGAAATTGGCGGAGACGTGATTGTGCTCGAGGCGAAAGATCCCGAGGCACTGGCTATGCGAATTCGTGCCAGGTTCGGTGCTGACGTCCGCGTTGTTGGAAATCAAGTACGCATTGAAAAAGATCAGGCGCACCGCTTCGTGACCAATGTAGTTGAAGCGTTTCCCGGCGAGATCGACGCCGTCTCGATTGCCAAGCCTAGCCTGGAAGATGTGTTTATTAAGCGCACCGGGCACCGCTTCTGGACCGAAGGCGCACGAACTTCAGAAAGGACAGATAATCCCAGAGCGCGCAAGCATTAAGGGACCCGAGCGAAGATCCAAATGGCCACACACACCACAGCTTTACCAATGCCAGGCACGCGGACCCGGAATGAAGTACTTCTCCCCGCTTTCACGCTCTGGTTACGAGAAGTGGTCAGGTTCTATCGCCAGCGCTCCCGCGTCGTCGGCGTAATTGCCTCGCCGATTCTATTCTGGGTAGCTATTGGTTCTGGCTTCGGCACCTCGTTTCGCTCCGGCGCGAATGGAAGCCAGAACTACCTTGAGTACTTCTATCCTGGCGCGCTGATCATGATCGTGCTATTCACTTCAATCTTCACCATGATGTCGGTGATCGAAGACCGCAAGGAAGGATTTTTACTATCGGTATTGGTGGCGCCGGTTTCGCGTTCCGCGATCGTGCTTGGCAAAGTTTTGGGCGGAACTACGCTATCCACAATTCAAGGATTGATCTTTCTGGTGTTCGCCCCGCTCGTGAGGGTGCACATCGGCCTGATCGATTTCGTCCTGATTGTCATCACCATTTTCCTGATTTCATTTGCTCTCACCGCGCTCGGCTTCGCTATTGCCTGGCCTATGGATTCAACGCAGGCCTTTCATGCGATCATCAATTTGTTTCTGATTCCGCTGTGGCTGCTTTCGGGCGCGCTGTTTCCGATTTCCGGCGCTTCCGTGTGGCTGCGCGCCCTGATGCGCATTAACCCGCTTACTTACGGCGTCGAAGCATTGCGACAGCTTCTGTACCCATCAAGCGACGGCTCCCTGGGCGCGTCGCTCGCGACTTTGATTCTTTTCTCATTACTCATGTTTGGGCTGGGATTTGTGATGGTGAACAGGCGAAGCACCAAGCCCGCGGCATGATGCAAGTTCCGGCTCAATACGCAATTTATCCCGTTCTCGATGCATCTTTGAACGCCACCAGCGCCGTGCTGCTGGTAATCGCGCACCGCAAAATCAAGCAGGGCCGGCTGGCAGCCCATCGTGCTCTGATGCTAACCGCGCTAGGAACATCGTCTGCGTTTCTGGCTTTCTACCTCTACTATCACTACCACGTCGGCTCAGTACCGTTTCAGGGCAAAGGATGGTCGCGGCCCGTCTATTTCGCCATTCTGATTTCGCATACCATTCTGGCCGCCGCGATAGTGCCCCTGATCATCGTCACTTTGAGCCGCGCCTTCCGTGAGCGCTTTGACCTGCACCGGCGTATTGCGCGCTGGACATACCCACTGTGGCTCTACGTTTCCATTACCGGCGTGGTGGTTTATTTCATGCTCTATCACTTGTTCGCGCCGTGAACAAGATCCCCCTGATTTCCCAAAACGTGATTGATTAGCGCCGCCAGCCTGAGTCCTGCCAATGCGAGACGCTGGTCCACAATTGCAATGTCATTCTTGAAGTAGGACTCATCGACAGCGCCGCCGTCATTCACCCAAACTTTCTTCGCCAGCTGAAACGACTGATTGGCCCAATCCGCGGGTGCTGCATTAGCTGCGGTAGCTAATCTGCGGCTCGCGATCAAGTGATCGAGCCTCGAGACATATTGCCTTTCGGAGAGTCCGGTGTGCCCGATGAGGCCAACGTCCCATGCCAAATGAAGATTGCACGGGTACTTTCCACACTCAGGCGAACCGAACTCGATCACGTGAATTGCATTTCCCCCGCGCGCCTCGCCGATCGCGTGCATGGGTTGGTGTACGTCACCGACAAAATGCACCAGGAATTTCAGGGCTTCGATCCGGTTCTGCCTGGATGTCCCAGTATCCGCCAGTACTTGCTTGAATATCGTGATCCTGTCGACCACGCAATTGTGATGGTCTTCGAGGGAATAAGCATGTTTCTCGTCTGGACGATAACAATCCCTCGCTTCGGAAAATCCGCTTGCGTCCTTTGGAATGTCGACAAAGTGCCAGCCGTAGGTCTCAGGGCGATCGCCCTTGATGTCATCCGCCCAAACTGCAACTACGGCCAGATCATCATCGCCCAATAATTCCTTTACATGGAGGCGCGCAGTCGCGGTTAATCGCCCCCGCGCAATATCGCCGATGATGCGATGTCCCTCCGGTCCCCACGCAACCGAAACAGCCGGTAACAAAATTAGAGACAGAAAAATTGCAGCGCACTTCTTCATCCGATTCATGTTAGCAAGCCGGTTTTGCTGCACCAAACTAACCAACAACTCCCATTACTGCAATAACTTCGCTGCATGTTACTCTCAAGTTGCTCTGGGGCCGATTGCTCTCTCAAAGAGTGGCAGCGCCCAACGAAAATTTCCGGCGGCTGTTGCGCACGGTTGCAATGCTCTCCGATCTCGGCCCCGAGATGACGGCGGAGCGGGACTTTGCTCAAACCGCGAACGTCATGCTCTCCGCCCTCATGCACTCGACGGGAGCGCGTGAAGGCGTGCTTTTTGTCTTCATCGAGAAGCCGGCGATGCTCAATTCCATCACCACACAAGGCTTCGCTCTGATCCCGGATCCCTCGGTCATCCCTCTTCTTCCCCGGCACGTTCACGCATTAACGTCGATGCAGGGCGCCGTGCTGCTTGCGCAATCTTCTTACGATACTTTTCTTAGCGCCAACGGCAATGTTGCGCCGGAGCTCTTCCGTTGCGTCACTCCGTTGAAAGTTGCGGGGAAACTGGTCGGTGCGGTTGCGCTGGGTCGGCGCGAAGCAGATGCACTCTACGACGAAGAAGGCCTGCAGTATCTTGACCTGCTGTGCCATTACGTTGCGTTGGCCGTGCAAAACCATGCGCTCACGCAGACGCTGGCGCAGCGGGTTTCCGACAATCTTCGGCTCATGGCTTCGCTTCACGGTTTCTATGACAACACGCTCGAAGCTTTCGCCAACGCCATCGACGTAAAGCATGTAAATATTCACGGGCATTCTCTTCGCGTGGGAAGATTCGCAGCCGCTATCGGCGATGCGCTCGGGCTCGATTCGAACGATGTCGCTGCTGTGCGCTCCGCCGGATATCTTCACGACATTGGGAAAGTGGCTGTCGACAAGCGACTGTTCGGCAAACCGACGGTGCTCGACGCCGAAGAATTCCGCGAAATGGCAGACCACACCACCGTCGGACATCAAATTGTGACCGGAGTTCAATTTCCCTGGCCGTTTGTTCCAGAAGTTGTCCGATGGCACCACGAACGCGCTGATGGCTCCGGCTATCCCGACGGCCTGCTGAACGAAGAAATTCCCATGCCAGCGAGAATCGTTGGCTTGGCGGACACATTTGACGCCATGACGAGCCCTCGTCCTTATCGTGAGCGCATTTCCTTAGCCGCGACCCTCAGCGAGATCGTCAGAAACACGCCACAAAGATTTGACCCGTCTACGGTACAGGCGCTGCTCCTGCAACTGCGCCGCGACGCAGTGGGTAGCAACCGCTCGCCATTTTTGGAGGGTGCCGCCGGTCAGCTCGCGCCTACCGACATCGATCACTTGGCAGCTAATCTGCAACACAAAACTTCCAACGGACGACTCTACTTAACCTAGCGCGAAGTCCGGACAATCCACGCAGATGTATGCCGCTCTGTCTAAGTCGTATTCCCCGCTCTCGAAACTGGTTGCCAAGCTGCACCCCTGCCAGCGACAATTTCTTTTGTGTCCTCCACTCTAGATCCAGCGAAAGTAGCGGCCGGGCAACGACGGGTAAAGCTTTCGCAGATCCTTACCGCTCCGAACCAACTCACGCTGGTACGCATGGCGTTTCTCCCGTTCGTAGTGATCAAGCTGGTTGAAGGACATTACCGGGGAGCACTCATCCTATTTCTGTTCGCAGGTCTAAGCGATGGCCTCGACGGCTTGCTGGCGCGCACTCTTCATCAACAGACTCGGCTAGGGCAATACCTGGATCCGATCGCCGACAAAATGCTCCTCAGCACGGTTTTTCTAGTGCTCTCGATTGTTCACCAGATTCCGTGGAAATTCACAGTGGTGGTATTTAGCCGTGATATTTGCATTCTCGCGGTCAGCGCGGTGCTTTACACCATTGCTGGATTGCGCGACTTTCGTCCCAGCATCTTTGGCAAGGCCAACACTTTCGCACAGGTCGCCGCGGTCATTTTTGTGATGCTGCACCAGGTGGACTCCGCCAAGTGGATTGCCGCAGCTCGCATTGGTTTTCTGCGAGCCACTTTTTTTCTGACGATCATTTCCGCGGTGCACTACGTGTATTTGGTGGGGAAACGCATGCACTCGCTGGATCAGCAGGTGGCGAGAGTTCAGTGACAAAAACAGTTAAGTGTCACGAGGGTGCTGTTTTCGCGCTTGGTCTTCGTCAAGAAGGCTGGTCAATGCTCTAATGATCTCCATCAGCCTCGCAGGATCCTTCTCTTCAGCGGCTTGTTCAGCCAGAAGACGCCAGTCCTGCTGTTGCGGCGTATCGTTCATTTCTGAATACTCCTGAGGTCCTTCACGCATACGTTCTCCGGATTCAGGCTCTATTCCTGCAATAAATGAAAGTGCTCACGCTGTAGGGCTCTGTCTTGGTGTTCGGTCTCTCAACAACCACGTTCGGAATCGTGATTTCCTTCTGGCGCGATTCTTCTTCGTGTTTGTCTGCGGTCTTCCACACTGTTTCCAGCGGGACTTGTTCGAAGTGTGTTTTTACTTTGCGCATAATGTCTACTCTCTTCTCGTCCTTCTAGAGACACTAGCAGGGTGGAACTCGTACGGGTGAAATCTTTTGGTAATCTGCAAAGTCTTTACTCTGTGTAATTAGCTGAAACTACGTTGTTTGTCGCCACGTTCCAGAGAGAACTTCCGTTTACCCGGTCGCTGGATACGTTAGCGTATTTTTTACTTGAGAATTGAC
>Ga0209474_10001923_pt1 | contig 19598 bp, 16 predicted proteins | sample GraSoiAngelo_145_FD_185902 | JGI IMG/M metagenome (GOLD analysis project Ga0209474, IMG submission 185902) | Grasslands soil microbial communities from the Angelo Coastal Reserve, California, USA - 14_1009_05_20cm (SPAdes) (version 2) | ecosystem: Environmental > Terrestrial > Soil > Grasslands... | reverse complement strand
CCCATCTGCTGCGCGCTTTGAATCCGAATCGCATCAAGACCGAGTGTCTTTCCGTTCGTCTCAAGAAGGGTGCCGGGCGAACGCGATCCTAAATCGGGCTACTGGTTACGTTTGAACGACCGCAGATTGGTACCGGGCAGGTCTGCTAAGGGGCGGGTGGCGCACTCGGACCCAGAAGCCGAAACGGGAAGAAAGACTGGGCCGAGCGGTGCAGCACGAACGCAATCAAGTCGCGCACACTTACGTGAGGGCCACTGATCGTTCGACATTGGGTGGCTCCCAAGTTACGGAAGCGTGAGCCAGTTGAAGCGGATCCAATCTACGCCGAAGCGCGAATCAGTGCTTGCGCCGTTCAGCTTGATCGAGACGTCAACAGCACGAACCGTGAAGGCTTTCACGAAGTTGCCTGACGTTACTTCAAGCCATGAAACCGCATTCGGCGATATCCACATGCGCCAGCTTGTTCCATCGTACTTCACGTGCATGTAGAAGGTTCCCCAAAGTGGGATCACATGCCCGCTGCGAGTGAAATTCCAGTTGCCCGAATCTTTTGTGCTAAATGTCGCCTGAACACTCTGGTAAGCCAAAGCAGAGGGATTGAATTCAACTCCTGGCCGGACTCCATCCGTGGCTGCGCCAGAAGTTCCGTTCATGAAGTAGAGATACACTCCAGTAAAATTCGCGAAGCCTGCCATGCTGAACTTCACCGTGCAGGAGAACGGAGCGCTCGGGGCAGTGGCTTGCTGAATGACGAAGCTTGCTCCGCCCACGTTGCTGAGATGGACATTCAACCAATCTGGGATGGTGTTGTTCACGTCCCAGCCGGCAACAGAGGACGCTGCATTCTCGCCATCAACCACTCCTGCGCTGGGTCCAGCCCAGATGGATTTGAGTGAAGTCCCAGAATTGAACTCGTCATCGTAAGCTGACGGATTGGCTGGAGGATTGTCTGGATACGCCAACGTAACCGGGCCTTGCGGACCGGCGGGTCCCTGGACTCCCATCGCACCTGTGTCACCCTTCGGACCCTGCGCGCCAGTTGCTCCGGCCGGACCTTGTGGACCAGCAGCGCCGGCGGGCCCCTGGCCTCCGGTTGCTCCGGTGTCACCCTTCAGACCTTGCGCGCCGGTTGCTCCAGCAGGGCCTTGTGGACCAGCAGCGCCGGCGGTCCCCTGGCCTCCGGTTGCTCCGGTGTCACCCTTCGGACCTTGTGCGCCAGTTGCTCCGGTATCACCTTTGGGTCCTTGCGCTCCGGTAGGTCCCTGGGCTCCGGTTGCACCGGTATCCCCCTTTGGACCTTGTGCGCCGGTTGCTCCGGTATCACCTTTGGGTCCTTGCGGTCCGGCGAGACCCTGGGCTCCGGTTGCACCGGTATCCCCTTTCGGTCCAGGAGCTCCGGCGGGGCCAACTGCTCCGGCAGGTCCAGCAGACCCGGTTGCGCCCGCAGGTCCGGCAGGTCCCGGTACACCTTGCGGCCCTGCAGGTCCAGCGGCTCCGGCAGCTCCAACCAAGCCGCGCACACCCTGAGGCCCTTGTGGACCCATCGGTCCGATTTTTTGGAGCTCCACGTTCAATTCTGCGTCGTGACTGTTGGTTCCGTTCTCCTTGCTATCGAACGCCGCAGAGATATTTCCTGCGGGAACGAGGGCGATGCCGTAATTCATTTGCGCATTGTTCACCCAGTCCCGCACTAAGTCAGTGAGATCGATGACCAGATAATGGTTCTTTGATTCCTTGGACACTTGCACGTTGTGTACATCAGTAATTCCAAGTAACGGCAAGTTGTTGCCTTGGAGTGTGTCCTCATTCCACGAGCTCGCCACGCGGACCACATCAAGTGAACCAGGCTGAGTGACAGCGGAAACCCAGAGTCGAACCGTGGCCTTATTGATTTGTTCTCCGGTTATTCCTTGCGGCAAGCGGGAAAGATCGAACCTGATGTATGCAGTCGAGGCAGGACTCTGCACCGCGAGGTAATCTTTATCGCCATAGTTTGCTTTGCGATCGGCAGACGAAAAGGTGTCGTCGCTAACGGGTGCCTGGGAGAACAAAAACGAAGGATACAGAACAAGAAGAAAGGCGAGTCCGCGCAGGAAAGAGCTTGAATTTCTCACTTTCTTACCCTCTCATTCCTTGGCCACGAAACCGCCTTTCAGTAAGCGTCGGCCAGAGCGCTCACTCGCGGTACCTTCCAAGTCCGGGTACAGAAATCCTTAACGGAGAGTAGGGGAGAAGTTCGGCTCTATTGATCCCTTCCTTCGGTGGTGGGGAAATGCCACTTCGGTTATGTGCATAAAGTTGCCATCCCAGGAGGGGAAAGTCAAAGCACTAACGTAATGCGCGTACCCCATTGTTTATATTAGGTTTATTCGGTCGTTGGGACTTCTTTGCAACGCTGAAGCATTGCCTCCGGATAAATCCGGGGGCTCCCACGCTCTTGCCTTTTGGGTGGGAGCCCACGCATTCATGGGTGGGAGAGGCTTTCAAGCCTCGCAAACGCGCGCATTCTCATTTCCCTCCGGCTTTAGCCGTGGGGTTTCAGATCGGGAAGCGCCGGGGCTAAAGCCCACAAAATGTTATGCGATCGCTTCCTTGCAATGCTGAAGCATTGTTCCCGCCGCATGAATCCACCCCAGCAAACGAACCCCGCGTTTGCTGGGGACCCCGGTATGCGGGGGCTCCCACCTGAAAACCTAAATCCGGGCGCTCCTACGCTCTTGCCTTTTGGGTGGGAGCCCACGCATTCATGCGTGGGAGAGGCTTTCAAGCCTCGCAAACGCGCGCATTCTCATTTCCCTCCGGCTTTAGCCGTGAGCTTTCAGATTGGGAAGCGCCGGGGCTAAAGCCCACAAAATGTTATGCGATCGCTTCTTTCGCAAGGCTTGAAAAGCCTTGCTCCCCCGACTGAAGTCGGGGGCTTCCACCCACCTGAAGGCCCAAATCTGGGGCTCCCACCTGAACATCCAAATGATGACTGGAAATCGTGTCCGTCCCCAAACTATCCCTCAGCACCGAACCTGGTTCGGTGCTACCACGAGTCAAGATTGCGAGTCAACGAAAATTTCATTTTGGAACTCAGGCGGCTTTGGGAAAGTGCTCGTGGCAATCATCTGATGTTGGCGCGAGCAACGGATGCGAATTTCACAATTCACTGCTTATTCACTGTTATTCACTGTTCTTTTTGGCGGCTAAAAATCGCGAATGTCCGTAATTCCTGACGGGGCAGGAGGTTGCGGGGAATCGTCCGTTGCTCGCCCTCATCTTGAGAAAATATTCGCTGTTAAATTCGCTGATAAATTCACTGTTCCGCGAACACCAGTGAATTAAGCCACGTTCACGCTGAATCCGTTGCTCGCAGCCGGAATTCGTTTCACCATTCGGCGTGGAGTGGCGAGCGACTAGAATGGGAATCCCTATGGTGAAACGCGCAGCGCCGAAGAAGCGTCCCCGCAAAGCGAAGCCCGGAACGAAGGGGCTCGGCCCGGCAGAGTGCCAGTTACCTGAACCTTCAGGAAATGCAGCCGAGATCGCCGGAGCCGTTCAGAAAGCCGGCGGATGCGTCGTAGGTTCCTATAAAGATCCGCTTGGCGGTCATGCTGTCCTGGTCTCCATTCTGCCGATCGACGCTATCGAGCCCACACCCTTTCAGCGCGACCTCTCCGACGCGCATCACAAGCGCCTGGCCGACGTAATCAATAAGACCGGACGCTTTCTCGATCCCATCATCGCTGTCACCGCTCCTAATGGCGGGGGCTTCTGGACCCCCAACGGACGCCATCGCCTTGCAGCCATGCGTCGCCTGGGAGCCAAATCTATTTCGGCGCTCGTGGTTCCAGATCGGGAAGTCGCATGGCAGATCCTGGCTCTCAACACGGAGAAAGCCCATAACCTGAAAGAGCGCTCTCTCGAGGTGATCCGCATCTACCGCGGACTGGTTGACGAAGACGCCTCCCGTCCCGAATCCAAATTTACGTTTTACCTTGACGAAGCCGCGCTGGTCACACTTGGCATCTGCTACGAACGTGTACCCCGCTTTGGTGGCGGAGTCTATCACCCGATCCTGCGCCGCCTTGAAGCCTTCACTGACGAGCCGCTGCGAATCTCCCTCAAGCAGCACGAGAAGAATGCCAAATCGGTACTCGACCTCGAGGAGAAGGTCGCAGCCGTAGTGAAAAAACTCAAGGAGCGCGGGCTAGTCAGTCCCTATCTAAGATCGTTTGTGGTAGCTCGCATCAATCCTCTACGCTGGATCAAAGGCGACCCGCCCGAGCTGGAAGACCTGCTTCAAACCATGCGCGAACGCGCCGCAAGATTTAACGTGGAGAAAATTAAGTCGCAAGACCTGGCAGGAGCAGCCGGGCCACCGGACAACGAAGGATAGTGCCACCTTTACAGTCGATCTGCTATTCGCTAATTGCCTATTGTGAAAGTCGCGACCTTCAACATTAATAACATCCACAAGCGGCTGGATAATCTCTTGGCCTGGCTGGCCAAAGCGAAGCCGGACGTTGTGAGTCTCCAGGAACTCAAGGCAGATCACGACGGTTTTCCCGTGAATGCCTTTCGCCAGCTCGGATACGAAGCAGTTTGGCAAGGCGAGCGTTCCTGGAATGGAGTGGCCATTCTCGCGCGGAACCACCCTCCTGTGCTGACCCGCTCAAGCCTGCCCGGCGATCCTGAAGATCGTCAGGCGCGCTACATCGAAGCGGCTGTGAATGGAGTCCTGGTCACCTCCATCTATCTGCCCAACGGGAATCCGCAGCCTGGTCCGAAATTCAACTACAAGCTGACGTGGTTTGAGCGTCTGATTACTCATGCGGCTGAACTCATGGCGAGCGGTGTACCCGTGATATTGGCTGGTGACTACAACGTCGTGCCCACCCCGCAGGACATCTATCCGACTCGCTCCCTGGACAACAACGCGTTAATCCAGCCGGAAAGCCGGCAAGCCTTCGCGCGTTTGCTCGCTCAAGGCTGGACCGACGCAATGCGCAAGCTGCGCCCAGCCGGTCCACTCTGGACATTCTGGGATTACAAATTTCAACGATGGGAGAAGGACAAAGGCATGCGACTCGATCACTTCCTGCTCTCACCGAACATCTCGAAGCGACTTTCGGACGGCAGTGTAGACCGATGGGTGCGGGGCGAACTAAACGCCAGCGACCATGCTCCGGTGTGGATCAAGGTCGATCTTTAGAGCACGTACTTTCATGAATGGAGAGATCAGCCCGTCGCATTTTTTGGCACCCTTATTGTTGTGCACTGGCTGTTCACTTCAACTGATCACGCGATCACGCCATCCCGCTGTTCCCTGTCCCATGTAACCTGTTCCCTGCTTTCTTGCTCACCTTCGACCTGCCGGACGCGTCCATCTCCCGTCGCATGAAAAAGATTCTTGCTTTGCTGATCGTTATCGGCTTTGCGCCAGTGCTTGCCGCAGAGCTCCCGTTCATCCAGGACAATTATCAACAAGCGCTCGCGCAAGCAAAGCAACGCAAGCAGCCGATCTTCGTCGAGTGCTGGGCTCCGTGGTGATCGAGCTGCCGCCTGATGAGGACCATGCTCGCGCATGCCGATCTCAGCAGGTACGCCGGACAGTTTGTCTGGCTGGAATTGAACTTCGACAAGCCGGAGAACCAGGATTTCTTTTCCCATTTTGAGGCCAGTGCGACTCCAACCTTTTATGTGATCAATGCCGACGGCAAGGTCCTGTCCGATCAACCGGGAGCTATGTCCGAGACGGAGCTCAGAGCGTTCCTGGACCGGGGAGTGAGCCTCGCACGAAATCCGCAGTCGTCGGCCGACGCCGCCCTGCAACGGGCCGACGAGCTTCTCAGCACCAAGTCGCCGGAAGCTGTCGCCGCTTATCAGGAAGCGCTGCGCCTCGCGCCGCCGGACTGGCCGCCTCGCCCAGTGGCCCAGTATTCGCTCGTCACCGCGCTGCAATTGCATGAGCAGCATCAGCAGTGCGCAGAAACTGCCGCCCGGGAAGCCTCGCTCATGACGCATGACAATACCTTTGCCAGCATTGTTGCTGCGGGCATGTGGTGCTTGGTCCAGGGTGACACAGCCGCAGCCTGGCGTAGTGCGGCTTCGGATAGACTGGTGCCTCTGGCAAAACAAGCTCTCTCCTCTCCCGAAACGGTACGCGATGAGCGCAACGAGCTTTACCGCACGCTCATGTACTTCGCTATTTCACGGAATGAGGAACCGCTGGCGGCAAGCTTGGAGGACAAATGGCTGGCCGAACTCGATGCTATTAAGCCGGTGGATGACGAGGAGCGCTCGGCCGTGGACATCGCCCGCGTCGAAGCCATCCAGATAAACGGCGATCCCGAACGCGTGCTCCCCTCGCTGCGAACATCCGAGCTCGCCATGCCGCACAATTACAACGCGTCACTGCGCGTAGCGCAGATGGAAAAAGCAGCCAAACACTACGACGCAGCCATTGTCGCCTGCGATCGTGGCTTGTCTCGCAACCCGGGAGCCCTCGGTCGCTCCTGGCTGCTGCAAACCAAAGCCGACGCGCTGAAGCGAAAAGGCCAATCGGCAGAAGCTCATCGCGCGTTGGAGCAGGCCCTGGACGTAGCCCAGCAGATCCCCAGTCAGAGCCAGCGGGAGAACAATGTGAAGAGGATCAAACTAGCGCTGGCTGCTCCGTAGCGTGGAAATTTGCGAAGCTAATCGTCCTATTTCCTTTCTGGCGCTCAGTTCACAAAGGGGCAGATCGGGCTTTCCGGATTTTGCGATCCCCAGCGGCGGGTCGCGTCGAGCACCAGTGATATTGGTGAGCGTTGAATTACGCGCCTGGAGTACTGCTCGGCCTTCATGGTCGACGTCAGGCTAAACGCAATTGCGATAGAGAAGCATGAGCTTTTCCGCCGCTGATGTCGGGAGTGATGACGAGTTCCAGCGTGCTCACTCCGGAAAGCTGTACGGAGAAGTTCTCAGCCTCATGGACGGTGGCTGGAGGACTGAAATTCCACTGCTGGCGCACGATTTCATGGGACTGTCCCGTTTTGGGCATCCATCGCAGGACAAACTCCTGTGTGCGGGCCGCCTCGTTCTCCTCGAATGCCAGCTGAATGCGCTGGATATTCTGGGGCTGATCGAAGATGAGCCGTACAGTTTGCGGGCCGGCTTCCGACGCGCGCCATCCACGTTTGTCTTCCCTCAGCAGGGCGCCTTCGATCGGATGCTGCGGATCCTCGGAAGTCACTTCCACCGAGGCCGCTCTGTCCAACTCCAGCCACTCGGCTTCGGGGACCGGCGCGACCTGCCGGATCGGGCTGATCAGGCGCTTGCGTAACGATTTTTCTTTCTGCTGCTGCCCTTGCCGGTGCGGATATGGAACATGGGCTTGCACGTCGCGCTCATCCGGGCCGGGCCTGAGTTCTCCTGTACCGCCGCACTGCCGGCAGGTTCTGCCGTTTCCGTCTGTCCGCCGACCCTTGCAGACTGGGCATTGCTGATTCATAGGCATACTCGCATCATACCGCTGACCGGAGCAGCGCGTGCGCAACCGGTGCAATTCCTGACTTCCGGATTGTCGGCAATTCAGACGCGATCGCCTAACTCCTTGGTAAACGGCAACCCGGAGATGCTTGTATAGCCTCAACATGTACGATGATGCGACTCGTACGTAGACTCCGCGTTGAAATGGCGCGTTTAAGCCTTGGCTCGAGGTGAACTAGGCAGCCTGGACTTTGGTACCGTAAGCAAGGCTGGCGTACCAAGTGCCCCGGCCTTGTGGGGTGAGGTCCATGAAGTGCCAAATAGGAGTGAGCAGATCGATGCCACGCTCCCGAATGTCCGGCGCCATCCAAGGATGCGCTGTGTAAAAGTGACGCAGGGTGCCGTCGGCGTCGCGCGTGAAAACGGAAACGGTTGAATCCTGACCGCCTTCGCGGTCTTCGCTGCCGAAGTCGTATTTGAAAGTGTTGTTGCCGGCGCTGAGGAGACGCAACTTGTCCCAGCCCCGCTCGCGAGCGTGAGCGCGCAGAGTCGGCAGATCGGCGGCCGCGACAACAGCGAAGTCAAGATTCTGAGCGAGATGATGGGCGACACCATTCGCACCGTCAAGCCAGGCGGTGCACATAGGGCAAGCCTTAGTCTGCCTTTTTCCGAACATGAAGTGATAGATGACGAGCGAGCGATTGCGCTGGGTGAAGAGTTCGCTGAGGCGGACAGTGCTCCCAGGCGCATCACCAGCGTTGAGGTCACGTGGACCCTCTTCAAATTGATAGTCCTTAATAGGAGCACCTTTAGGAAGACTACGGCGCAGCCCAGCGACGCGTTCGCGCTGTCGCATGAGCTCGATTTCGGCAAGGCGAAGCTCCTCGCGCTTGGCCAGATACTCGGAAGATTCGTTGGTCAAATTAGTTTGCCGAAACGTTCCATCAACTACTGTGTGAACCATGATGGCTGCCTCCGGGTGTCATTCTCTCTCAAGCAGTAATGAGGTGCAATTCGTGATTACCAGGATTTCTCTCCGGGTGCACACTTCAACTCTGCTTCAGGTGAGACATTCCGCAATTGGCCAAGATTCAGCCAGAGTGCGGCACCAATTTTTGACTCGCTCCGTGTCGGCGAGTAGCATTCCTGCTCGTCTGATTGCAATGACAGGAGAGAACACATGAAAAACAGGATCGGAACACTGGCTCTATTAGTGTGCATGGCGCTTTGTCTCTCTTCCAGCGCGGTCGCGCAGGAAAAGAAGAGTGCGAGCGGCGTTGAAGATCAAATCAAGGCGCTGCTCAATCAGTCGCGAGAAGCCACACTGAAGGGTGACTCCTCTTACACCGAGAAGAATGCTGCCGAGGACTACACTCGAGTGGGACAGGACGGCAAGCTACTGACCAAAAGTGAATGGGTAAGCGCCTTCAAGAACGGCGATGTGAAAATTCAGTCAATTGAAACCAGCGATGTGAAAGTTCGTGATTACGGTAACGCGGCAGTTGCAACCTACACTGTTGATGTGAAGGGCACGCAAAAAGGCAAGGACATGAGCGGGCGACATCAGGTTACGCGTGTTTTCGTGAAACGAGGCGGCAAGTGGCAGGAAGTAGCCTTCCACAGCACAAACGTTTCTTAGCATCCCCGCCGAGATTCGCTCGGCAATGAGCGGGCCTTTTCGGACTCGGCCACAGCGAAACAGGACTGGCTGGCTGCTCTTTCCCGTTTCGGTTTTTTTGCTCGGACTCCAACACAAAGGGTGCCCCTCCATAAGCCGGGCACCCACATCCTAAAGTTCCATATTGGAACCAACATCAAAGGGTGGGCAGCAGGTGCGCCATCCGTCCACGCCCCCCCGCGTGGCGACCGACGGAAGAATTAAGAGAACTAAGGCGCGTACTAGGAAATTTTTCTGGTGCCACTGAGGTGCCTGAACCGCAGCTGTTTTATTCCCATTTCGGTATTTGAAAGAGGCGTTTTCCCTCACTCCTCGCCCTCGGGCTGATGAACATTCATCTCAGGCCACCCTCGCGCCAATCCGGAGAAGTCTTCGCGGCTGAGACAACTCGCACGCGAGCTGCGAAATCTCAGGACATCAAAGCCCCCGAAATCCAGAAAGACATGCCTTTACGGGGCAGAAAGGGCCCATGCCATGAAAATCCGCCTCCTTCTCGTTCTTGTCTCGCTTTCCACACTTGCTTTCGCGCAGGACAGTGCGCCGGTGATCAGTACCCGCATGACGGGCACATTTGCCGACGACACCTTCAGCATCAACGGATACATCGCTCACATCTCTGTGAGCCAGGACACCAGCGGGCAGACCCTGCTTATCTACAATTACTCGTTCTCGAGCCCGGACGGCTCCTCCACCTTCCAATTCGGCGGTGGCTATATCCCGAATGACGCGGCTCAACTCAACAATGCGAATGTCGCGAGTTTGAATGTGGACACGTCACAGGTGTCCCGATTTATGGCAACGAGCTGCACACACTTCCCTGGCCAGAGTTCCACCTGCACTCCAGGACCGTTCGGCGTAATCCAGATTGACTGGCAGCAGGATGGAGTAATGTCGAACCGAACCTTGAGTCAGAACTGGAAGACCTTTCCCGGAGCGCGTCTGCACACACAGCTCAATAATGAACTTAACAGCGCCCATGTTACGGGCAGCTTCCTGGGAAACAGCTTTACCAGCGACTTGGGAAACATCGGCAAGACGACGAATTCGCTGTTCGAGATTTTTCAGAACTAGACTTGGCGGCCGGGGGTGCCCCAGCGTCACCCTGCAAAACTCCACGCAGACTCGGGGTCCCCGGCAACTCGGTTTTCTTGCTGGGGTAGGAGAGTGCGTCACACGTCTCAACTCCGCCGTGCCTTCCACGTAAAGCAAGCCGACCGCGTCGTCATGTTAGCGTCTTTCCTGCGCGCTGTAGCAAATCTGGCCGGAGTAACGGAGGATGGCATGGCCAGTACTGAAATCGACTTCGCCGATTGCGTTCATCTGGCCGGTCGCGTTGGCAAAACGTCCGGTGCCGCCGCTCAGCGTGATCTTATAGTCGGTGATCGCGAACAAAGCCGAATTAGGGAGAAACATGCCCGCCGCCTGGGCTTCATCGATATTCAGGGTGTCGCCGTTCTCTGTAACCCAGTGGTGCTGCACAGTGATGACGGTCGAACTCTGATTCACGTCCTTGATCTCGACGCCCACTGCGCCCTTCAGATCGCCGGTGGCGGGACCGAGGGTCGTGGGATGGCCATCGATTTGCCCAAAGCCGCCGATATTGGTCAGAATCGCGCCGCCAACTTCTGAGCAGGTTGGGTTTTTCGCGAACGCGGTTGTGCCGAGCGATGCCAGCAGCAGAATGACTTCAAGAGAGAGGCCGAAGTAGCGAGTGGTCGATCGCATAAATAATCTCCTTTGTGCTTGATTGCGGTCTTTTCCATGCATGCCGGAATTGAGACTCGAGCGGAATATTTGCTACTTCGCGGAGAGAAGGTCAATGATCGTCCGCATAGTTCTTTTCTGATTGCGCAATCAGCTGAAAGCAGAAGAGTTGATTCAATACATGATTGCGGCCTGCAGGGCGAAATCCGGACTATAATCTGGCACCCCCTCAGCGCTTACTATGGCCATAGCTTCCGCGCCCAATTCTGTTCTTCGCTTTGGAGTTTTTGAGCTCGATTCAAGTTCGGGAGAGGTGCGCAAGAGCGGACTTCTGCTGAAGCTGCATCCTCAGCCGGCCAAGGTGCTGATCCTGCTCGCGAGCCGCGCCAACCAGTTGGTGACCCGCGAGGAAATAAGGGAAGCGCTCTGGGGACAGGACACCTTCGTTGACTTCGAGCAGGGACTCAACTCCTGCATACGCCAGATCCGTAGCGTGCTGGCTGACGATCCGGACAAACCCCGTTTTGTTCAGACCGTTCCCCGCAAGGGTTATCGCTTCGTCGCTCCTGTCGCTTCAGGAAATGGCATCGCGAGCGCTGCTGCCGCGGTTACTGTTCCACAAATCCCGCCTCGCACGACACTAGTGCCCGGCAAAGTCCTGCTGATTGCAAGCGCAATGGTTCTGATACTGACTGCGCTCGCAGCGATTTATTTGGTTCGCAGCCGGGCATCGGCCGCGCGCTCAACTGCGAAGATCATGTTGGCCGTGCTTCCCTTCCAGAACTACAGCCCGGGCGCTGAGCGGGAATACCTCGCCGATGGGTTGACCGAAGAGATGATCACCCAGCTTGGCTCGCTGCAGCCGGAACGGCTGGGAGTAATCGCGCGCACGTCCGCGATGAAGTACAAAGGCGCCCGCGTCGCGGTGGACCAGATTGGGAAGGAACTTGCGGTTGACTACGTCCTCGAGGGCAGCATCCGGACGGAAGCCGATCGTGTGCGCGTCACCGCTCAGCTCATTCGCGTGAAGGATCAGACCCACGTTTGGGCCCGCAGTTATGAACGCACTCACGGCGGCATTCTGACCATGCAACAGGAGGTGGCCAATGCCATCGCCAATGAGATTCAGGTCGAGCTCACTCCTCAGCACCAGCAGCGTCTGGCGGCGCTCCAGTTCAGCGATCCGCGCGCCCATGAGGCATATGCCCGGGGGCGCTTTTTCTGGAATAAAAGGACAGATTCTGATCTCGCAACAGCCATCCAATACTTCGAGGACGTCCTGAAGTACGAGCCCCGATATGCCTTGGCATACTCAGGCTTAGCCGACGCTTACTTCTACCGCTCGTATGCCTTCGGGAACATGCCCTCTCGTGAGGGAATGCCAAAAGCGAGAGCCGCGGCGTTGAAGGCGCTGGAACTCGATCCCAATCTTGCCGAGAGCCACACGTCGATGGCTCTGGTGAAATTCTTTTATGACTGGGACTGGCCGGGCGCAGAGGCGGAGTTCAAACGCGCCATCGAACTGAATCCGAATTATCCTACCGCTCACCACGGATATGCCGTGTTGCTCCTGGCCGTCTATGGCCGCTGGGATGATGCTATCGCGGAAGCCAATCGCGCGCTGGAGCTCGATCCCCTCTCCGTACCTTTGAACAACATCGTGGCGCTCATCCTCGCGCACTCGCCACATCGCGACGAGACCATCGAGCGCTCCAAAAAACTGCAGGAGCTGAGCCCGAACTACTCGGCTGCGTATGGGTACATGAGCGCGGCTTACGAAGCGAAAGGCCGTTCCCGTGAAGCAGTGGAAGCTTCGTTGAAGCAACATTCGCTGGACGGTGCAAGCGAGCAAGACATCGCTCGATTGAAGGATGCGTACGCGAGCGCAGGCATCGCCGGCTATCACCGAATGGAAGCAGAAATCGTTATCACAGCGGCAAAGCGGCAGGCGCCGCAGACCATCTTAGGGCGACTGGCATTAGCCCAGGCCTACGCCCAGATTGGGAACAACGCCGCTGCTCTCGATATCCTGGAGAAGATCTGCGAGGAGCGCTCCGGCATGGCAGTATGGACGAAAATCGATTACTCCCAATTCCCCAAGATGGGCACCGAGCCCCGCTTTCAGACGTTGATACACCATATAGGCTTGCCGGAGTAATTTAGAGGCTGGAGAAACCGGGAACTGTCACCGGTTTTCTGGTTGTCCCTACTTGATCGTCCCTATTTGGTCCTCTCTAGCCTCATCTTCCTCAAGAATTCCCCTAAGAATTCTCCTGGTCGAAGAAGCCCTATTCGAATCGTTTGCCGTCCAGATACCTGCGGAGCACACTCAGTGGCTCCGCAGGTATACGGTTGGAACACTACTGCGGCTTGGAACCGGAGCTGTGGTTGCCGTCGTGCTCGCGCTTTCCATGTTCGGAGCGGCGGCTCATCATCTCTTCGAGCTTCTTCTGCTGGTCCGCATTCAGAATGGGACGCATCTGGCTGATGGTGTTCTCGTGGATCTGCTTCATCTTTGCGTGGCGATCTTGATCGGAGCTGGACGTATCCTTGCGCAACTCCTGCATCTGTTTGGCTTGGTCTTCGAGAATGGGCTTGAGCTTGGCCTTTTGGTCATCGGTAAGACTGAGTTCCTGCGACATGTGCTCGAGCATCGCATCGGGACTCATCATGCCTTGACCGTGTCCTTCTCCTCTGCCCTGCCCATGGCCTTGTCCTGATTGGCTGGGTGGTTGACTGTTCTGCGCGTCTTGCGGTCCGCGCGCAAAAGCGGCGCCACCAATGGCGAACATGGTGGTTGCTGCGAGGACTAGATAAACCTTCTTCATGGTTAAATTCCTCAATGACACGAAATAGAGGCCGGTCCGCCCCAGCAGTAAGATTAGAACACCTTGAGTGGCAGAAAGGCGACTGTCTCAAGCTGTCCTTTGTACTTATCGAATGGGGAGTCAGCTTAGAAGCCTGGGCGAAAAACCAGGGCGAAGGCATAGCGCCGCTGTAACGGATCTACTTGAGGGACAATCATTGGTATGAGTGACGCGTGCTTGTGTGCGAGATGGCTCATGTGCGTGTCATAGACATAACGCCCGATGAACCAGCCCATACTGCCACCGGCGACAACATCGGAAGCAAAATGTCTCTGCGCAGCAACTCGCGCTGCGCTTACTATTCCGGCGAGGCTGTAAGCGGTTATGCCGACGATTCGATTGTGCTTGTACTCATGGTCCAGCAGAGAGGCGATCGTCCACACCTGAATCGCATGCCCGGAGGGGAATGAAGTTCCTCCGCCCCAAAAATCGCCCGGGTTTTTCTCGTCAGGACGATTACGCCGAAACACTTCTTTCAACACTCCGGAGACAATCAGGCTGTCGAGCAGAGACTCCGTTCCCAGAACACCGATTTCCCGCGCCTTCGCACTGTCCCGCCACGCTCCATAGACATACGAGCCGGCGACGATAGGAACCAGTGTGTAGGCCGCCCCAATTTGGGAAATCCGGCCGCCCCAACGGACTTGCCCGCGGCTGTTTTCAAAAGCATTCGCGATATGGGTATCGGTCGCAATCAATGCTCCCGTCGCCGCCATTGGCACCAGCCATTCCAAGGCATCGTGCCGATTTACATGGAAGGGGCTGGTGAAAATGTCTTTCTGATCGAACGCAATGTTCAGGAACAACTTTCGCAGGAGCGGCTTTGGCCGCTCCGTGTCACCGGGATAAAAGATGCGGTCACGACGGTCTAAGCCCGGCGGTGACTGGCTTCCCGAGTTATCGCTGCTGCCGGCGTCGGATTGTTCGAAGGAATCGATGCGGTCCAGACCGGCACTGGCTGCCGGTTGCTCAGGGAGAAACACGTGATCGCTTGCGTTTGCCGCAGTTGCGAGAGCTCCTGCGATGACAACTATTTTCAATAGCCGATGTACCGTCATCGTATTCTTTGAGCCACCTGAGCTCTTCGATGCGGATTCAGCTGCATGCGTTTTGCCTCATATCTTTTGTGGAATCTTGCCGGCTGGACTGAAGGACTTGCGGCTTGGTCATTGAAGCTTCTTGAAAGTTCTAGCTTCACAGTGCTCTTGGAGATATAGAATCCCCTGCACTCCATGATGTTCCATTGTGGGACTCTAGAGATTCCTTTAGACGTGCGGCCCGTCCTCATCCCTGTCCCCGGTTTTCCCGCGAATTATTCCCTACGCCAGGATCAAAAAGGGACGGCCTGACCGGATCAAACGGGACGGCCTGACCTGCGCGATTATTTTCGAGACAATGAAGTCGGGGCGAGATCAGGCTGTTCCCGGTCGGTCTAACGCGGAGTCTCCTTACTTTGGGGCTTGTCCTTGCCGGAGATTTTGTCTTTGCTTCCCACTACGCCAGACTTCGTCCCTTCGGCGACAGCTTTCCCGGCATGTCCAAAGCCTTTGCCGAACGCTTTGGCGGCAGCCAGCGGATGTCCTTCCTTTATGTCGTGTCCGGCGGCTTTGGCTCCATGGCCGATATCGCTGGGCGCGGTAGCCATAGTTTTGCCTCCACCCACATTCAGATGCGACAGCGTGCTCTCGTCGAGCTGGCCGTTGACAGTGAGATTCTTGTCCTGCTGATATTTCCGGATCGCTGCCCGGGTCTTCGCGCCGAGCTTGCCATCCGCCGTACCGGCAGCGTAGCCATCTGCGTTCAGCTTATTCTGAGCCGCCTCCACCAAATCGGGAGTGACCCGGATCTTCTTGAAATCGGGCTGCACTTCAGTGCTGCCATCAGCGTGTTTCTTATCGATGACCGTCCCACTGGGAGCTTTAGCTTTATCAGACTGGGCAGACGCAGTAAGACACAGGCTTCCAGCAAAGATACATGCGCAGGCAAAGTACATCTTCTTCATGGTGTTTCTCCGAGTACTGGGATGCACCAACGAAGAAGCAATTTGCCACGGCAATGCAGGAGATGAGGAGATAAGCGCTAGCCGGTAGGGCCAGCGCTAAAGCACTTTCAATGACAAGGAGGCTGCAAGAGCCTCGCTTCCCATGAAAATGTGGGGTAAGCACACCCTGCGAAACCACGCAGAGTGCGGCATCCGCAGTCTGGAGGAATCATAGGAAAGGCAGAAAAGACTCGGCCACCGCGGGCCCAAGTCCCGCCGAATTGGCGGGACGTGCGCCAATAGCCCACCACGGCCGAGTGGTGGGAAAACGGAAGAGAACGATCAGAGTCCGGCTTTCAGCCGGACGGTTGAGAATATGCGTCGACGCGGAGTTTCACCTCGAATCGCGTGGCGGCAATGCAATGCCGTGCTTCTGTAACAGAAGCTTCCATTCCGTCGCGAAATCAATCTTGCGATGGTGCTCTTCCTGGTGATCGACGTAATGCTTGACGGAATCGAGATTCGAGAGGCTGACAGTGAAGGCAGCGTAGCCCTCCTGCCATTTGAAATCCTTGTTTGTCAGGTCACCTCATCCACCCGCTAGAGCCCGCTTTCATGAGCTGCACTGCCGTGCAGATGGGCATCGGCGGATTTAACGACAGCAAGAGGTGCGCATGCTCGGACATACCGCCAATCGCTAACGCGCGAAAGCGATTCTCGCGCGCGATGCCTCCCATGTAGCTCCAGAGACGCGGACGGAGTTCCGTTGGAATCGTTGGACGACGAAATTTGGTGGAGAACACGATGTGAAAATAGAGGCAGGTGAAGGTGTGCGCCATTGTGGGAACGGCATTGTAAAACAGATTGTCAATCGTCCGGCTGGAAGCCGGACTCCAAATCGCCTTATTCCATCCAGCCCACCACTCGGTCGTGGTGGGCTATTGGCGAGCGTCCCGCCGGTTGGCTGGACTCAAGTGAACTATGAGGTAGGTTACAGGCGACAGGGGCAGCAGGGCTGAAACGCAGGCCATGCTGGCTGTAGAGCTGACGGAAACGATGCGTAGTCCGACCGCAGAGAGAACCACAAGGGGACGGCCTGAACTGCGCGATCATTTCTTGTAAATGAGCAGTTCAGTGTCCCGATTTATTCCTTGCGTTTCTTCCTATCATCCTTCAACAGCATGTCTGCGTTCTCTATTTTCTTGCGTTCATCTTCCCGGCGAATAGCTCAGATCGGGTCTGTACACAGCCGACTCGGTAAGCTGGTGCTCTGTGGCGTCTCGGATCGCCTTGAAGATGGCGGCGCCTCCGTCCTTTCCGTAGGTTTCATTCACAACATCCGGCATGGACTTTGCCAAGGGCGCGAAGTCGGCCCAGTTCTGGAGGGAGTTGAGCCACACGAAGGTTGGTCCTTCACCGCCATTGACTAATTGCAGCCAGCCTGAGGTCTTCGGCCAATCCGGCTGTTTACCAAGAGCCTCGTTGATCTTCTTGATGGCATCCATGAATTCGGTCTGTGCGCCGGGATGGAGTACGTAGATCGTGACAGCGGTGATGGGCGTGGGCGGGCGATTGGCCGCGCCTAAACTCATGTCTGAGCGATACACATAGAAGCCGTTCCAACTGGCCTGTTCGTGCGGGGACATATTTGTGGCGGCATCGGCGGTGTCGGCTTTGCCCATGCGCTTCTCCCAGTCGTCGAAATCTTTCCACGCATGCCCGCACGTGGAGGTCACATAGACCCCTGCATTCATGCCGGTTTCAATAGAGAACGTGGCCCATGTCCAGGTGTCGTTCTGGCTCTTGTGAAACTGCATGTGCTTCTTTCGCCCTTGCTCGAGTTGCGCCTCCGACCCGGGCTTCGGTTTTACGAAGTAGATACGACAAAGATTGTTGGCATTCTGAGGATTGAGCGCCTGCGGGGAGGAACTGCTGGTACTGGAACCTGCCTGAGCCCAACACCCGGCCGAACAGATCAAGCTAATGGCGAGAATCGCGTTGCCTGATTTCATCTGGGTTCTCTCCTGGGCGAGTTAAACTCGCGGTGCGCACCCTATTGGTTCAAGCCACAGATGTCAAGGAACTTATGGCATGTGAATTTCTTCAGAGCAACGGCTTCCACGAATAGTTTTTTGTTGACGGAATCCGCGGACAGACGGAGATTACCTCGCAAGCTTAGACCAGGTGTGTAACTACTTCGTCAGCGGCTCATCTTCAGCCGCTCTCAGTCACATCTTCTTCCGCCAGCATGTCGTAGAGGGTTGATCTGCCGATGCCCAAAATCTCGGCGGCTTTTGCTTTGTTGCCCTCTACGGCTTGGAGGACGTCGTGGATATGTTTGCGTTGCATCTCTTTCAGGCTGATGAAGGGCATCGCCGACGTGCCGGCTGGAGATACCGGGTCGAAGCGGAAGTTTTTGGCGTCAAGCACCCGGCCTTCGCTCATCATGCAGGCGTTTGCGATAACGTTTTCCAGCTCGCGAATGTTTCCTGGCCAGCCGTAGGTAGAGAGCATGTTTTGCCCACGTCGGCTGATTCCGGAGATTTCTTTGCCGTACTGCTTCGCGTACTTTTCGACGAAGTGTTTCTGCAGCAGCGGCAGATCCTCTTTCCGTTGCAGCAGCGACGGCAGACGCAGATCGACAACAGACAGGCGGTAAAAGAGGTCTTCGCGGAAGCGTCTTGCGCCGACTTCGGTGCGCAGGTCGCGATTGGTGGCGGCGATCACTCGAATATCCAGTCGGCGCGGAGTGACTGAGCCGACCGGTTGAATCTCATGGGTTTGCAGTACCCGCAGAAGCTTGGCCTGTATGCCCATCGGCATGTCGCCAATTTCGTCCAGGAAGATTGTGCCTCCGTGGGCATGCTCGAATAGACCTGCGCGAGTTTCGTTCGCGCCGGTGAAAGCCCCTTTCACGTAGCCGAACATCTCGCTCTCGGCGAGGGCTTCGGGAATTCCCGCGCAATTGCAGACGATCAATGGACCTTGTCTGACCGGAGACAGACCGTGCATCGCCCGGGCGACAAGTTCTTTGCCGCTACCGGATGGGCCGGTGACGAGCAGGCTGCGGAAGTGCGGAGCAATCCGGCTCATGCGGCTGAAGAGTTCGAGCATCGCGGGGCTGCGCCCGACGAGTCCGTGGAAGCTGAACGAGGAGAGCAGTTCGGAGTCGAGCTCAAGAGTATGCAGGTTTCTTCGTGCCGCCTCGATGGCTTGTCCGACGCGAGCGCGGAGATGGTGAGTGGAGAGCGGCTTCGTCAGATAATCTGCTGCGCCTTTGAGGATGGCGTCAACCGCCGCCGCTGGCGAATAGTCCTCGCTGATGAGGATGACCTCGGAGCGCGGGTCCTGCAGAACGATGCGTCCCAGCAGGTCAGAGTCCCGAGCACTGGGAACCTGTGGGTCCAGCAGAATGATGCGGGGCTGTTGACTGCGCACTAGTTCGAAGCCTTGTTCGCGTCCGTGGGCGGCGGAGATGCGGACGGGCATGTCGCTCAGCGCGTCGCGGACGGCGTCGTGAACCTGCTGGTCGGCGTCGATCACCAGCATCGACAACTGCTGTGGGGAGTCCAGCGTTATGACCATGGTGCGGCTCGTCGCGTTCTTTGTCAGGCGAACGCTGCGAAACAACAGAGTCTAGCGGGTTGAATGGCGTTTCACAAATGGCCGGTAACACGCCAGGCGGTCGGCTCTCGGCTGTCAGCTTTCGGCCGGCAACGGGTTCCTTGAACCGAAAGAAGACGTTAATGGCCAAGCGCCGAATACCCTCAATTAGGAGGAGAAGTGATTGGAGACGGCCACGGCGAGGTCTGGCGCGTGCATGTCGCTGAGAGCTTTTAAGTGCATGCCGATGCCATCGTATCGTTCTGTAATCTGCCGCCAGTAAGGAATTTCGAGCGGCATGAAATAGCAG
>Ga0209474_10001922_pt1 | contig 19606 bp, 18 predicted proteins | sample GraSoiAngelo_145_FD_185902 | JGI IMG/M metagenome (GOLD analysis project Ga0209474, IMG submission 185902) | Grasslands soil microbial communities from the Angelo Coastal Reserve, California, USA - 14_1009_05_20cm (SPAdes) (version 2) | ecosystem: Environmental > Terrestrial > Soil > Grasslands... | reverse complement strand
GCGAAGCCGGGCGGCCGCCTTCGCCGGGGCCGCGCGGGTCAGGGCCGGCAGTCGGCGGCGAGCCAGTCGGCGCGCCTCGTCGAGCTGGTCCCCGCGGTCGATCACGCTCAGGGCGGCGTCGATCAGCGGGCCGGCGACCCCGCGGGCGCGCAGCTCGGCGCGAAGCCGCGCGGCGCCGTAGCCGCGAGCGGCGCGGCCGAGCACCCACTGGCGGGCGAACGCCGCGTCGTCGACGTAGCCGCGCGCGACGAGATCGGCGACGACGTCGGCGGCGACGTCCGCGGGAGCGCCGCGGCGACGGAGCCGGGCCGTGAGATCAGCCCGGGTCCACGCGTGGCGGGCGAGCAGATCGCCGGCCGCCAGGCGGGCGGCCCTGGCGTCGAGGATCCGCCGCGGCGCTCGGATGGCCCGACTACTTCAGCGAGACCGGCCGGAGCCCGAGCGCTTCGCGCACCTTCGCCTCGAGGTCGGCCAGAGCGGTCGGGTTCTCCTGCAGCCACTTCTTGGCGTTCTCCCGCCCCTGGCCGATGCGCTCGTTCTTGAAGGAGTACCAGGTGCCGGACTTCTCCACGAGGCTCTGCTCGACGGCGGCGTCGAGCACCGTGCCGGACTTGGAGATGCCCTCGCCGTAGAGCACGTCGAACTCCGCCTCGCGGAACGGCGGCGCCAGCTTGTTCTTGACGACCTTCACCTTCGTGCGCACGCCGATCGACTCCGTCCCCTGCTTGATCGCATCCTGCCGGCGGATGTCGAGCCGGATCGACGCATAGAACTTGAGCGCGCGCCCGCCGGTGGTCGTCTCCGGCGAGTTGTGGACGACGACGCCATCGGCCAGATAGGTGTGGTGCCCCTCGATCTCGAGATCGAAGCGGTGTTCGCCTTCCTCGGCAGGCCGCAGATCCAGCATCGCAATCGCGCCGGGCACAGCGCGCTTGCTGCCATCGTCATAGACCAGAACGGTATCGCCGACAGCGAGGTCGATCGCCTTGACGAGGCCGCCCGGCGTGAAGATCAAATGATTGTCGGTCACCACCAAGTGGTGACGTCGCCCGTTGGCTGGAACCACGTCGATATGCAGGAACTCCTCGGCCACACCATTGTCGAACCACTTGACGATTGGGCAGGGCTCGACGTTGCCGGTCTCAGGGTCGTACGACAGGACATCTGCGGCGAGACGCTGCCCGACGACCGCGCCGATGGGCAGCGTTGTGCCGTCCGCCAGTGAGATTGGCGTATCGCCTGAGAAGCACCCGAACATCACGCCGATCTTCTCGCGGATCTGGTTGATGAAGATGACGACGCCGCCCGAGCGGGCGATGGCGGCGGTGAGCTTGCGCAGCGCCTGGGACATGAGGCGGGCCTGCAGGCCGGGCAGCGAGTCGCCCATGTCGCCGTCCAGCTCGGCACGCGGCACGAGGGCGGCGACCGAGTCGATCACGATGACGTCGACCGCGTTGGAGCGCACCAGCGTCTCGCCGATCTCCAGCGCCTGCTCGCCGGTGTCGGGCTGGGAGATCAGCAGCTCGTCCGTGTTGACGCCGAGCTTGCGGGCGTAGATGGGATCGAGCGCGTGCTCGGCGTCGATGAAGGCGGCGATGCCCCCGAGCCGCTGCGCCTCGGCGATGACGTGGAGCGCGAGCGTCGTCTTGCCCGACGATTCCGGGCCGTAGATCTCGACCACGCGCCCGCGCGGCAGGCCGCCGATGCCGAGGGCGGCGTCGAGCGAGAGCGCACCGGTCGGGATCACGGAGATCTCCTCGAGCGGTCCGCCGTCGCCCAGCCGCATGACGGAGCCCTTGCCGAACTGTCGCTCGATCTGCGAGATCGCCAGCTCGAGGGCTTGCCGCCGATCGTTCTTGCTCTCAGCCATGCAGGCGCTCCTTGTGTCGTGGGGGTGTCGGGGCCGGGGGTGGTCGACGGAGAAAACGGCTACGCACGCACGCATTCTAGGTGCGCACGCGGGAAGCCGTCAATGTCCGGAAATGCAGACGGGCCTCATTCGTCGCGGTGGGCGGTGTAGCCCTTGCGCTCCATGCACTGGTTGAGCTTGTCCCGATCCGCCCGCGCCGCGTGGGTGAGGGCGAACGAGTACGGCCGGTCGGCCTGCCGTGCGCACGCGCTGAGGTCCTGATCGAGCCGGCTCGGCGTCACACCTGGCTTGGTGTAGGTCCACCGCTCGGCGCAGCCGGCCAGGCCGAGGCCGAGGACCAGCGCGGCCACCGCCGCCCTCCTCATCGGCGCGGGGTCCGCCAGACGTCGAGACAGCGCCGGGCGTCCGCTCCGCCGCGCTCGAGGGCGGCGGCGACACCGGCCGCGTCGAAGTCGAGCGGCCGGAGCTCGAGCGGCGCCGACGGCGCGACGAGCTGAACGTCGAGGTCGGGATACTTGTAGCGGGCCAGCTCCACGTCCCGGCGGATCTGATGCACCATCGCCATCTCGAACGCCTGCTCGAGGCTCCGGCGCAGACGCGTCGGCGGCTCACCGCGCTCGTCGGCGGCGTAGCTCAGCAGGACGATCGCCCGGCCGACGGTCGGCTCGGCCGCCAGCGCTTCCAGCACCGGCGCGCGCCCCGTCAGGCCACCGTCCACGAGCAGCGTGCCGTTCACCGCGACCGGCGGAAACGCCCCCGGCACCGCCGCAGCGGCCATCAGTGCATCGACCGAGACCGTGGCGTTGTCGAAGGTCCGCACGGCCCTGGCGGCAAGGTCGGTGGTGACGACCAGGAGGCGGCGTGGCGAGGCGCGCACGCGCTCGAAGTCGACCGCGCCGGTGATCAGCTCGCGCAGCGGCGCCGGATCGAAGAGCGAGCCGGCCGAGTCGAGCGCGAACAGGGTCAGCCACCCCGGCAACAGGCCGGCCAAGACGACGGCCGGGCGCAGGGCGTAGACCTGCTCGCGCCGCACCGAGCTCCACAGCGCCAACATTCGGTCGAGCCGACCGTCGACGAGCATCGCGGCGTTGAGGGCGCCGGCCGACGAGCCGGCCACCACGCGGACGGGCACGCCGCCCTCGACGAGCGCGACCGCGGCGCCCGCCTCCCACGCACCCTTGGAGCCGCCCCCGGAGAGGATCAGCGCCGCCGGGGCATCCAGGGAGCCGCGCGCGGGCTCGCACGCCCGCGCGTGGGACGACAGGATCAGCGTGCCGGCGAGGACAGCGACGATCGCGAGGAGACGGCTCCGGACGGAACGGCCGGGCGACCCGACGACGATCGGCACCCCGACATTCTACCCGGCAGGCTCGAGACCGAGACCGGCCGTCTCGAGGGCGAGCGCCGCCGCGGCCAGCTCGGTGTAGCGCGCCCCGCGCGGCGACAGCTCGCTCCGCATGAGACTGACGCGGACCACCCGCTGTCGCCCGAGGACGTCGTCGAGCGCGAGCGCCTCGGCCAGCCGCGGATTCGGACGCGGCTCGCGCACCCGACCGAGGGTGACATGCGCCGAGAACGGCCGCGCCTCGCGCGCGAACCCGAGCGGCTCGACGGCGGCGTCGATGCCGGTGGCGAGCGTGGCCAGCGCGGCGCCGGCGTCCACGCCCGCCCACAGGACGCGTGCTCGGGTGCGCGACGGAAACGCTCCGAGGCCGCGCACCGTCAGGGCGAACACGGGCCGCCGGGCGACGGCGGTGGTGAGGGTCTCGGCGAGCGTGTCGAGCCGGTCCGGCTCGACACCGCCGAGAAACTTCAGCGTCAGGTGCAGGTTGTCGCGGGCGACCCAGGCGACGTCGCGCGCCAGCGGACGGAGCCGCTCGACCTCGGCCGCCAGTCGCGCCCGCACCTCGTCGGCCAGCAGGACGGCGACGAAGGCGCGGACGCGGGCTATCGCGGCGTTTCCAGCAGGCGCAGCAGCCCCTGCAGGTGGTCGCGGCGCGAGGGATCGGGCTCGATCGTCAGCGCCGAGCGCAGGTCCGCGAGCGCGCCGTCGTGGTCGCCGTCGAGCTCGCGCGAGATCCCGCGCGAGGCGAGGGCCCGCGCGTCGATGCCCCGCGAGGACGGGGGCGGCGAGGCGGCCGGCGAGGCCGGCGGCGTGGCGGCGAGGGTCGCCGGCGGCGGCAGCTTCACGCCACCGGTCGCCATGCCGGGCGGCGGCGCCGGCGCCACCGTCCCCACGGTCGTCGGCTGGCCGGCCGGCGGACCCGACGAGGCCGCGGCGGGCGGCGCCTCGAGGCCCGCGCTGCGCCGCATGGCCGAGCGCGCCCACGGATCGCTCTCGACCTCGACCGCGTGCACCCAGTCCTTCATCGCGGGGTCCGACTGCCCGAGCAGCGAGCGCGCGGTGCCACGGTTGAACCACGCCTTGGCGAAGGTCGGCGACAGCTCGATCGCGCGCGTGAAGTCGTCGACGGCCGGTCCGTACTGCCCGGCGCTGACCAGGGCGTTGCCCCGGTCGAAATAGATGTCCGGATCGGACGGCGCCAGCTGGATGGCGCGGTTGTAGTCCTCGATGGCCGCGGTCAGCTCGCCCAGTCGTACGCGCGTGATCCCGCGGTTGACGTAGGCGGCCACGGACTTCGGATTCTGGCGGACGGCGTCGTTGAAGTCGTCGGCCGCGAAGAAGAACTCACCGCTCTGGTAGTGCGCGATGCCTCGATCGAGCGCCGAGGAGCCCGTCGCGCAGCCGGCGGCCGCGACGACGCAGCACCCGACGAGCAGGGTGGTCAACGTCTTGCGCATGATGGTCACACGCCTCCGAGATGTCGGCGCAGCATATCGAGTGCCACGTCGGACGATTGCCACTTTACAGCGGCGCGGCCCCCGGCGAAGCGGAAGTGGCGCGCCTCCACCATGCCCGGCGCGGCCAGCCCGATGAACACGGTGCCGACCGGCTTGGCCGGCGTGCCGCCGTCGGGGCCGGCGATGCCGGTGATGGCCAGGCCGCAGGCCGCGCCCGAGCGCTCGCAAATGCCGCGCACCATGGCCTCCGCGCACGCCTGGCTCACCGCGCCATGCGTCCTGAGGATCTCCTCGGACACGCCGAGCAGCTCCTGCTTCGCCCGGTTCGAATAGACGACGACGCCGCGCTCGAAGAATGCCGAGGACCCGGGAACGCCGGTCAGGCGGTGGCCGACGAGCCCCCCTGTGCAGGATTCTGCCACGGCCAGCGTCAACCCCCGTGCAACGAGATGCCGACCGACCACCTGCTCCAGCGACTCGCCGTCGCGGCCGTAGCAGTCCGCGCCGAGCGCGTCGGCCACCCGCCGCTCGGCCGCGGCGAGCGCCGCGGCCGCCTTCTCGGGGGTCGCGCCGCGCGCGCGCAGGCGGACCCATACCTCGCCGTCGGCCAGCGCCGCCGTCACCTCGACCTCGCGCCCCTCGCCATGGGCCAGCCACGGCGCCAGCCGCGTCTCGACGTCGGCCAGGCCCACGCCGGCCGTCCGCAGCGTGCGGGCGGCGATGCCGCCGGCGGCGAGCCGCGTGCGCGCGACCTCGATCAATCGCGCGGAGATGTCGGTCGTCAGGCCGCCCCGCGGGAGCACGACCCACACCGCGGCCTCGGTCTCCAGCGCCCACGCCGGCTCGCCGTCGGGCCCGCTCCACACGTGCGCGCCCTGCGGCAGCAGCGCCAGGCGCTCGTCGCGACGCGGCAGCGGGCGATCGCGCCGGCGGTATTGCTCCTCGAGCGCGGCCAGCATCCGGTCGTTGAGCACGAGGTGCCGGCCGGTGGCCCGCGCCAGGACGCGGCGCGCGACGTCGCCGGTGGAGCCGCCGGGCCCGGCGAGCAGCACGGTGAGCGCGGTGGCGGGCGTCAGCGCGCGCTCGAGGGCGTGCTCGTCCTCCTCGACGATCGTGCGGCTGTCGAGCGCGACCCCGGCCGCGGCCAGCGCGCTCGCGACGGCGGCGGCATCGTCGTCCGCCGGCGCGAGCGGCGGCCCGATCGCGACGAGCCGGACGCCGGGCGTCACAGCCATCCGGCGCGCCTCGCCAGCCAGAGGAGGGCCAGCGCGTACACGCCGGCGATCAGGTCGTCGACCATCACGCCGACGCCGCCGGGCAGCCGCTGCGCGACGTTGGCGGGAAACGGCTTGACGACGTCGAAGAGGCGAAACAGGAGGAAGCCGAGGACGAGCGTGGCGAGCGTCAGGGGGACGGCCGCGACGGACAGCGTCATGCCCGCGACCTCGTCGATCACGATGGCGCCCGGATCCTTGCTTCCGAGCGCGCGCTCGGCCTCGTCGGCGGCCCAGGTGCCGAGCGCGGTCACCGCGACGAGCACGCCGAGCAGCGCGACCGGCGACAGCGCCAGCAGCCACAGCACCAGCGCGGTGGCGGCACTGGCCACCGTGCCGGGTGCGAGCGGCGCGCGGCCGAGCCCGCCCGCGGTCGCGACGAGGAGCGTCAGGCGGGTTCGGGGAGCGAGGGGGTCAGGCGCGCTCGCCGACGAGCTCGTACCCCTCGACCTCGGCGATACGCACGCGGGCGAAGCGGCCCGGGGTGAAGTCACGGCGCCCGCGCAGGTACACGACGCCGTCGATCTCCGGCGCCTGCCCGGCCGTGCGCCCTTCCCAGTCGAAGGCGCCGTCCTCGCTCGGCCCGTCGACGAGGACATCCGCGACGCTGCCGACGAGCTTGGCGGCGCGCTCCCAGGCGATGGCGTCCTGCGCCTCCTGCACGCGCGCGGCGCGCTCGGCGGCGACCTCGGCGCCGACCTGGTCGGCGAAGCCGGGCGACGGCGTGCCCTCTTCCGGCGAGTACGTGAAGACGCCGAGCCGGTCGAAGCGGACCTCGTCGACGAGCTCCAGCAGCCGCTCGAACGCTGCCTCGGTCTCGCCGGGAAAGCCGACCAGGACGGTGGTGCGCACGGTGACGCCGGGCATCGCCGCGCGGAACTGGGCCACGATGTCCTTCATCCGCCGCGCCGTCACCGCGCGGCGCATCGATCGCAGGATCGCGTCGTCGCCGTGCTGGATCGGCATGTCCAGGTAGGGCACCACGCGGGCCCGCGCCCAGCGCTCGACGAGGCGATCGTTGACGTGGGCGGGATGCAGGTACATCGGCCGGATCCACGGCATGCGCGTCTCGCCGAGCGCCAGGAGCAGGTCGGCGATGTCGCCGTTGCCGGCGAGGTCCCGTCCATAGGCGAGCGTGTCCTGGGAGACGAGGATCGCCTCCTGCACGCCGCGGGCGGCCAGCGCCTCCACCTCGCTCACCACGTCGGCGAGGGGCCGGCTGCGGTGGCGTCCCCGGAACTGGGGGATCGCGCAGAACGTGCAGCCCATGTCGCATCCCTCGGCGATCTTCACGTACGCGTACGGCACCTTCGCGGTCAGCAGCCGTGGCGTGCGTGCGTCGTAGAGATAGCCGGGCGGCGCCGCCGTCGCCCAGTCGTGGCGGTTGGCGGCCTGGCGGACGAGCTCGACGATCGCCGGCAGGTTCGACGTGCCGAGGATGCCGTCGATCTCCGGCATCTCGCGCATGACCTCCGCGCCGTAGCGCTGGGTCAGGCAGCCGGTCACGATGAGGGCGCGGCAGCGCCCCTGCTCCTTGAGCCGCGCCAGCTCGAGGATCGTCTGCACCGACTCCTCGCGCGCGCGGTCGATGAACGCGCAGGTGTTGACGATCAGACACTCGGCGTCCTCGGCCTGCTCGACGAGCGGAAAGCCCGCCTCGCTCAGGAGGCCGAGCATCAGCTCGGAGTCGACCTGATTCTTCGGACAGCCCAGGGTCGTGAGGTGGACCTTCATGGACGGCAACGCAGTATACCGCGCGGCGCGGACGACGCCCTCAGCCGCGGTAGTTCGTGAACTGGACGGCGATTCCCAGCTCGCGCTCGCGCACGAGCGCGATCACCTTCTGCAGGTCGTCCTTGTTCTTGCCCGTCACCCGCACCTGCTCGTCCTGGATCGCCGCCTGGACCCTCAGCTTGGTGTCCTTGATGAGGCGCACGATCTCCTTGGCCTTCTCCATCGGGATGCCCTGCTGCAGCCCGATGCGCTCACGGAAGGTGCTGCCGGCGGCCGGCTCGACCTTGCCGTAGGTCAGCGCCTTCAGCGGCACGCCGCGCTTGTGGAGCTTCGACTGCAGGATGTCCACCACCGCCTTCAGCTTCATCTCGTCGGCGGAGGTGACGACGATGTCGGTCTTCTCCAGCGCGATCTCGTTCCGGCTGCCCTTGAGGTCGTAGCGGGTGTCGACCTCGCGGCGCGCCTGGTCGAGCGCGTTGGTCACCTCCTGCATGTCGATCTTGCACACGATGTCGAACGAGTTGTCGGCAGCCATGACCGGAGTCTACCGCAGCGGGACGGTCGCCACACCTTTCGGCGCCACGAAGGCGAACAGCGAGTCGGGCAGGCCGCCGTTGATGGTGGTCTTGCGGAACTGCATCGTCACCGTGTTCTCGAACTGGTCGTAGACCACCGCCTTCCGCACCTCCCACGAGCGCGGGTCGACGGAGAGGATCAGGCGCGCCATGGTCGGCAGCGGCTGCTTCGGCGTGAGATCGAGCACCAGGTTGCCGTCGCGATCGCGCGGCTCGGCCGGGTTCAGGAAGCGCACCCCGAAGTGCTCGCGGACCTTGCCGAGCCCGGCCAGGAAGGAGCCGGCCGGGCCGGCCAGCGCCTCCGGCGCCGTGCCGACGTTGACCTGACGCAGCGCCGGCGTGTAGATCCACAGCGTCTTGCCGTCGGAGACGATCTGCTGGGGTGTGGGATCCGCGTACTCCCAGCGCAGCTTGCCGCCCTTCTTGAGATAGACGACGCCCTTGGCGGGGATCGACTGGTTCAGGCTCTTGTTGAACGCGGTCTGGTCGAACTCGGCCTTGAGGTCGGTGATCTTGCTGTACGCGCTCTCCAGCCCGCGCACGGCATCGTCGAGCGACATCGCGCCGGCCGGCGCCGGCGTCTGGGCGGCGGCGACGCCGGCGAGCCCGGCCAGAAAAAGCAGCGCGACGACGAGCGTGAGCGCACGGGTCATGGCGGATAGTTTACATGGGGGGCCTCGACACGGCACCCAACCCCCCTTCGTTCGGCGCGCCCCGGCAAAGCCGTGGCGCGCCTCTGACTTACATGGGGGCCCCGACATGGCCCCCATCCCCCCTTCGTTCGGCGCGCCCCGGCAAAGCCGTGGCGCGCCTCTTCAACGCGCGAAGACGACGGGGTGGTGGATGGCGGTGGCGAGGTGGGCGAGGTAGTCGCGGCGGGGGATGGTGCGGGCGCCGAGCGAGGTCAGGTGCGGTGAGGGCACCTGCACGTCGAGCAGCGTGGTCCCGACCCGCCGGGCGTGCTGGACCAGCGCGACCAGCGCGACCTTGGACGCGTCGGTCGCGCGATGAAACATCGACTCGGCCGAGAAGAGCGCGCCCACCGCCACGCCGTACAGGCCGCCGGCGAGCGTCCCCTCGGGCGCCCACACCTCCACGCTGTGCGCCCAGCCGGCGCGGTGCAGGCGCACGTAGGCGGCGCGCAGCGCGGGCGTGATCCACGTCTCCTCGCGGTCGGCGCAGGCGGCGACCACGTCGTCGAAGGCCGCGTTGAGCGTGACGCGCAAGCGCGCGCGCCGGAGCCTGCGGGCCAGGCTTCGGGAGACGTGCAGACCGTCGAGCGGCAGGATCGCCCGCGGATCGGGCGACCACCACAGGAGCTCGTGCTCCTCGCCCGGCCAGGGGAAGATCCCGCGACGGTAGGCGTCGATCAGCGTCGACGGCTCGAGGTCACCGCCCTCGGCCAGCGGGCCCTCGGCGTCGGCGCGGGCGGGATCGGGAAACCGGACGCGGCAGGGCGGCAGCCGGGCGGGCGGCGGGGTGGGGGCGACGACGATCTCGAGCACGCTGCGAGATTACTCGGCGGTGACGCGCAGCACCTCCTCGACCGTCGTCACGCCCTCCAGCACCTTGACGAGGCCCGCCTCGCGCAGGGTGAGCATGCCGAGGTCCCGCGCCGCCTTCTTGATGTCGTCTACGCTGCGGTTGGTCACGATCAGCTCGCGGATCTCCCGGGTGATCGGCATCACCTCGTAGAGCGCGATGCGGCCCTTGAGGCCGGTGAGGTTGCAGAGCTGGCAGCCGCGGCCGCGGTAGAGCGTCACCCGGCCCCGGCCCTGCGCCGCCAGGCCGTGCCGGATCAGGTCGTCCTCGTCGGCCTCGTACGGCTCGCGGCAGTCCTCGCACACCTTGCGGGCCAGCCGCTGGGCCATCACGAGCCGCAGCGACGAGCCCAGCAGGAACGGGGGGATGCCCATGTCGATGAGCCGGGTCACCGTGGACGGCGCGTCGTTGGTGTGCAGCGTGCTGAGGACCAGATGGCCCGTGAGCGCCGCCCGGTTGGCGATCTGGGCGGTGTCGAGGTCGCGGATCTCGCCGACCAGGATGACGTCGGGATCGTGCCGCAGGAACGAGCGCAGCGCCGTGGCGAAGCCGAAGCCGATCTCCTCGTTGACCTGGACCTGGTTCACCCGCGGGATGTTGTACTCGACGGGATCCTCGAGCGTCAGGATGTGGATCTGCGCCGAGTTGACCGTCTGCAGCGCCGAGTAGAGCGTCGTCGTCTTGCCCGAGCCGGTGGGCCCGGTCGCCAGGATCATGCCGTGCGGGCTGCGGATCGCCGCCTGGAACTGCTCGAGGCTCCACGGATCGAACCCGAGCTGCGTGAGGTCGAGCTTCAAGGCGCTCTTGTCGAGGACCCGGAGCACGACGCTCTCCCCGAACAGCGAGGGGATGATCGAGACGCGAAAGTCGACCTCGCGGATCCCGTCGCGGAACTTGATGCGCCCGTCCTGGGGCAGCCGGCGCTCGGCGATGTCGAGGCTCGCCATGATCTTGACGCGCGACACGACCGCCGGCTCCAGCCGCTTGGCCGGCGTCATCACGTCCTGCAGGATGCCGTCCACGCGGAAGCGCACCAGGAAATGGCGCTCGCCCGGCTCGAGATGGATGTCCGAGGCCCCGCGCGAGAGCGCTTCCAGGAGGATCATGTTCACCAGGCGGACCACCGGCATCTGGTCGGCCGAGGCCCGCAGGTCGAGCGGGTTGGTGAACGCCGCGGCTTCCTCCTCGCCCGATCCCACCTGGGTTTCGGCCTCGCTGAGCGCGTTGGCGAGCGTGTTCTTCTGCGACTCGTAGAACTGCTCGATGGCCTGGCGGATCACCGAGGGCCGGGCCACGACCGGGAAGACGCGCATCCCGGTGCGGAAGCCCACATCGTCCACGGCCGAGAGGTTGGTGGGATCGACCATCGCCAGCGTGAGCGCGCCGGCCGTACGGCCGATCGGGATCACCTCGTGCCGCTGCGCGATGGCAGGGGGGACCAGCCTCAGGATCTCCGGCGCGATGCCGCCTTCCGGGAACACCACGAATGGAATGCGGTAGTGTCGCGACTGGGCGTCCACCATCTGGTCCTCGCTCATGAACCCGAGGCGGACGACCAGGACCGGGAGCTTCTCGCCCGTGCGCTTCTGCTCGGCCACCACCTCCGCCAGCTGGTCGGACGTGACGAGGCCTTCGGCGATCAGGAAGTCGGAGAGGCGTCGCCGCTGGGCGTCGCCGTGTCCGTTGCCATGGCCGGCGCCGCCGTGTTTGACGCGCCGCTCTCCCTCCTCTGATGGAGGCGTCGTCCGCCGAGCCGACTCCCGATCCACGGCGTGCTTGAGCGCCTGTTTCATCCGTCGCGCGCGCGGGGGTGCAAGGGTGGAACCAAGGCGCCTGCGGGAACCCAAGCCGCGATGAGACAAGCACTTTCCGTTGGAGACGGTGCCCGCTTGGCGGGTGATTTCTGACCTCTGGAAGAGCGCCGGCCCGCCTCGTTTGGCCAGAAAGCGTTCAGGCCCACGCGTGAGGTGCTAGGGTACGGCCGATGCCTCGCCTCCTCGCGGTCCTCGTCGTCGCGCTGGCCGCCTTCGGCGTCGGGCTCGGCGGGTCCGTTGGCGCGGCGGACCGCACCGTCCTCACGCTCGGCACGGCCACGCCCGGCGGCGGCTTTCCGGTCTATGGCGAGGCCCTGGCCGCTGTCGTGAGCGCGCAGGAGCCGACGCTCGACGTCCAGCCGCGCAATACCCGGGGTAGCATCGAGAACGTGCCGCTGCTGGAACGGGGCGAGCTCGACCTGGCGCTCGTGCAGGGCGAGGTCGTCCACGAGTCCCTCACCGGGGTGGGCCGGCCGCCGGCAAACCTCAAGGTGATCACCGCGATGTACTCGACGCCGGGCATGTTCGTCGTCCGCGGCGACTCGCCGGTGCGGACGATCGGCGGCCTGCGTGGCAAGCCCATCGCCTTCGGCGCGCGTGGGTCCGGCCTCGTCGTCCTCGCCCGCTACGTCCTGGACGGTCTCGGCCTCGACCAGGAGCGCGACTTCCAGGCCGTCTACCTCGAGCGCGCCGGAGACGGCCCCGCGATGGTCCTCGACGGACGCGTGGCGGCGCTCTGGGGCGGCGGCGTGGGCTGGCCCGGGTTCACGGCCGTGGCCAGCAGCGGCGGACGCTTCATCGCGCCGACCCCGGAAGAGATCCGTCGCATCCAGGCCAAGCACGCGTTTCTCGGAACGCTGACGATTCCCGCCGGCGCCTACCCGGGGCAGGAGGCGGCGATCACCTCGGTGGGCTCGTGGAGCTTCGTGCTGGCGCGGCCGACGCTGCCCGACGACGTCGCCTACCGACTCGCCCGAGCCCTGCACCGCGGCGAGGCCGCGCTGGCCCAGCGCCTCGAGCAGGCGCGCGAGACGACGGCGGCCAATACCCTCGCGGCGACGCCGCGCCCCGAGCTGCTCCACCCTGGCGTCGCGCGCTACTTCCGCGAGGCCGGGCTCCTGCCTTCGCGGTAGTCCTCGGCGCGGTCGAGCGGCGCCCAGCCGAGCATCGCGCGCGCGTGGCCGACGTCGCGGTAGCTCCAGCGGTTGTCGGAGACGGCGTAGAACACGTCGAAGCGCAGGCTCGCCGGCGCCTCGATGCAGGCCACGAGCATGCGCGCCACGTCGCGCTGGCTGCACCAGACCGAGAACTCCCGCGAGGACATCGGCCGATCCTCCGCGCGGACCCGACCGATGCGCACGCAGAGGACCGACAGGCCGTGGGCGTCGGCATAGGCGCGCCCGAGTGCCTCGCCCCAGACCTTGCTGGCGCCGTAGAGCCCGCCGGGGCGCAGGGGCGCCTCGTGGGTGAGCGGCGACCACGAGCCCGCCTCCTCGTAGCGCGCGTTGACGACGTGGCTCAGTGGCGGATCGCGCTCCCAGCCGGCGATCGTGGCGCCGCTGCTGGCGAAGACCACCCGAGTGACGCCGGCGCGGCGCGCGGCCTCGAAGACGTGATACGTCCCGGCGACGTTGCAGCGCATGATGTCCGCCGGCGCATTGTCGTCGCCGACGGCGGCGCCGAGGTGCACGACGGTGTCGATGTCCTCGAACGCGGGCTGGATCGCGTCGAGGTCGCCGAGGTCGGCTCGGTGGCACTCGACGCCGGGCACCGCGCGACGATTGAGAGCGCGGAGTGTGTAACCCTCGCCGAGGTGCTTGCGCAGCGCGCCGCCGATGAGGCCGGAGAGCCCCGTGACGAGCAGGCGATGCGCGGGCACGCTTCGGCTAGGCCTCCACCTCGCGGTTGAGCCCGAAGTCGTCGGGCACCGGCGGCCCCCAGCGATAGAGCGCGTCGCCCTCCGGAAAATCGCGCGGCCGCCAGGCGCACTCCTCGGGGATGTAGTCGAGGTCGTGGAAGTACTCGGCGAACGAGCCCCACGGGTCGCGGATGTAATAGAAGAAGTTCGAGCCGATGACGTGGCGGCCGAGGCCCCAGCCCGGCTGCCAGCCCGCCTCCTGCATCCGCACGGCACCCATCGCGATCTCGTCGACGCTGCCGACCTCGAACGAGCCGTGGTGGAACCCCGGGCCCTTGGAGGTGAGGAACGCCACGTTGTGATGGTCGGTGTTGCAGCGCAGGAACGCGATGATCTTCTGGCAGCGGTCGGAGAGCTTGAGGCCGAGCACGCGGGTGTAGAAGTCGAGCTGGCGATCGACGTCGGGCGTGAACAGCAGCACGTGCCCGAGGCGGCGCGGGCTCGCGGTGGCCGTCGCCTCCGGCGCGCCGCGGTCGACCTGGCGGGCGATGTGGCCCGGGCTATTGAGCCGTAGCGGCGGATCCGCGGGCGGCGCCGCCGGCGCCTCGTCGCGAACATTGACCAGGTTGCCGTCGGGATCGCGAAGCCAGACGCCCCCGTCGGGCGCGCCGCGGGGCGGATCGACCTCCCTCACGCCGGCGCGGCGGATCGACTCCCGCGTGGCCGCGAAGTCGTCCCCGGCGGCGCCGAACGCGAGGTGATGCAGACGCTTCTTCGGGCCGCCGTAGAGCAGCACCGTCTCGCGCTCGAGCGGCGCCGGGCGCAGGTGCACGGCACCGTCGCGGCGAAGCTCATCGATCAGGCCGAAGCTGCGATAGAACTTCTCGCCGACCGTCTGGTCGGGAATCTCGAGCGCGTAGTGCAGCAGCGTGCGCACGGCCATCTGGGCACCTCCCGAAAAGCGCGCTCCGAGTGTATCAGAGGCGCCCGAGCGCGCGCAGGACGCGCTCAGCCGTGATCGGCTGCTCCGAGAGCATCGCGCCGAACGGCGCCAGGGCGTCGTTGACCGCGTTGAGGATGGCGGCGGGAGCGCCGGTGGTGCCGGCCTCGCCGGCGCCCTTGAACCCGCCGGCGATCGAGGGCGCGGGCGTCTCCAGGTGGTGCAGCTCGAAGGCCGGCAGATCGGCCGCGGTCGGCACCGCGTAGTCCATCAGCGTCGCCGTGAGGAGCTGGCCGGCGTCGTCGTAGACGCAGTGCTCGAACAGCGCGCCGCCGACGCCCTGGGCGACACCGCCGGCGATCTGGCCGTCGACGAGCGCGGGATTGACGATGCGGCCGCAGTCGTCCACGGCGACGTAGCGCCGCACGCTCACCCGGCCGGTCTCGAGGTCGAGCTCGACGACCGCCAGGTGCGCGCCGTTGGTGAACGTCCACGCCTGCGGATTCGTGTAGTGCACGGTCGCCTCGAGGCTGGGCTCCAGGCCTTTCAGCGCATTCGACCGGAAGTGCACGATGCGGGCGAGCTCGGCGTAACCGAGCGCACGGCCCGGCGCGCCGCGCACCGAGGCACGCGCCTCGGCCAGCGCGATGTCGTCGGGATGCGCTTCCAGCAGGACGCCGGCGACGGCACGGATCTTCTCCGCCAGCGCCCGCGCCGCCAGCAGCGTCGCGCCGCCGCCGATGGGCATGCCGCGGCTCGCCCACGTGCCGCCGCCGTAGGGCGTCACCCCGGTGTCGCCGGCCAGGACAGTGATCGCCTCCACGGGCACGGCCAGCTCGTCGGCGATGATCTGCGCGAGCGCGGTCGTGGTTCCCTGCCCCTGGTTCGTCACGCCCACCAGCGCCGTCACCCCACCGGAGGGCTGAAGGCGGAGCGTAGCGCCGTCCTGGCCCGAGATCGGAGCGCCGCCGACGCCGTAGAACTGCGCGCCGGGGCCGGTGAGCTCGAGAAAGCACGCCAGCCCGATCCCCAGCGCCCGGCCCTCGGCGCGCGCCTTCGTCTGCTCGCGGCGGAGCTCGTCGTAGCGCCCGACCTCGAGCAGCCGCGCGAGGGCGGCCTGGTAGGAGCCGCTGTCGTACACGGTGCCGGTCGGCGAGGTCCACGGCAGATCCTCGGGACGCACGAGATTGCGGCGGCGGATCTCGGCCGGATCGAGGCCGAGGTCGCGCGCGATCTGGTCGAGCAGGCTCTCGGTGACGGCGGCGGCGATCGGATGACCCACCGCGCGGTACTGCGAGGTGACGACCTTGTTCTGCGCCACCACGCTCAGCGCGCCGTCGTAGTGGCGCAGGCGATACGGACCGGGCAGCAGGCGCAGCACCTGGCCGCCCTCGACGACGCTCGAGCGCGGAAACGCCGAGTAGGGCCCGACGGCGGCCACGATGCGCGCCCGCATTCCGGTCAGCGTGCCGTCGGCGTCGGCGCCGACGTCCACCTCGATCGTCTGCTCGCGGGCGTGGATGTCGGACAGGAACGACTCGCGGCGGCTCGCGACCCACTTCACCGGGCGGCCCAGGACGATCGCCAGCGCGCACGCCGCGAGATCGTCCTGGTAGACGTGGATCTTGATGCCGAACGAGCCGCCGACGTCGGGCGCAACCACGCGCACGCGCTGCTCGGGCAGGTCGAACAGGTCGGCCAGCACGGCCTGCATCATGTGCGGCACCTGGGTCGACATCCACACCGTGAGGCTGCGCGTGGCCGGCTCGTAGTCGGCCACGAGGCTGCGCGGCTCGATCGGCACGCCGGTGTGACGGCCCGTGGTGAACGTGCGCCGCCACACGCGCGCGGAGGCGCCGAGCGCGCGCGCGGCGTCGCCGCCGGCCAGGCGCGCCTCGTAGATGACGTTGTCGCCGAGATCGGGATGGATGAGCGGCGCGTCCGGGGCGACCGCCGTCGCGGGCGAGAGCACGGCCGGCAGCGGCCGATAGCCGACGCGCACGAGGGCCACGGCGTCCGCGGCCGCGGCGCGCGTCTCGGCGGCGACGGCGACGATCGGCTCGCCGGCGTAGCGGACGCGCTCGACCGCCAGCGGCAGCATCGCGCCGCTCTTCATGCCCTGGTAGTGCTGCAGGATGCCGCGGCACGGCTTGCAGAGGCGGCGGGCCTCGTCGCCGGTCAGCAGGGCGGCCACGCCGGCGGAGCGGCGCGCGGCGTCGACGTCGAGCGTGGTGAGCGCGGCGTGGGCGTGCTCGCTGCGGACGAAGGCCACGTGGACCAGGCGCGCCAGCACAAGGTCGTCGACGTAGCGCCCGCGGCCGGTGAGGATCCGCGGATCGTCCGGTCGCCGGATCGACGCGCCTACCTGCGGCACGCGCGGGAGTCTAGCACGATTGACAGTGCCCGAATCCGCCCCTATGATCCGCACACTTACAGGTCGAGGAGGCCATCATGCAACGTCGCACGTTCCTGAAGACCGCCACCGTCGGCGCCGCCACCCTCGCCTTCCCCTCGATCGTCCGTGCGCAGGGCGGCGACACCATCAAGATCGGCTTCCCGGGCCCGACCACCGGGCCCTTCGGCGCGCTCGCCAAGGACCAGCAGCAGGGCGCCATCGTGGCCGTGGAGGAGATCAACGCCAAGGGCGGCGTGCTCGGACGCAAGCTCGAGGTCCTCTTTCGCGACGACGAGCTGAAGCCGGCCGTCGGCGCCCAGCGGACGAAGGAGTTGATCGAGAACGAGAAGTGCGAGTTCATCGTCGGCGGGCTGGCCGCCCACGTGCAGATGGCCATCAACGAGCAGACGAAGGCCGCCAAGAAGCTCTTCATCTCGGTGAGCCAGTCCGACGAGATCACCGCCAAGCCCGACCTCGGACCGCTGACGTTCCACGAGGCGCTGAACCCGACGATCACGAGCCGCGCCGTCGGCGGCTGGATCTCGCAGAACCTCGGCAAGAAGTGGTGGATCCTCTACGCCGACTATGCGTGGGGCAAGCAGAACACCGCCGTCCTCAGCGAGGGGCTCAAGAAGCAGGGCGGCACGCTGCTGGGCTCGACGCCCTACCCGCTGGGGAATCCGGAGTTCTCGGCGCACCTGCCGCGGATCATCGACGCCAAGCCGGAGGTGCTGGTGACGATGACGCCCGGCGCCGACAACATCGCCTTCCTCAAGCAGGCGATCTCCTTCGGCATGAAGAAGCAGATGAAGATCGCCCAGCCGCTGCACTGGCTGCCGCAGCTCAAGCAGGGCGGCCCCGATCTCTACTCCGATATCTACGCCGGCATCAGCTTCACGTGGCAGCTGGAAGACTCGATCCCCGAGGCGAAGAACTACGTGCAGCTCTACCGCAAGAAGTACAACGAGCCGCCCGGGGACTACGGCGCCTACGCCTACAGCGCCATCCACGAGGTCGCTCGCGGCATCACGCTGGCCAAGGCGGTCAATTCCGACGCCGTCGCCTCCGCGCTGCTGGCCAACCCGACCTACAACCACTACAAGGGCAAGCAGTGGTGGCGCACGTGCGATCACAAGGCCTTCCAGGACCTCTGGATCGTCAAGGGCCGTGAGCGCGCCAAGATGAAGGGCGACTGGGACTTCCTCGACGTCGTGCAGAAGGTTCCGGCCAGCGAGTCGCTCGATCGCACCTGCGGCGAGAAGGGCGTCGCCTAGCGGCGCGTGTTCGACATCTCGGCGGCGGCGCTGGCGGCGCAGCTCTTCACCGGGCTCGTGCTCGGGATGATCTTCGTCCTGCTGGCGATCGGCCTGTCGCTGATCTTCGGGCTCATGACCGTGGTGAACTTCGCCCACGGCTCGTTCTACATGCTGGGCGCCTACTTCGGCTTCGTCCTGCTGGGCCTCAGCGGCAGCTTCTGGGTCGCGCTGGCGTTCGCCCCGCTCGCGGTGGGCGTCTTCGGGCTCCTGGTCGAGCGGTTCCTGATCCGGCCGCTCTACGGCCGGAGCCCGGACGATCCGCTGCTGCTCACGTTCGGCCTGTCGCTCGTGCTCGTGGAATCGGCGCGGGTCATCTGGGGGAAGATCGGGCTGACGCTCGACCCGCCGGCCGCGCTGGCCGGCGCCGTCAACCTGGGCTTCACGTGGTTTCCGACCTACCGGCTGTTCGTCATTGCCGTGACCATCGTGGTCGTCGTCGCGCTGTGGGTGTTCCTCAAGCGCACCAATGTCGGGCTCGTCATCCGGGCGGGCTCGCGCGATCCGCTCATGGTGGCCGCGCTCGGCGTCGACCTGCGCCGCATCTGGATGCTGGTGTTCGGCATCGGCAGCGCGCTGGCCGGACTGGCCGGCATCCTGGCCGGCCCCATGCGCGGCGCCTACGCCGAGATGGGCGTGACCATGATCATCGAGTCGTTCGTCGTCGTGGTGGTGGGCGGCATGGGCAGCCTGCTCGGCGCCGTCGTGGCGGGCCTGCTCATCGGCGAGGTGGTGAGCCTCACCACCTTCTTCGCGCCCAAGCTCTCCGACATCGCGGTCTTCGGCGTGATGGCGCTCGTGTTGCTGCTGCGTCCGAGCGGACTGTTCGGCGAGGCGGGGCTGATGGAATGATCCGCCGTCTCGCGGCGCCGGTGCGGGCCCATCCCGTGCTCGCGTTCCTGCTCGTGTTCGCGATCTTTCCGTTCGTGGTGCCGTACAAGGCCCTCGCGACGCAGGTGCTGATCTACGGGCTGTTCACCCTCGGCTTCAACCTCCTCTACGGCTACACCGGGCTGCTCTCCTTCGGCCACGCCGCCTACTGGGGCCTCGGCGCCTATGGCACCGGCCTGGCGCTCGCCAAGCTCAAGCTCGGCTCGCTGTGGCTGGCCCTCGGCGCCGGGCTCGCCCTGGCCGGGCTCGGCGGCGCCGTCGGCGGATTCTTCTGCCTGCGTCGGCGCGGCATCTACTTCGCGATGCTCACGCTGGCCTTCGCGCAGGTGCTCTACTTCATCGCGTTCCACCTGGCCGACGTGACGGGCGGCGACGACGGGCTGCGCGGCATCCAGGTGCCGCCGGTGACGCTGCCCGGGCTCAGCGTCCCGATCACCTCGTCGCTGGCCTTCTACTATTTCTCGCTGGCGGTGGTGGGCGTGGCCGTCTTCGCGCTCAAGCGGATCCTCGACTCGCCGTTCGGCGCCGTGCTGCAGGCGATCCGCGAGAACAGCGACCGCGCCGCGGCCTGCGGCTACGACGTCGACCGCGTGAAGCA